>Ga0247779_1000612_pt1 | contig 20924 bp, 21 predicted proteins | sample UWRJL221509R5_FD_179925 | JGI IMG/M metagenome (GOLD analysis project Ga0247779, IMG submission 179925) | Plant litter microbial communities from Arlington Agricultural Research Station in Wisconsin, United States - UWRJ-L221-509R-5 | ecosystem: Environmental > Terrestrial > Plant litter >... | reverse complement strand
AGATGTCTCCCGTTAGCATCTTCGAATCAGGCACTACCTCCTTATATCTGTTTGAATCCTTTTGCCCTCGAAGTCCACGTTGATCACAATGTTTATTAGGCATGCCTTGTACTCCGTCGGGATCTTCGCGATGCATGAGGGGTGGGTACTATCCACCTAATATCCATTCGGGAATTCTGTGATGGCACACCTCGGTTGTTGCTTCTAGTTCACTTTTTGGCAGCGAACGATGATTCATTCGACTCGGATCGCCCAAATGCTGCTCGAAGGCTTCATTACCCAATACAAGACATGGAACGAATACATGAATGAGATGGTGCCACTTCATTTTGATTGCAGAGGTAATGTACAAGCCGATGACTTTGACTTATTTTTAGACACGTTTCCCAAGATTCTGGACGAGCATATGCACACACCGTTGAATCATGTTTCCTATCTGCCATCGAGCGTCTTTCTACCAGGCTGCCAGTGTTAATAACCTCCTTTTTTCCCTCCGTTTGGCAGGAATATTATTAAACAATGTGATACGATACGGCCTCAACAATCAAGTATGGGGTGTCTTGTTCTTTGTCGCGTATAAATGCAGGACGTTCTGCAGACATCGACCGGTCGTAGTCTACCCTTGCACTCGAGTACGAGTCTAGAGTCGACAATATGCGTCTCAACGCCCATATTGTGCTGGCAGCGCTTTCGAGCGTTGTCGTCGCTGTACCTTCTCCCTATCCTGCATCTACGGACCATATCCTCCACGAAAAGAGAGCTATGGAACCTGTCGACTGGGTGAAGAGTCGCCGGCTAAACGGTGACTGGGTCCTTCCAATGCGTTTTGGTTTGACGCAGAAAAACCTAGACAAGATTGAAGACATGCTTATGTCGGTCTCTCACCCTAGTTCACCCAAGTACAATCAACACTATACTCCGGAAGAGATCATAGAAACATTCGCTCCGAGCAAGGAGACCGTCGATGCTGTCACGAACTGGCTCGCAAGTGCTGGAATTGGCAAAGACCGACTACGCCTCTCTGGCAACAAAGGGTGGATCCATGTCGACGCAACGGTAGACGAAGTTGAGAATCTACTCAAGGCTGAGTACCACGTCTACACTCATACAGACACAGGCTCCGAACAGATTGGTATGTCGATATCATTCTATTTTAGCAGGTATATGACTAAAGGTGATGCATTTAGGATGCCACAATTATTCTGTCCCAGTTCATGTACAAAGACACGTTGATCTGATCAAGCCCACCGTCCAGTTCAACCACCGGATAGGAGCCAATGCCAAAGTGAAACGATTTGGTGGTCTCGGAATGCCTGCTGCTGGTAACGGACCGAAGAAATCCAATCAGCTCAGCAAGGCTGCTGCCATAACTCCGAACTTAGCCAACTGTGATAAGATGATTACCCTCGACTGCCTTCGAGCCTTGTACAAAATTAACTACACTCCTGTCGCCACGGATAAGAACACCTTTGGTGTGGGTGAGTATCTTGGAGGTAGTTGCTTAGTTTATATCTTTTACTCACCTACGTCTCTACAGTTGAATTTACCCCTCAAGCATTCCTTCCCGGGGATTTGGACTTGTTTTTCAAGTAGCCAATCTTGTTTCTCGGTTAAAAATTCTTTTCTTACATTGGATGTTTAGAAACTTTACCCCTAGTGCTGTCGGAGTTCGACCTAAGAGCGTGCTCATAGATGGAGGTTCGTACTTTGATTGGCTTTGATTTTTCATGATTCACATTCGAACGGTAGCTGTTGTCCAGAACACTTCGAGAAGCTTTGATTTCAACGGAGAGAGTGATCTTGACTTGGAATATGCTATGGGGTTGACCGCACCACAGGAGATCACTCTTCTTCAAACCGGAGACCTTTCACAAGGTATGCGTGTCATGTACTTGTACCTTTTTGTTTTATAATATGCCAAATTGATTGCAGGTGCTGGATTTGATAATTGGCTCGATGCAATCGATGGTTCTTTCTGCACATTCGACGGAGGAGATGACCCGGAACAAGTCGGTTTCTCTCTCTATTTTTTCTTTCTGGTCACTCACATACTAATTTCCTAGGACGGAATCTATCCTGATGCTGCTGGATGTAAGAAATTCGAATCGTAGAGCTACGCTTGATCTCACTTTTATTTAGCGCCCGCATCTTGCGGAATCATCAGTCCGCCTAACGTCGTTTCTATCTCTTACGGACAAGACGAGGCTACCGCCTCAGTCCATTATGCAACCAGACAATGTAACGAATATGCCAAAGTAAGCTTTGAGTTGTCACGAATCTCATGATGCATAGACGTTGACGATCTCCCTTGTTTTCAGCTCGGAATGCTAGGTACTACAGTTGTTTACAGTTCAGGAGACAATGGGGTTGCTGGATTCAACAACGTTTGCTTGAATGCTGATGGTCTGTATGCATTTGCATGTCCAAATTTATTATTCACGCGCCTTCTACGTTTCAGATTCAGAAGGTACTACCGCTTCGACAGTATTTAACCCCGAATTTCCAGTATGTCGCCTCGCTTAGAACATCCCGTATCCCGTAACCTTCCTATCCTCATATTTAATCAGGCTTCGTGTCCATTTGTTACCGCCGTGGGTGCAACACAAGTCAACCCTGGCTCCACAGTCAATGACCCTGAAGGTGCCTGTGAGCAAGTCATCTTCTCAGGTGGTGGCTTCTCGAACATATTTCCGTTGGTTCTTTTTATCCTTTGCCGGTTGTATTGTCCTCATATCTCGTGCAGAATGGGTTCCTACCAAGTAAATGCTGTGAACTCTTACGTTAAAGCACATCTTACACCCTCACCATTTTTACCGGGGCAATTCAACAATTCTGGAAATGTAAGTTTTTTTTGTCTATAGCTATCAAATGAACCTGAGGTTTCAAATTATAGGCTCGAGGATTCCCCGATGTAGCCGCAAATGGGTACTATCCATGCTTTTTTTAGTGTGAAATAATGTTTGATTAACGCTGTATAGGGCAAACTACGTTATTGGGATCGATGGTCAATTTGGCCTTGTCTTTGGCACATCTGCGTCCGCCCCTGTTTTTGCCTCTATGATAACCCTCATCAACGACGCCCGCCTCGCCATCGGAAAGGGTCCTCTCGGTTTTATAAATGCATTGGTAACTTCATCAAATATCTGTAGACTTATTTAATACTTACATGACATTTTTCCAGATATATGATCCCATTTTCGCTCCAGCCTTCAATGATATCACAATGGGTGGCAATAGGGGTTGCGGCACTCCAGGATTTACTGCGTAAACATGTCTCTTCTATTATTTTTGCAACAGTCTTACTGATGATAATGTTGCTCAACAACAGTGTCCCAGGTTGGGATCCCGTTACGGGTGCGCAAAAGTTCTCGTCTGATTTAATTTTCGTAGTGGCCTGACCCATATTTTAGGTGTTGGTACACCAAACTTTGAGAGGTTGCTCGGTGCCTTGAAGTCCCTTCCATGAATACCTCCCCGTTATATCACGATTTATAAGGTACAATGTTAAGACCTCAATGTATTTATTCAGAACATATTTTCATCATATACTCAAATGCAATTGTATTTTTTCCCTGAAATCACCGGTATCGCTGAATGAATCTTACACAACGAGGAGAGTGAGATCTATCAATTCCCTCCGATAGCATTAAAGGTGGGTGGAACCCAGTTGACTGCTTACTTGTATTGATTGATAGAGTCACTGTGGTTGTCTTCAGTATATGAAGTTCGATAATGGCGTGTATAAATTACATACCTCATTGGAACTCCTGTTTCGATGATCTGGACTTCAGAAATGGTCAGAAATAGTCGGCCGGGACATAACCAGCCTGCCGCACAATCAGTCGAAGATAAATTAATTCCCCTTTCTATGTAAGTGACTGGTGGTGTCACCATTGGTCATCCGCCCTTCACTTTATCCAACTACATTCACAATTACTCTATATACCGTCAAGGGGTACTCTTTCAGGCTGTGCTTATGTCCAATAAACCTTCTACTGACTATGTAAGCAGTCACCAAAACGGGACTATAAAACCTATAATAAGAAAGTTGAATCGTATTCTATTCTAGTTGGGGACACTGGGCCCTATCGACCGCATTGATTCGGGGGAAACAGACGAATCGCCTTTTGCATCGAATCTCGTTACACCTACCGATGAAGAAAGTTACACGACGACAGGGATTACTGAGAGACTTGGCGAGGCAAAATCGCTGCTGGGCTATTTCGTTTCTAGAAGCATCACTGGGGATGGGCTTGGAAGCGACTCATGCAAAATACATTTGGCCGACGCTATCAGGGATGAGTCCCGTTTGAAAGAATCGTTGATGAACGTGTCTGCAGCCGTTGAGCCGGAGATAATGGGCGTGGCGGGGGACAGAAATGCTAAGGAAGTGGTACGTTCTGCCTTGAGTGCGCATTTCTGAACACTGACCATTTTCCATCAGCCAGTCAGTCCGAAAACCGACATTATAGCGATTTTACCCTCGGTCATATCTTCTTTATCCAGCACAGAATCTATTCTTCGACCAATGACAGGAGTAATGTCGTCTTTTTCTTCTCGAGTTCACCTCAGCTTATGTTTTTGTGCTCTTTACTAAGGCCTTCTACAATTTGCCAAACGATCATATTGTTGTTGAGAAAGAGGTAAGACCCACAAACATGCTTAACGGTCTGGAAACCTAAGTATTTGTCCCATTAAGGGTGAACGCATTGACAAAACTCAAGTCTCAGGCCCAGAAGAAGATCTTTCTCATCCTTCGAACACCAAATGGAAAAGAAATGCATTCGGGACACCTATGAACCTTACGGATACTCTTGTCGACTCGCTGCTTGACCTTCTGGTCTTTAGTTTGCGCGTGCTATGTTTTATTCCTTGGTGTGTAGCCGTCGGTGGCGCTCTTACTCTGGCACCAAGTAGCTTGGAGAAACTCGCTTTTGGCACTGGTTATATTGAGCCACTAACTGGAATTCGGCGTTACTCTCACTGGGCCACCTACGGTTTTCAGCATGTTGTAGCTTTTCTCACATTTATTGGCGCGATACTATGGGTTTTCCCTAATTTTGGCTACCTGATTCTCGGGGGACTACTTGCGCAATTTTGTTTCGAGTGGCATGGGTTTTTAGAAGACACGACAATCCCACTTGGACAGGATGACCATCAAACTGTATATCTCCTGGCTACAACTACTTGGATGAATCATGATAAGTCGGTTAATATTAGGAAAATTGACGACAACTACTACTCAACCAAGGACCCTATAAAAGAGGAAGTCGACCTAGACGGAACCTTGCCCAGTGAGGAGTCAGACTTGGATACTTAAATATAGTGTATTGCAAACTATTTGTTGTGCTCTTCGTCAAAATTTTGACATAAAATAGCAGACTTACCGGAGATTTCATTCAATATTTTCAATTGTTTCAAATCGATTTCAATAGTCCAACCAAAGTCCAACGCGCGACGCGTCGCGACTCGCCTCATTAATTTATCCAGTAAAAATTGCATCACGTGATTGATTAAATGAGGTAATTATCAAATTTGACTCGGTCGCGACAAATCTCCCTTGTCTTCTACATCTTACGCCTACACTACTTATTGGCATATCCCGGGAGAAAGACCAAAATTATGGTTGCTCGGACATGTGCACTCTGCCAAAAGGCGAAGGCTATGCTTAAACGCCCAAAGACAGGGCAGCAAATCTGCCGGGATTGCTTCTTCTACGTCTTCGAGACCGAAGTCCACAATACAATAACCCATGCAAAATTATTCAAGTCCGGCGATAGAGTAGCTATCGGCGCATCTGGTGGAAAAGGTACGTCAAAAATTGCGCCAGCCATCTACGACCTCTGATGGTTATTGTAAGCCAGATTCAACTGTGCTTGCATATGTTATGAAAACGCTCAATGAACGATATCAATATGGTTTGAATCTATTTCTGCTTTCCATAGATGAGGGAATCACTGGATACAGAGATGATTCACTGGAGGTAAATATTTTCGTATAACCACCTCTAAGATATATCTTTTTGAATCAATTGTGCAGACTGTCAAACGAAATCAACAACAGTACGATATACCCTTGAAAATCTTATCATACGATGAACTCTATGGATGGACGATGGATGCGATCGTATCTCAAGTAGGAAGGAAGAATAACTGTACTTTCTGCGGTGTGTTTCGCAGACAGGCACTTGATCGCGGTGCAGCAATGTTGGATGTTGATCATATCGTTACTGGGCACAATGCCGACGATATCGCGGAGACGGTGCTTATGAACAGTGAGCTGCCAGTTCTGCTTTGTATTATATCTACCACACTCATGGTAAAAAGTTATGCGTGGTGACATAGCAAGACTGGGACGGTGTACGTCCATTTGCACTCAGGGCGAAGATACCATCAGGCGATCTAAGCCATTCAAATATGCCTATGAGAAGGAAATTGTAATGTATGCATTTCATTCTCCTCGCTTCTGTTTTTTATGTCGAACTAGAATTATTCTTAGGTATGCTTATTTCAAGAAGTTGGACTATTTCTCCACCGAATGCATTTACTCTCCGGACGCATATCGAGGTCATGCGCGGGTGTTTTTGAAGGATCTCGAAGCTGCACGACCTAGTGCTATTATCGATATCATTCATTCGGGAGAGGCCTTTGAGATTAAGGACGAGGTTAAGGCGACACAGAAAGTGCAACGTGAGCCATATTTTATAATCAATCATCAAAGAACAATAGGACTGATATCTTTTTCTTGTAGAAACCTGCGAGAGATGCGGATACATGTCAAGTAATCCTCTATGCAAGGCTTGTACACTCCTTGAAGGCCTAGAACGTGGAATGGCGAATTCTGGTATCGTGAGTTGAAATGTCGTCTTCTCAGATTGCTCTGTGACTGAGAAATCCTTTGCAGACAGATCGCGGTCGCAAGAAAATGGAAGCCGAAGGACCTGCTCCTGAGAATCTACGAACGATACCATTTTTCAAGCTTCCGTCGGGGACTCTAGGCAATCCAGCTATCGCTGTTGAGGCACCGTCGTGAAAGATACACAGTTATTTAACCCAATTGTGGAGATCCGATGAAACGAGAGTTCAGATAATCACTTTAATTGTCGTAAAGACGCTGTATCCATAAACCCATCTCATGTTTGTAATCTAGAGATTATGTATCGAATAGGTCAACCATTTGTAAGTTAGCGAACTTCCTTGCATAAGATAAAATGCTATGCTAATTTATTTGTTCAGCTTGAATGGCAAACAAAGCCAGTAGATATAACAGTGAACATTCATATTCAACGCACTGAACGTGTGTGCATGAGATACCTGTGCTTCACTCGACGTTTACGACGTTGCTTTGCATATGACGAAAACTGTTTGCAGATGGTTTATACTGCGGAAAGTTATCTGATTAAAAGGTTTCATGATTTGCTTCACCAGTGTGGCGCTTGGCATTCGTATCTGGGCTTTTTGTCCTGTTCGAGAGCTTAACAGAGGACTTCTAATCCCATAAAAGGCCCACTGTTATTTGCGAGCAAAATGGCTACTTCAACGTACTCGTCTGTCAACATTCTGGATACTTGATCGTTTTTCTATGATCTAGTGGGTTCCCGACGGTCAAATAAAGGCATTGTCATTCACCATCCCCCACCGTCGAAGTCGGATTATCTATCTCTTAGCGCAAATTGGATCGGGTTAGCTGCAAGGCTCTTGTCGACTAGCTCGTGTTTTTAAATCAAGGCGGTTGTTTAAATTTATTTGATGTTGATATCAATCCGCACTTATCAGTTCGTTCTGTGCAGATCTTGTGGGGTAAGTCGACGCGAACCGATCCAGACCAGCTTTACATACAACACAGGACTACAACTCTCCCGACCTGTTTCCGAATAGCCTGGATTCTCCAACTGAAGGAAGAACGGGTACGCCACTCAACCTGGAGCCTCGGTTACACAGATTCCAACTTTCCCCTTGCTCACTCAAAGTCAAGAGTCTTTCAGTTTTTTAAATCATCGTCTTGTTATTTGTGGCAGTCTCACAACAACTATCCTTTGAGATAGATCTCAGATTACCATGCAAATACACGGGTGCACTGGAAACTGCTGAAGTTCTTTCCGGTATCACTTGAATACCGCCTACGGTGGAATGTCGGTTTCACTGGATAGTGAAAGAGCTAAGGCAAGCTTACCTTTCGGGGTCAACATGTGTATTTCGCCCACCTCCTTTACTTCCTTTTTTCTGGCTACTCTACACCTCTAGGAGCCACGCAGTTTTTTAAAAAGGAGAGAGAAAGCAAAAGTTATGTATGTAAATAAATCTTCGATTGTTATTATACCCACTAAACGAACTAAACAGAGGTGCCTGGATCAGACTTGCATGAAACTTGCCTAATCTCCGGCGTTGTCACCTTCTTTCTTGCTCGTCATCTGTCAATAATCTACGAACTGGACCCTGGCTTTCTCCTTGGAGTCTATTCAATCATTCACTTCGCTGATAGCAAAAAAAGATAACTTGCTTCGACCTATAGAGCTTTAATTTAGCGTGTCACCCCCAACTAGAGAAGAAGATGAAGAAGATTGAGAAAAATCTTGAACGACGGGGTGTGAAAAAAACAATACGGGGGACAACGCTATTTTCCTCGAGTTCGTTTTCCCCCTAAGGTTACAACTAGCCGTCGGTCGCGGGAAAGTAGCAAAGTTATGAGCAGAAAAATAGATTATCACGTACGAGGCAGCATCCACTTGAATCCCCTCTGCCCTAGCACCCAGTCTTCTGTGGAACATGCGATGCGAACGTGATGTAGGAACACTCAATGAAACGCCGTGCAACAATCACATACAAGTATATTCATGGACGCAGCGTTGTAATCAATTAAGTAGTGTTGAATTCAACGAAGTAGCGAGGAGGACAAGGAGGGCCTCGGTGAAGGGGTACGATTTTATAGAAACCAGAAACTAAAAAGGTGACAACAACGTTTCATAGGTATTCAGACAGCAGAAATTACCGCTCGGAGAATTTGCGGAATCATGCCATGCCAATCCGTCATGGAGAAATAATCCAGAAATCAGCTTCGTCGGAGATCTGATTAGTATGAGTCTTTTTTTCCAAGTGGTGATTTATACCTCTGTAATGTTATGTGCAACCCATTATACTCGCATAGATTTCGCCGAAGTACACCCTTTGGATTTCTGTTTCCATATTCTGATCCATCTCCAAGAGGGTTATGCCTATTTCTAGAAAGTTTGGCCATAACACGCGTTACTCTGTGTTTGTTGTGAGCTAAAAACTATTTCTGGTTCTGCATACTCGGAAAGAAAAGCAACGTAAAGGACGATGCAATGCTCTCGGAGAAAAAATCGCTCGGTGAAAGGGTCGAGGAGACCATGGAGACATTTCTCCGATATAAATTTACAGCGCGCTAATATGTTGCTTCGTCACAATAAATGGGAACTTCGTGTCAAGACGTCCGCCCACCACACATCTATACGTCAAATACATTTGCTGCCAATCCTAATCAAGACATTTAACATGAGCAAATAAAATCCCTGGGCTGACAATCAAGTAATTCCGTCTTGGCGACGAAGAAGACGAAGGTCGGGAGTAGACGTGACATTTTCTGTGAAAAAGTTCAAAGCAAAGTAAACAAGACCCTGGCCTAACCTATCTATTGCCACGTCTAGAAAAGAAATAGAAACTCGATATACTGAGACCTTGCACGAATGGAAGGAAACCACAAGGTAGAGGTCAACAGAAGGAAAGGTATGAAAGGAAAAGAAGGTGGCTAGACGCCACTGAATGAAAACAGAAGACTTTAGAAGGTCATTAAGCGTCGAACCAGGCTCAGATACAACACGGGGGCCACCGAGTCAAAACGAACCAGGCTCCAACCCCAGATGGTTCCCCAAGTCTTCGGGCAAGAAGCCACACAAGGAGATAAGATAGAGGTGCGTGTGCCCTAGATCAACATGACAACATCAAGTTCATGAACGAAAGAATTCGCGGAAGAAGTGATGTTGATAGAACAGAATAAAAGAAGTGGGGGGCAGAATCACAATATGAGGCAAAAGAAGGATCTATCCAAGAACTTGGAGCTCACAGGTCACCGTGCTTGAGGGTGAGGAGAAATTTATTGAGCAATATCTTCACATGATTAAGGATACACAAGGACCACGGTTGTACATCGGCAGGGCGCTTAGTTAAAAAAGCCTTCTTGTTTCCTTCGGGCACAACTGCGCTGTATGGAGGTCCGACGCCCATTCATCTAGAAGTAACAAAATAGAAACGAACACTCAGTTGATCGAAAGAGCAGCACGGGCATGAACTCTCCGCAAACCAACCTCTGAATGAAGTGCGACAACCGGAAGTGAAAACCGATGGAGAAACAAGTGAATAGAACGTTGAGCTGGACTGTAAGTAGGTTTAACAACAATTTCAAAGATGGAAAAACTGAGAAACATCCACATGATGGTTGCATGATGGCCTAACCCTCTTCGGGGTAACCTCAGCCTGTACTCCATGAACAGTCATCCGTCCGTCGTCGGTTTAAATGACATACGGGTACGAAGATGAAGCAAAGCATGGTCGAAAGATGAGCCATAGAATGGAGGAGGAATTCAACATGCACGGAGAAATATGCAAAAAGATTGATTGATTTCAAGAGCAACACAACAATATAGCTACATAGAGAACAGTGGTAAAAAATAGGAAGAAGGCACAATCGAAATGCAATCGGCGACAGCGGATGCGAAGGGCCATTGGGTGCCAGAAAATCGATCAATGATTGTGCTGGAACATATGTATACCGGGAGCATATATTCGCTTCTACGGTACCATCCCAAACACATTTTGGCAAATGCACAAGAGAATCAAAAGACTCGATTGCCAATCAACAGTCAAACAGCGAAGTAAGGACAGTTGAGTTGGTAAAGAGTAAAGGAGAATCAAAGAAGACATGAGTTAGAAGTCCACAGAGGTCTCCGAGCATCATTCAAAAACAAATGAGCCATGATCAAAAGAGGCATACCGAAAGTTAATCGTCAAGGACAGAAGACACCATGGACCCGAGACAATCGCAACCGCAATACAAAAGCATGCAAGAACAAACAAGCCGACAACCCATGAACCAGCATGGCAGTTAAAAAATCTGTCAAGAAATAATAGCAGTGTCAGCGGAGAATTCTCGATGCAATTTTTCGTTTTCAAAGTTAGAGAAAGAATGAAGAGAGGAGAGGTCAGAAGGAAGGCAACGGAGAAATCCACATGGTTTTGCGCTCTCGGACTTCGAGTCCTAAGACTACTTTACATCCGAAAATGGCTTCATCATATCGAAGGAAAGAGAGATTGAAGAAGTATGAAGTTGAAGAAACTCACCATCAGTCAAAAGCTTTGGCATGTCGGTGATAGCAAAGCCCACCAGCGAGAAACAGAAGAAAATATGACAGAAAAGCCAGTACAAAATGCGTCGTCGTAGCCATCGGCTGTGGAGGAGCAAGTACAACAGAAAGGAAGAAAGAAAGAGATAGCAAGCCACAATTTTTCTGTGTAGTAACGCTGTCACAGAATTATCACTCCTGCACGTGCCACATATACCTTTATTCCCACACAGCCTATCTGGTCATGACGTAAGTGATTCGACTCCTCTTTACACAGTCACTATACCCTGACAATCATTTCCTTCCGGTTTTGCATTTTTTAAATACGCAAATCTGTACGTATGCAATTAAGATTTCTATCATAAGTAATAATGGATCTCCCAAGAAAGAACAAATACAGAGAAAAAGTAAGGTGGAAAAAAAAACCAAGAGCAAAGGTATTTAGTAAAAAAAAGAATGTGAATTGAAGTTGTAAACCATCTCCCTTGTTCGTAATTCCACAAAATGTCCCAAAGAAAAATGTCTCCTCCAAAAAGATCCACAAGCAGTGTTCTATGGATCATGGATAAAGAAAAGAGAATTGTCACGGGTATCTTTTTTAAGTGTATGTAACGTGTAATACGATATATTACACCTAGAGCACCTTCAGCAAAAGAAGAAAACGCCTAGAAGTAATAATAATTCTACTACGCAGTTCCTGACGAAGAAGAATGTTTGGGGAAGGGGAAGCAACGGGGAAGGGAATACGGGAGAAAGGAAATGATGATACAAACAACAAGTTGGGCTCTACACAACCTCGGGTAATGTAGAACACATAACGGGTCGTATCGTATGAGTGAGAAGAAGAAAAGGTAATAAAAAGATAAGAAAAAAACTGAGTCCAAGAGTCCATGAATGCGACGGTAATAGCGTATGAGTATGTGTGGCAGGCTGATTGGCATAGTGTATTGAGGATGGCGTGTCCAAAGGTGAATGATGAGGGTTATTTATGGAGCAGTCGATGTGTCGTGTAGTTGCTGCGGCGGGGACGCGGCAAAACGTGGAAACCAGAAGGGGTGGAGTTTACAACGGGGCGGAGCGGTCGAACAGAAGAGCGTATGGTTGATTGAATGAGTTGCGTAAGTGAATTGTTGACGCAGTTTTAAATTATTTCTTCCAGGCGCGCAGGATAGAGCAAAAAGAACGGACATCGGATTAAGTGTGTCGCCGACGAAACAATATGCAAAATGTTCTATACGCTGCCGCCTACAGCCACATCAAACTGCCGCTCATTACAGCCAATCCAGCTGCTGCCACAAACGCTTTCACGTAGTGTGATCCACCCATGACAAGATCTTGAGCGCCCGACTCCTCTGACCGTCTCTGCACTGACTCGCCACTGGGATCACCCCTCAGCAACCTCGTGGGCAGCATGTTGGGTGTCACTGACACTTGGAACATAGGAGGGAGTGGCGAGCCGTCGAACTGGAACATGTGCAGCTTAGGTCCGGCAGATTGGTCCATGAATATTCTCCAGCCCTTGTAGTACTCCGTCTGGTTGTACACTTCAATGAAGTTCGACACTGCCGCGCAGGGGTCTTGAATTTGCTGGAAGCCATCGCCCATTGGCGTCATAGAGATGGAGCCGTTTGCATTTAGTGAGTATGTTCCATGAACCCAACCAATCACTCCAGTGATACATGTTGGTTCCGAGCCTAGATGATAACACCAACAGACAAAGTATGAGACAATTTCATGCAAACCGAAACCAGCCAAGCAGCACAGTGCGCACCATTGCCATTGAATCTATATCTCGAAATTTCATAGAACCCGTCGGACGAGCTAATCGAGCAGAGAAACGTAAAATGATCAGTCTACTTGTTTCGTAAAGCACTAGACCAAAAAAAGACGCACAAGGAAAACGACATGCCAGTCGTCTTCGGGTAGAAGAAGGTCATGTTCGCTGGGTCAGCGAATCCCTTTTCAAAACAGGTAAAACTTCGTGAGCCTTATCGGTCATAGATGGCCATAAAATACTGCTACTCACCGCTCCTGTACTAACAGCTTTACTCCCTGTACTCCATGTACCGGTGATTGCAGTTGCATTGTGTATATCGTCGTATTTAATGGGCCCAAATTCGTCCTGCGCTAACGTGTTGCGCGCCAGCGACGCAAGTACGATTGTGAGAAGCGACGTGAGAAGCATGTTGCTTTTGTTCTTTCAAAGACAGTTGCGTGCGTAATAAGAGAGCCTGTGTGTTGCTTTTTACGCCTTGTGTATCAGATGTACGTTCCTGGGCGGTCCTTACTTGAGGAAGAGGTGGTCGTCGTAGAAGAGCAGAGGAAGAGGAGAGGAGGTAGAAGACGAAGGAAGGATGATGATGATGGTGAGAAGGGCAACGAGTGGAGTGGTGCCAGTTTGGCCTTGTTTGGTTGTACGGTTGTCTCGAACTGCGCTGTCTGGGTTAAATATAAGTACCAGCGACTAAAAATCGTTGGCTACCGCGTCGAGCGATGGACGAAGACCAGCAAAAACCAGGGAATTATTAGGTGAATACTTACAAGAGATGCAGGGTGAAATGTTCGGTCGTTGGGTGCTGTAAGTATCCTCTGTCAGATCGTGGGACTTCCATCAACCATCCTTTACACGTGTTGTCAAGTAGATGACATAAGCTTATACTTTAGGTAGAAAGAATAAAGAGCACAAGGCGGACATGATAGGAAAGCTAATCTTGTCTAGACAGTACTACATAGAATACAGAACTGGGGAGAGCGGTGATCTCCTAGTAGCGACCGCGGAGGGTGGTTGTTATACACGGCTTCGTGCAGAGCAAAGTTTGCAATGCGAAGCGTAAATAATTATGTCTAAAATGCTTCATTGGTGGCCAGGAGGAAAGTGATTCGATACGAGAAGAGATCAAGAGGGGAGGCTACAAGATATTCAACAACACATCGCGTCTTCAAGCGGACGAAGGCATTGAGAACACGACATCGGTTCTTTGAGCGGTCCAAGTTGTGCGTTTGGTTCTGGAGGGCAAGCGTATGATGATGGAAAATATGAGAGAGAAGGAAGTACAAAGTGGGCAACGATGTGTGCAACGTAAACCACCCCCTTCAGTCCTTCTTCAGGTCTCTTCGGATCACAAATACTCTCTCGCCGTCAGTTGTAGCAGTTAACTCTTGGATTCCGCGGATGCTTTGAAGGCCTTGAAGGGAGTTGCTGCCTTTTGCCAAAACTACGTAAATTTCCAAGCCATCTCCGACCTATTTTTGAGAAAAGAAATTCCGTGGTCAGCACAAGGGAACACGGTACCAATGAGGTCAAAAAATAATCAAAATAAATCAATAGAAGTGCGGGGAGTCGGGGTGAAGGATCAATACCCGATGAGAATGTGGCCACAAGGTTTGGGGAAACAAGCAACCAATAATGACATAATGGGCACGAGAACGAGGAATGATATGGAAAACTGAAACGAACCTCGATGTGTCGTTCAGTAGCACTGGTGAATGAGTCGATCACGAGGGGTAAAACAGTCGACAACGGGAGATGTTTGGGGAATGATGTTCCCGGTGCAGGAGTCTGATTCTTGAAGTATATCTGTTGTTAAAAGGAATAGCCGAGGTCAGCAACAATCCACAAGAAGAATTCAAATATTGAACACGGAAAGCGAGGGATGCGGTACGAAATCGGCAAAGGATCGGAGACGAGCTGATTGCATTAGGCACGGGAATCAATGGTTCGCGTACCACATCCGGTTCGTTCTTGTTCATATCAATAAAGAGTTTGTAACTGACCTGATTGTCCAGGAAAGGCTGGACCAATGACTGTGCCGCGCCTGCCGCACGACAGGCTTCGCGTTCGTACGAACCTACTGGGTCGAACGAGTAAACCGCGCCAGTTCCTAATGGAATAGAAAATCAACATGTCAGCTCTTGAAGTGAACCACCAATTGGAAACAAATGGCAAAGATATTGGTCCATATGACGAACACTAGCCGACATGAAAGACCATCTTGTGTGCGGGGTATAATGTGTGCTGCTGGGGCGAAACACTTACCGTCTTCTTCGATTCCACCGAGGATATTGTAGACATAGTAAGGGAAGAAACGACGAGCGTATAGCATGGTTTGAATGAGCCTGGCAATTGCACGGATCGGCATGTCCTTAGCATGGGCGTGTCGATACCACTGTGATAAGATGATCGATGTCAATTACGTTTGTGAGTATTATTGGATGGTGGAATCGTGTGCATACCTCCAAACGCTGCCGTACTTTCTTCACAAACATATTCCCGTCAGCGGCGAATCCGTTCACAGCCAAGACAGCTTTATCCGTTCTGTTATGTGGAAAGACGAACAGAAACGCCAAGGATGAGCGGGAAATCACACAAAACATGGGTAAAGTTACAAAATGAAAGCAGACTCACAATCTAAAGACCTTTGGGGCGTATCTTGTCTGAATGCTGTAGCCTTCACTCTGCCTGGTGTCGCCAGCGATAACACTGAAGTCCGCTCCAGCGATAGCCAAGATTGTGCCTCCGTTTTCAGTGTAAGGATTGAAAGATTGCTGTGTGGGTTGCTGCGTCATTGTTGAGACCATGCCAGGCATAACCAGAAGGATTGCTTTCGAAAGAGGAGAAGATGGATGGGCGGAAAGCGTCCGAAGAATTGGAAAAGCAGAGTATATAACGATGAAGGAGGAGAGTTGAGAAAGGCCGCGTCAGTCCATTCCATAGTCGCGTACATCCCGTGGGAATTTCGATCGCAAACGTCAATTTCCATAAGCGGAGGATCTCAGATTTACAGATCTCTATCCTCCGAGTTTTTGCCTCTTTCGGTTTCGAGCAAACTGTTCTTGCAAACCGAACGACCTTCTGTTCTACCGCGTTTCTCGTCATGAGACTCCAAATCGCCATCAGTCCTATCTTTCCCTTTATTTTCCTCTTTTTTGGCCCTTATATCCTTTCTATACCTCGAGAAATCGTATTCCAATAGCTTCACCGACTACTCTCCGACGAACCCAGCTCCCGAACTCCCAGATATCCATGCGGATTCCGTTCTCATATCATGAATAACCCACTCTGATACTGCATGGTTCCCTTAGAAGAATCTGCGTCTCCAGATATTATCGCTCAGATACTACTTGACAACGTCTGTTTCACGACATTCAACATGTACAAGAGCACTGCATACGCGTAAAAAATTGCTCAGAGTCATCAATGTCCGGACAGTCGGTACGAATCACCAATGTCTCCAACCAGCTCCAAGGTATTAATCTCGGTCGCAAGTCGTCATTCTATCATTCATGCTGTCCTATCCCAGGTAGTATCCTCAGAGGCAGAAGACAAATATGGCCACTGTAATATCTGAATTGTAAGCTCGTCTCTAATCTCTTTGGGTCTAGGTGCAGCACCGTTACTTATAACTTCCTATCGCTTAATTCTAATCAAGGCACGCCTGGGCGGCATTGCACCACCAGACCACGTTCTTAATCTGCAATTCCGTCGCCGACCTCCTCCATTATTAATGCTTATCTCACTACTATATGTATGTGCACAGGTGTGCTCTCGATATCGTAATCGAAGTGTATCGATAACTAACCGAATTTGTCTATCTATTTCGTATCCGACTCGGTGGTATCAAGGCTGAGAGGCTGAGAGGACTGCTTGGACATCACGATCAACTTGACTCTGGCATACCAAAATTGAAGCACCACCGTAGTCAGCTTGGATATTTTTCTGCACACACTCAGAACAGTATAACAATGAGTTATTTCACTTTCTGTACCTACAACGCCTGCAGCCGACCTCCGATTCTGCCCACATGTCTTTGTCAACAATCGCAATGTGTTGTGTCCGTTGGACTCCTTCCGTATTTTTCATGTCTCACGCTTTTCCGCTTTGTGAGAAATGATCTGCCAGAAATACCACACCTGCATCCCACGAAGACAAATTACCTTCTATTCGTCTGCTCTGATGTGAGTCCAATACCCCAAAAGCGAACTTTTTTTTAAAAAAAATCGCCCCAACTCATGTTATGATATGCGTAGATTCTCCACCACCGATGGCCTAGTCCAAGGAGCTCAGGATCCCCGTAAATACCCAAATATCCGGCGGCTCGCAGGATTAACAATTTTTTTCTTTCATCTCGCAAGGCAAATTTGAAACTTTCAGACTAAAAAATCTCACCAGCACTTTGATTAGACTACAATTTTACCATATTCGTTCGTCAACGTCAAGGCGCCTGGCCCCCGAGCGTCACCAAATTTCTCCGAGACATGTTCCCATTTCCTCCATCTACCCTGATAACGACCTGGCCACAGTGAGCGATCATACATGCAACACAGCATTAATCTCCAATTAGACCCATGCTCTTTCCGCCTTTTTTCGGTCTTTTTCTCACAGGGCCTCCCTTTTTGAAGAAATAAATTTGAATTACCGGCTTGAACGTCTGTAATCACATACAATGCCGGGAACTACCAACGAGAGAGATCCACCGGTTCCGGTACAAGGGTATACTATCTTATACGTATGTTAAGATTGCTTAAAACGACAGATAACGAGGCCTGCGTGCCTGGCGGTCTGAACGCGTCGAACCGCACCAGTGTAACGTTATGAAAAGACACGCACACGCTCGACGATACAGGGTATGAAAGTTCCAGAAATACACGGTCCTATCTATGCGATGACAGCCACCAGAAAGCCACATTTTGATGGACGGACAACAGCATACCAGCAACAGTGAGAATTTGTGTTTTTTTCACTCGTGTTTTCCCTTCATTTCCCAAGCGAAGTAACTTGTAAAGGAAGGCGAACAGAAATAACGGAAAACATGCTGCATAGTTCAGTTTTATTCTAGCTTCCAGTACAGCTGGCCGATCGCATTACGCACACTGACGCTTTATCAATAGTTCTGGCGTTCATATCATGTCTCCAATCGACACCAGATATAGCACGAGTAGTTTTTGGCTCTTTTGTCGACGCTGGACGAAGCATCTCAACGAAATAGGGTGTTGGAGCACACGCCACGTTATCAACCTCATACACTACATCATACCAAACGTTTGAGCCATCGATCAACGTCTGGGAAACATTAGCGCCCTTTCTCGCCTTTTACCGGCTGAGGCCGCGGTGACCCTGAGCGCGCGCCGCGCAACGCATTGTTATTAGCTCCGTCTTGGTCTCTGTTATCTAACGTTCTAGTTCCCCCCGCTGATCAACTGAAAAAAGAATGCAGTCTCTTTGACACAGCTTCCTTCCTTCCTGCGAGTTCTTTTTCCCAGGTCACTTTGCACCCTACTAGCGAGAAAAAGGAACAAGGAATACGTCAAAAATAACGACGCGAAAAGAGGTTACCAACGTACGGCCGAGTCGCTCGACTCGTGTACGTCCGAGCTCGAGCTGGAGTAATCGCGGGGATTAACACGACCTCCCAACAGCTTCTGCGACGTCAATGGTCATGACCTGATGAGTTAGTACACACTAAAGATAGTCACTGGTACGTTCCAACATCATGCTCAGGGTTCCGCCACACTTCTGGGTGCCTGCATCCCGGCACGGAGGCCATCATGACCTGGATTTACATTTATACACTGTGCGCGAACGACTCAAATTTCCCGACGAATAGATTAAAAAAATATCGTTAGTCCCTTTTAATCCTGCGCGTGAAGAAAAGTCGTTATTTTGGTATTCCAATTCAATACAAACAGGCTATTGCTGTCGACTGCGAGCGATAGATAATATTATTGGGCTTTTATTCTGATTTTATTCTCCAGGTTGACTATCTTTATCCTTGGCCATACTTCTGGAACGTTGCGGTGTGCCGTACGCCCGGCACTGTGGAACTCACCATGAAACGAATGGAGTTGAGCGTATGTATGGGGTCGGATTCCTGCGCGACGGAATCGCTTGGCAATGAGACTTGACGCTCTATCCTTTATATAAGACTTACTTCCCACCTAGTATATTTTCCTCTGTACCTTTGATGTGAGGCGAATCTGAAAAGACGGTTTGTCCAATAGTCCAAAAACTGGGCAGCATACTTCTATAAACGTTCATCTTCTCAGTGTTCCTCTCAGGCATGTAGCGTCTCCGAGTCTTTTACTGTGTCGTCCAAGTTGCAAATTATACCCATTTCCTGTGCTAACAATAGTACTGGGAAACTATGACCTATCTTTGAGCTTGAATACTCAAAGGGCCCTTGTTTGAATGTGTCGCCAATACTAGCTGATTATAACGATCAAACAAAAGATGGATGTGTTGTGTGTGTATATCAATCTTCCAGTTTAATCATGATTGATACAAATCAGATATGGGAGGACAAAGTGACTACTACTAGTAGAATTATGATAGCTCCTATCACTGTGTCGTCGCACGCTATACGATCAAGAAATCCATTAGTATCATTGTCGGAGGCGCACAACGACCACGAAATCTCCGAGTCGGAGTTGCTACCCATGGGTACCAACTTAAGAGAGTCTCTTGCGATATATTTATCTTGGCTTGATAGTTATCTCACATGTACATTTGAACGGCTACTGTTCGAAAATCAGGTCCCGAAGCATAATTACAAACTTTGGATGCTTAATCGACAGTATGAGGTTATATCGACAATGAGAGCAAATGTCCGATCGTTAACATGTCATTTTACGTTAGAATTTAATTTTCAAATCCACCAGAGAGTATGCATGTCGATTGAAAGAGTTATGAGGTTAAGGCAACATTTAGACTTCGCATATTCGATCAAAGGGTGTCGTAAATGTTTCTTCGACGGATTGGAATAGAGCACAAGATCAGCAGGCACATCTGGCAATCAAAAAACGGTTGACACTTCACATAACCCCTCAATTATGGATATAGATTTGTCGGCGCCTTAAATGATATCCGAGTCTTAAATAACCCTACAAGGGTCAGAAGCAGTCGGATCCATCCAGGAGTTCGGGAAATAGGAGTCAGTGGTCATTCCTTCAGATTCGGGTTTTTGCGAGCCTGTTCTCACCGCCTTGTGCTTTATGCCAACTAAACTCGACGTCGAATTGACAAAAGTATTCATGGCGAAGGCGAAGCTTAATTAGGGCCCCATGACGGCCGTCATAGGACGCAATGTCGGAAATGAACATTGGAGACGACGGAAGAATAGCTCCTTGTGCCTTCGGTGCTGGCCACAAGAAGTTTATCTGATCATTTTCACGTCAGTATGTTATTTAAAGATATATATTGGAGCCATTAAGGGCACCACTGGTCTCCACACTATGCTCAAGGTGGTAGCCATCACAGTAAAGTCTTTCATTGGCCCTCCAGAGATATATTTATGCCTTCAATTTACGACTGCAGATATTTATTCGTGGTCGTGCCTCTCTTTAATGTCAGAGTTATCACAAGCCATGTAGACGCAATGTTATAATATGTTACTTATCAAGGCAATACTCATTCTCCCATCAATCAACGCCACACAACTACACACAGTTAGACGTAAAAATTACCAAAAAAAGAAACTCTGATTGGGACAAAAGCAAGACAAGTGTAATGAGGAGTTCCCTTCAGAATTAGAGCGTCATGGGTGTGACCTGGCTGTCTGTATTGTTCTTTTCT
>Ga0247779_1000611_pt1 | contig 20926 bp, 16 predicted proteins | sample UWRJL221509R5_FD_179925 | JGI IMG/M metagenome (GOLD analysis project Ga0247779, IMG submission 179925) | Plant litter microbial communities from Arlington Agricultural Research Station in Wisconsin, United States - UWRJ-L221-509R-5 | ecosystem: Environmental > Terrestrial > Plant litter >... | reverse complement strand
GGGGCCCTGGTTGCCCATGGTCGTGTCGGGATAGCTGGCGATGCGGGCCGGATCGTCCAGCGTCTGGAGGCTGACGTCGGACGGGTAGGTGTCGAGCTTGTTGATCATCATGGTTGTGCTCCTGTTCTGGATGCGGATGTGCACTCTCCGGCAATCCCCGTGCCCCTTCCCGTGTTCGGCACCTCGATTGCCGCCCGCCCGTGCCTAGTTCCCGGAGCCGACCGATGAAGCCTCAACAGCCTTCCACACCCCCGCCGCCGCCCGCTCGACAGCCTGCCCCGCACCCGACGCTGCCGCGCGAAGACAGCACGCGCACGCACGAACCGGACGCCTCGGTGGCGGGCGAAGAGGACCCAGGCAGCGCCGACGAGGAGTTGCGCGAATCGCACCGTCCCGGCCGTCAGGGCATGTGACCACCCCTAGGGTTTTCCAGTATTTCTGGGGTTTATAGTGTGGCCCCGAGGGACAAGCACCACGAAGCTGCAAGAGCGGCGGGTGCCGATGACAAAAGAGACAAATGCCGTACACACGCAGTTCCCATGGCCTGCCCAGCGTCCTGAAGCAGCTGGGCGAGATGACCGCCATACGTGACACCTATCTTGTCGAGCAGAGCCTGCTGAGAACCCTGGGACCGATGCTCGGCGTGACCGAGACCTGGCTGTACCGCCTCGATAGCGCCGGCAATCTGGTCAGGACCCTGCGCCATTCCCGCCGTGTCGAATCGGCGCCCGAAGGTGGCCAGCGGGTCGAAGAGCAGCTGGAAGAGGAGATGGCCCACCCGATGGACATCCCCGCCGAGGTCGAGGCCATCATCGACAGCGTGCGCATCCTCAACAAGGCCTGCACCGAGAAGCTGGACGAACACCAGCACCTGATCTGCCATCCGATCTACGGCGGCAAGGCCATCTGCGGCTTCTTCCTGCTGCGCCGCGAGCGCGAGCTCAGCGGCACCGAGGTCGCCACCGTGCAGGGCGTGCTGGAGGTCTTCAACAACTTCTACGGCCTGCTCGACACCAGCCAGCGCGACCGCCTGACCGGGCTGTTCAACCGCTACTCGCTGGAGCTCAACCTCGACCGGCTTTGGAACCTGCTGCATGCGCGCCGCCAGATCCCCCGCGGCGACAAGGACCTGCGCCGCGAGCAGGTCGCGCCGCAGGTCTACTGGCTGGGCGTGATGGACGTCGACCATTTCAAGACCATCAACGACACGCACGGCCACATCATCGGCGACGAGGTGCTGATCATCATCGCGCGCCTGCTGGAATCGGCCTTCCGCAGCTCCGACCTGCTCTACCGCTACGGCGGCGAGGAGTTCATCGCGATCATCGCGGCCAGCGACGCCGAGGCGGCCTCCCAGACCTTCGAGCGGGCGCGCCGGAAGATCGAGGCCTTCAAGTTCCCGCGCGTGGGCCGCATCACGATCAGCGGCGGCTTCAGCCGGGCAGATCCCTCCGTGCTGCCGCAGGAAGTCATCAATCGTGCGGACCGCGCGCTGTACGAATCCAAGAACCTGGGCCGCAACCGCTTCTGCGAGTACGAGGGCCTGGTGGCGGCGGGCTCGATCAAGGCGGTCAACGCGGGCAGCGTCGACCTGTTCTGAGCTAACGCGTCATCTCGACGGATGCCTTGCGCCGCTGGTCGCAAGGCTCGATGCGCAGCATCTGCCGATACTTGGTGACGGTGCGGCGCGCCACGTCCAGGCCCTGCGCGCGCAGGCGGCGGGCGATCTCGGCATCGGACTGCGCGACACCCGCCGTTTCGGACTCCAGCATGCGCTGCACCAGGCCGCGGATCGCCGTCGGCGAGCATGCGCTGCCGTTGCTGTTGACGTGGGCGCGCGAGAAGAAATGCTTCAGCTCGAACACCCCGGCAGGCGTGGCCATGTACTTGTTGCTCGTCACGCGCGAGACGGTGGACTCGTGCATGCCCAGCTCCTGGGCGATCTCGCGCAGGCCCATCGGCTTCATCGCCATCGGGCCGTAGTCGAGGAAATGCGCCTGGCGGTCGACGATCGCCTGCGCCACGCTCTCGATCGTCGAGAAGCGCTGCTCGATATTTCGCATCGTCCAGCGCGCTTCCTGCAGATGGCTGGACAGCTCGGTACCGGCCGCACCGCCGTGCTGCTGCAGCATGTCCGCATAGCCCTTGTTCAGACTGACCTTGGGCACGACGTTGCCGTTCAAGGTCGCGACCCAGCGGCCACGCTTCTTGCGCACGATCACGTCCGGCGTGATGTAGCGCGTCTGCGCGGCGCCGTGACGCCAGCCGGGCCGCGGATCCATCTGGCGGATCCGGCGCACCGCGGCGTCCAGCGCTTCCGTGCTGCAGACGAGCCGGCGCGCCATACTGGCCCACTGGTGCTTGGCCAGCGGTTCCAGCTCGGTCTCGATCACCGCGGCGGCGAGCGCCCGCTCCTGCGGGCAGGCGATGTCCACCAATTGCAGGCCCAGGCATTCCTTCAGGTCGCGCGCGCCGACGCCCAGCGGCTCCAGCGATTGCACGCGGCGCAGCGCGATCAGCAGCTCGTCCTCGGTCACGCCGTCCAGGCCTTCATCCAGGTCTTCGCCCGGCGTGAAGATCGACAGCAGGTCGGCGAGCTCCATGCGCAGGTAGCCATCGTCGTCGAGCGAGTCGACGATCGCATGGGCCAGCACCAGGTCGCGCTGCGAGAGGCGCAGCAGCGAAAGCTGGAAGTGCAGGTGCTCGGCCAGGCTGCGCACATTGGGAACGAAATCCAGCGCGCTGGCGTCGCCTGATTCGTGTTGACGCGTCGCGCGCGCGGGCTCGCCGAGCCAGGGCTCGCGGTCATCGTCCAGGCCGCCCGAATTGCCGTCTTCGGTGGAGGCCGACTCGGCACTGCCGGCGCTTGGCCCGTCCTCATCCTCGAAATCGAGAAAGGGGTTGCGGCCCTGCAGCGTCTGCAGCTCCTGCGTGAACTCCATGGATGAGAGCTGCAGCAGCCGGACGGCGTGCTGCAGGCGGGGCGACAGGGTCTGACGCTGGGAAGCGTCGGCATGGAGGGCCAGTCGGTGGCCCGGATGGCTGGGTGCGTTCATGCGACGGGTTTCGCAAGCCGCGTGCCGGTCCGCCGCGCCATGTAGGACGGGAAGAAGTACCGGCCGGCGCAAAGCCCGGACAGCCGCCTCCAAGCCCCCGCCGCGCGGCCTGGAGCGCTCAGTCGAAATCGAGCGAAATCGAGCCGTGATGGGCACGAAAATATGCCGCGGCGAGTCAGGCTTGCCGCAAGAACTGCTGGGCTGGCCGCCTGCCGGGAGCAATCGGCATACCCGGCTCCGCCGCCCGCTCCATGGTGGCTTGTCGGACAAGACCGCACCGGGCACCGGCCGTGGCGCGCGACTTGCACGGCGCCGGGCATGACCATTCCATCCTCCAGCCTCGCTCCATCGCTCGAATTGCTGCAGCACCAGGCCTTGACGCGCAGTCTCAGCCGGCCGGTGCTGGGCGGCAACCGCGTCGATCTGCTGCGCGACGGCCCCGAGACCTTCGCCTCGATGTTCGAGGCCGTCGACGGCGCGCGCGACCACATCAACGTCGCCAGCTACATCGTCGAGGATCAGGGCCCCGGTGAGGAACTGCTGGCCCGGCTGGTGGCGCGGCGCCGCAAGGGCGTGCGGGTGAACCTCGCCTTCGACAGCGCGGGCAGCTGGGGCACCTCGCGGCGCGTCTTCGAGGCGCTGCGCCGCGACGGCATCAGCCTGCTGGAGCATCACCCGGTGGGCCAGCTGACGACCTGGCTGAGCAATGCGCTGCAGCGGCGCAACCACCGCAAGCTGATGATCGTCGACGGCCGCACCGGCTTCATCGGCGGGCTCAACATCAGTGGCGTCTACTCCGGCTCGGCACCGCTGACGAAGAAGAAAACCGCGGACGACGCGTTCGCCCAGGCCGACTGGCGCGACACGCACGTGCGCGTGCAGGGCCCGATCGTCAACGAGCTGCAACAGCTGTTCATCGACCAGTGGAAGCACCACACCGGCCGCGTGCCGACCGGCGAGGCGCACTACTTTCCGATCCCGCATGCGGCCGGTGCCCAGCGCGCGGGCCTCGCGGCGGCCGAATGCGGGCCGGGCCACAACGACTTCTACCGGGCGCTGCTGGCCGCCGTCAACGCCGCGCGCAGCAAGGTCTACATCACCACCGCCTACTTCGTCCCGCCGCGCCGCCTGATGCGCGCGCTGACCGAGTCGGCACGCCGCGGCGTCGACGTGCAGCTGGTGCTACCCGGCCGCAGCGACTTCTGGGCGCCTATCCATGCCGGGCGCTGGCACTTCGGCACTTTGCTGCGCGCCGGCGTGCGCATCCATGAGCGTCACGACCGGCTGCTGCACGCCAAGACGGCGGTGATCGACGGTGTCTGGGCCACGGTCGGCTCCAGCAATCTCGACTGGCGCAGCCTCGTGCACAACGCCGAGGCCAACGTCGTCGTGCTGGACAGCGGCTTCGCGCAGCAGATGGAGGCGATGTTCCGCCAGGACGTGGCGCAGTGCCGCGAAGTGCTGCTGCAGCGCTGGCTGGGCCGCGGAGGCTTGGACAAGATGAAGGAGTGGACCGCTCGCCGTTTCGAGTTCCTTCTGTGAGCCCGGGATGACGCTTTCGCAACTCGCCGACGGCCCCGCGCTGACGGCCGGCGTGCTCCTGGTGGGCGGCGTGCTCGTTCTGATGGCGCTGGCTGAGCCGCTGGTCAAGCGGCTGCCGCTGTCCCCGGCGCTGGTCTACCTGCTGTGCGGCTGGATTGCCGGCGCCCTCGCCACGCCGCCGCTGCCTGACCTGATGAACCTGCACCAGCAGGGCCAGGTAAGCCTCCTGAGCATAGCCAGCGAGAGCGCGGTGCTGCTGTCGCTGTTCGCGATCGGCATGAAGATCCGCATCGCCGGGACCTGGGCCGCCTGGCGCGTGCCGGTGCTGCTGGCCAGCATGGGCGTGCTGTGGTCGGCGGTGCTGACCACACTGGTCGCCTGGCTGCTGCTGCCGCTGTCCTGGCCGCTGGCCTTCCTGCTGGCGGCGATGCTCGCGCCGACCGACCCGGTGCTGGCCTCGGACGTGCAGGTGCACGGCGAGCACGACCGCGACGGCGTGCGCGTCTCGCTCAGCGCCGAGGGCGCTCTGAACGATGCCACCGCCTACCCGGTCGTGATGCTGGCACTGGGCCTACTGGGCCTGCACGAGTTGGGCGACGCACCGTTCGCCGGCGCGCGCTGGCTGCTCGTGGACCTGCTGTGGTCGGTCAGCGCCGGTGCGCTGCTGGGCATCGCCTGCGGCCGGGGCCTGGGCTGGGCGATGCAGCGCAAGCTCGCCGCTGGTTCGGTGCGCGACTGGGACGAGCTGCTGTACATCGGCGCCATCGGGCTCACCTACGGTCTGGCGATGCTGGCCGAAGCCTCGCCCTTCATGGCCGTGTTCCTGGCCGGCGCCACCTTGATGCGCCAGCATCCCGCCACCCGGCCCGAGGGCGAGGCGCAGGAGTACGGCCATCAGTTACAGGCCTTCGGCGCGCGCTGCGAACGGCTGGTGGAGGTGCTGATGGTGCTGCTGATCGGCGCGGCGCTGGTGCACGTGAGCTGGAGCGCGGTGGTGCTGCTGTTTGCGCTGCTGATGATCGTCGTGGTGCGCCCCTTGAGCGTGCTGCTGAGCCTGCCGAGGGCGCAGTTGCCCCGGATCCAGCACGGGCTGATCGCCTGGTTCGGCATTCGCGGCGTCGGCTCGATGTTCTACCTGGCGCTGGCACTGGACCACGGCGTCTCCGGCGCCGCGGCGCAACTGCTGGTCTCAGCCTGCCTGGCCTGCATCGCGCTGTCGATCGCGCTGCATGGCATTTCCGCAACGCCGTTAATGAATGCTTACCAAAAAAGGCGCAGCGCTCGCCGTCGGCCGGCGGCCTGAGCAAATGCTGGCGTTCCGGGGCGCGCCCGCCGTGGCGAGGGGCAAGTGATGAGGCGCAGTCCTACACGGGCAGAACCCGGGGACTGCTAGCCTCTCAAGCAGCATGAAGCCGCCCTTTGCCTCGCTGTTACGAGTTCCTTCGCTGGTGTCGCTGCAGACGTACCTGTCCGCCGTGATGCTGGTGGCGACCGTACCGCTGGCACTGCTGGTGGCCTACCACGTGTTCAACACGCTGCAGGGCCAGCACCAGCGCATGCGGTCCGAGTTGCAGCACACCGCGGACCTGCTCAGCGCGACGCTGGTCGACCATCGTGACGCGGCCGGCCTGGAGGCCCTGCTGGCGCGCAGCACGCCCGCCGGCGGCGCGATCACCGTGAGCGACGCGGCAGGGCACGTGCTGGCCCATGCCGGGCCGCAAATCGAGGACAGCTATGCCGCCGCCGGCACCGTGCCGGGCAATGGCTGGCAGGTCGGCGTCACGCTGCCGCGGGCGCAGATCGACGACGTCGAGCGCCGCATGCTGCTGGCCGCACTGGCGACCATCACCGCCTGCCTGCTGCTGGGCCTGGCGCTGGCGACGCTGGTGGCCCGCCGCGTCACCGACCCGCTGCGCGAACTGGCCACCCACGGCCCGGGTGGCACGATGGCGCAGCCCGACCAGGTCAAGGAAGTTGCCGTCCTGCGCGAGGCACTCGCCCGCGCCCAGGCCGGCCTGCAACGCAAGGCGGCAGAGTTCGAAGCGCTGTTCGCCAGCACGCCGATCGGTCTGGCCTTTCTGCGCGGCGGCGAAACGGTGCACAACGCGGCGATGGACCGGCTGATCGGCACGCCCGCGGAGGACGCCGCGCGCAAGCTCTGGCAGGCCCATGCCCAGCCGGCGGAGCTGGCCCTGCGCCTGCCGGATGGCCGCGTGCGCCACCTGCTGGTGCAGGCGGTGCCGTTGGAAGGTGATGCCGATGGCGCGGCCGCGCTGGCCAGCGCCGTGGACATCACCGAGCGCAAGCAGGCCGAGCAGAAGATGCAGGAGACCGACCGGCAGCTGCAGGAAACCCAGCGCCTGATCGACCTGGCCCAGGAGGCCGGCGAGCTCGGCTTCTTCCACATCGACGAGACCGGCGCTGGCTGGACGCCGGGCCTGTCGCGCCTGTTCGGCTTCGACGGCATCGTGCCGCCGGCACTGCAGCTCGCGGAGTTGCTGGAGCGCGTGCACCAGGACGACCGCGAAGCCGTGGAGCGCGGCCTGCGCGACATGGCCGCCGCGCAGCGCGAGCGCGGTACGCTCGAATACCGCGTTACCTTGACTGACAGCGGCACCACCCGCTGGCTGTCCAGTCGCGTGCAGATGGGCTTCGGGCCGGACGGCCGGCCGCTGCGCCTGATCGGCGCCACCCTGAACGTCAACGAACAGAAGGCGCTGGAGCTGGAGCGGGCGGCGCTGGCGCAGATGGAGCGGCGCGCGCGCATCGAGGCCGAGGACGCCAACCGTGCCAAGGACGAGTTCCTGGCGATGCTGGGCCACGAGTTGCGCAACCCGCTCGGCGCCATCGCCTCGGCCTCCGAGGTGCTGGCCCAGTTGGGCAGCAACCCCTCGGCCAAGAGCGCTGCACTGGCCGAGAGCGCCCGTGCCATCATCGCGCGGCAGACGCGCCAACTGGCCCGGCTCGTCGACGACCTGTTGGACATCGGCCGCGTGATCTCGGGCAAGGTGACGATGTCGCGGCAGCGCCTGGACATGGCCGCCCTGGTGAAGCGCGCGGTCGAAAACTTCCGGATGACCGGCAGCGTCGTTCGGCACGACCTGGTGCTGAGGCTGGCGCCGGTGTGGATCGAGGCGGACGCGACGCGGATCGAGCAGGTGGTCAACAACCTGCTCGGCAATGCGCTGAAGTACACACCCGCGGGCCGTCGCATCGAGCTGCAGTTGGGCATCGAGGGCCAGCACCAGGCCGTGCTGCGCGTGACCGACCATGGCGACGGCATCTCCCCGGTGCTGCTGCCGCACATCTTCGACCTGTTCGTGCAGGGTGAGCGCATGCTGGACCGCGGCGCCGGCGGCCTCGGCGTCGGGCTGACGCTGGTGCGCCGGCTGGTGGAGATGCATGGCGGCACGGTAGCGGCGGAGAGTTCGCCGCAGGGCAGCATCTTCACCGTGCGCCTGCCCGCGGCGCTGGACCAGCCGGAGCCGGGCACGCTCGACGAGCAGAACGGGCCCGGCGGCGCCTATCACGCCTCGGCGCACGGCGTGCCTTCCCGCCGGGTGCTGGTGATCGAAGACAACGAGGACGCCCGCACGACCCTCTGCACGATGCTCGAGCTGGATGGCCACAGCGTGAGCACCGCGGCCGACGGACGCCAGGGCCTGTCGTTGCTGCTCGGCGAGAAGCCAGACGTGGCGGTGGTGGACATCGGGTTGCCCGGCCTGTCGGGCTTCGAACTGGCCCGCGAAAGCCGGCGCTCGGGCTACGCCGGGCGCTTGCTCGCGCTCTCGGGCTACGGCAGCGATGCCGATGTCGCGCAGGCGCTGCGGCATGGCTTCGATGCCCATCTCGCCAAGCCGGTCGACCCGCAACGCCTGCGCGACCTGCTGGCGGCACACGGATGACGACGGCGATGGACGCGGGCACATCGAGGAGACGCTCAGCGCAGGTGGCGACGCCTGAACAGTACCGGTATGGCATTGACCACGATCAGCACCGCCGCCGCGCCGAGCGATGTCACCGCCATCGCGTCGAGGCTCGGCAACGCGCGCAGCGCATCCTCGGGCAGCGCCACCAGGGGCGCGATCCACAAGCCGGCAAGCAAGGCGCCGAGCATGCCGACACCGAAGTTCAGCACCATCGTCGAGCGCCTGCGCACGCGTGCCAGGCGGCTGACCAGCCAGCCCATCAAGGCGCCTACCGCGAGCCAGACCAGAAGATTGAAGACGAGCATCGCTTGCATACCTCCGTACTGCGTGCCGCGGAGTCGGCAATCAGCGTGCCCGTCAGCTTCACGAGACCATGAAAGAAGGAAATGAGGAGGACCGGACATGAGCCACGCCCTGATCGTTGACGACGACGTCGACGCCGCTACCATGCTCGCCGCGCTGGTGGCCGCGGAGGGTTTCACCGTCGCCTGCGCGCACACGCTGCGCGACGCAAGAGCCAGCCTGGCGATGCAGCCGCCCGATCTGGTGCTGCTTGACCTGCACCTGCCCGACGGCAGCGGCATGAGCCTGTTCGACGAGGCCGGCTTGCTCGCCAACTCGCAAGTGGTGCTGATCACCGGCCAGGCCAGCCTCGACACCAGCATCCAGGCGCTGCGCCTGGGGGTCGTCGACTACCTGATCAAGCCGCTGAAGCAGACCCAGCTGCGCGGCATCCTCTCGCGCGTGGTCAAGCCCGCGGTCGTGCGGGCGGAGCTCGACGGCGCGATGGCCGAATGGCAGCGGAGCGGCCGCTTCGGCCACCTGTGGGGCCGCGCGCCGTCGATGGAGCGGATCTACCAGCAGATCGCCCGCGTGGCGGGCACCGCCGTGTCGGTGCTGATCACCGGCGAAAGCGGCACCGGCAAGGAAGTCGTGGCACGCACGATCCACGACCTCAGCCGCCGCCGCAGCAAGCCCTTCCTGGCCGTCAACTGCGGCGCGATTTCACCGCACCTGATCGAGAGCGAGGTTTTCGGCCACGAGAAGGGCAGCTTCACCGGCGCCGACCGCCAGCACCAGGGCTTCTTCGAACGCGCAGCCGGCGGCACGCTGTTCCTGGACGAGATCACCGAGATGCCCGCGGAGCTGCAGGTCAAGCTGCTGCGCGTGCTGGAGACCGGCACCTACATGCGCGTCGGCTCCACGCAGGTTCAGGAGGCGGACGTGCGCATCGTCGCCGCCACCAACCGCGTGCCCGAGCAGGCCGTCACCGACGGCAAGCTGCGCGAAGACTTGCTGTACCGCCTCAACGTGTTCCCGATCGCCCTGCCCCCACTGCGCGCGCGCCGCGAGGACGTGGCCCTGCTGGCCGAGCAGCTGCTGCTGCCGATCTGCCAGAGCGAAGGCACGACCAAGCGCTTCACGCCCGCCGCGCTGTCCAAGCTGACCGCCTACCGCTGGCCCGGCAATGTGCGCGAACTGAGGAACGTCGTCCAGCGCAGCTATGTGATGAGCGATGGTGCCCACATCACCGAGGAATGGCTGCCCAGCGATGAACTGCAGTTGCCACCCGACTTGGACAGCGCCGCAACGCCGTCTGCACCCGCTGCCGAAACCCAGTCCGCGCAGGACTGCGTCACGATCCCAATCGGCAGCACGATGGCCCAGGCCGAACGCCAGCTGATCCTGGCCACCTTCGCCCACTTCAAGCAGCAGCGCGAACGCACCGCCTCGGTCCTCGGCATCAGCCTGAAGACGCTCTACAACCGGCTGCGGGAGTATGCGGAAGATGAGCCCGGAGAGGGCAGTAAGCGCGCCGTGGAAATGGGCAGCGGCGTGTCGTAGACGGAGGCCGGAGCAGGCGGACTGCGGGCCGGGTCTCGTCCCGCAAGCGGGGGCATGGCTTTTGGCCCCCATGGGGCCAGGTCTAAACTCCGCGGCTTTTTACGAGCCCCCGCCTGCTATGAGATTCAAGCTTGCCGGCGCCGCCTTGGCGCTGATGACCGCCTACGGTTCCCCTGCCCTGGCCGAGATGCCGGGCGCTGACCTGGGGCCCGTCACCCAACCCTTGTGGTTGCGCCAGAGCAGCGTCTCGCCCGACGGCAAGCAGATCGCCTTTGCCTTCCAGGGCAATCTCTACATCGTTCCGACCAGCGGCGGCGCAGCCCGCCTGCTCGTGGCCAACGGCCACCACAGCACGGCACCGGTCTGGTCGCCGGACAGCAAGCTGCTGGCCTATGGCGCTGATGTCTATGGCAACAACGACGTCTTCCTCGTCGCCGCGGACGGCGGGCCGTCGCGCCGCCTGACCAGCCACTCCGCGCCGGAACTGCCGGTCGCCTTCACGCCGGACGGCAAGTCCGTGCTGTTCGCCGCCCAGCGTATGGACGCCCGAACCAGCATGGCTTTCCCCTCCGGCGCCCAGGGCGAGCTGTACAAGGTCTCGATCCAGGCCGGCCGCCGGCCCGAACAGCTGTTCTCCACCCCAGCCCTGTCCGGGCAGATGAACAAGGCCGGCACCGAGCTGGTGTATGAGGACTGGAAGGGCTACGAGAACGCCTTCCGCAAGCACCAGATCTCGCCCGTGGCGCGCGACGTCTGGCTGTGGAACGCCAAGACCGGCGAGCACCGGAAGCTCACCAACACCGGCGGCGAGAACCGCAACCCGGTCTGGTCCGCCGACGAAAAGTCCATCTACTTCCTGAGCGAGAAGAGCGGCAGCTTCAACGTCTGGAAGATGCCCGTCGACAAGCCCGAGGCGGCCGTTCAGGTCACGCATTTCACGAGGAACCCGGTACGCTTCCTGTCCATCGCGGGCAACGGCACGCTCGCCTTCGGCTACGACGGGGAGCTCTACACGCTCGCGCCCGGTGCCACCACGCCGCAGAAGCTCAGTGTCACCATCGCGGCCGACACCGTGGTGCCCAGCATCGAGAGCCTCAAGCTCTCCGACGGTGCCACCGGCATGGCCGTGAGCCCGGATGGCAGCGAGTTCGCCATCATCGTGCGCGGCCAGGTCTTCGTGGCCTCGACCGAGTTCGGCAACACGCGCCGCATCACCGACGGACCGGGCCAGAAGCGCTCGGTCACCTTCAGCCCGGACGGCCGCAAGCTGCTGTATTCCTGCGAGCAGGGCGGCCACTGGGCGCTGTGCGAGGCCAGCATCGTCGGCGACAAGAAGGCCGTGCCCGGCTTCTTCAATGCGCCGCGCGTGACCACCAAGGTACTGCTGGAAGATGGCGGCCAGAGCTTCCAGCCGCGCTACTCGCCCGACGGCAAGGAAGTGGCTTACCTTCACGACCGTGCCGCCCTGCACGTGCTGAACCTCGCCAGCGGGAAGACCCGGGAGGTGCTGTCCGCCGAATGGAACTACTCCTACCAGGACGGCGACCAGGCCTACGACTGGGCCCCCGACAGCAAGAGCCTGCTGGTGCAGTTCGTGGACCACAACCGCTGGGGCGCCGAGATCGGTGTCGTGCCGGCCGACGGCTCGGGCAAGCTGGTCAACCTGACGCAGAGCGGCTATGACGACATCCAGCCGCTGTTCGGCCGCGGCGGCCAGGTCATGCTGTGGCTCAGCGACCGCCAGGGCCTGCATGGCAGCGGCGGCGGCGCACGCAGCGATGCCGACCTCTACGCCATGTTCCTCACCCGTGCCGCCTATGACCGCTACAAGCTGGATAAGGCCGACTATGCCCAGCTGAAGAAGCGCGAGGACGAGGAAAAGAAAGACGCGGCCAAGAAGGACGACAAGAAGGCCGACGATCCGAAGAAGGAAGACAAGAAGGTCGACAAGCAGGACGAGGCGCCGGAGCCGGTCAAGCCCGTCGTCATCGAGGCGGAGGGGCTGGACGGCCGTACCGTGCGCCTCTCGCAGGCCTCCGGCGACATCAAGGACCTGGCGATGACGCCCGATGGCGAGCAGGTCTTCTACATCGCCAAGGGTGCGGATGGCTTCGAGCTCTGGCAGATCCGCCTGCGCGACAAGGAGTCCAAGCGCGTGGGTTCGCTGCCCGCCGGCCAGGGCGACGAAGTGAACCTGTGGCTGGACGCCAAGGGCGGCACGGGCTTCGTGCTGGCCGGCGGCAAGGTCAGTAAGTTCAAGGTGCCGGGCGACGACGGCAAGGGCGACGTGAAGGTCGAGCCGGTCAAATTCAGCGCCGAGCTGCGTGTCGACCATGCCGCGGAGCGCGCGCAGATGTTCGACCACGTCTGGCGACAGACGCAGGAGAAGCTGTATGTGAAGGATATGGGCGGCGTGGACTGGGGCTACTACCGCAAGGTCTATGAACGCCAGTTGCCGTTCGTGGCCGACGGCCCCGACTTCTCCGAGCTGCTCAGCGAGATGCTCGGCGAGCTCAACGTCTCGCACACCGGCAGTTCCTTCCGCGCCAAGCCCGGCCCGCAGGCCGACGCCACCGCCTCGCTCGGCCTCTTCTACGACGACACCTACAGGGGCGCCGGCGTGAAGGTGTCCGAGGTGATCGAAGGCGGCCCGCTCGACTTGGCCGACGCGCAGCTCAAGCCCGGCATGGTGATCGAGGCCATCGACGGCACCACCATCGCCGCGGGTGCCGAGTTCGACACGCTGCTCAACCGCAAGGCCGATCAACGCATGGTGCTCGACGTGCTCGACCCCGCGACCGGCAAGCGCTTCGAGCAGTTGGTGCGCCCGATCAGCCGCGGCGCCGAGAACGAATTGCTCTACAAGCGCTGGGTGAACCATGAGCGCGCACTGGTTGACAAGCTCTCGGGCGGCAAGCTCGGCTACGTGCACGTGCGCGGCATGAACGATGCCTCGTACCGCCAGGTCTACGCCGACGCCCTCGGCCGCGCCAGCGGCAAGCAGGCGCTGATCGTCGACACCCGCTTCAATGGCGGCGGCAACCTGCACGACGAGCTGACCACGCTGCTCTCCGGCAAGCGCTACCTCGAGTTCGTGCCGCGCGGACAGAGCCTCGGCTGGGAGCCGGTGGGCCGATGGACCAAGCCCTCCGCCGTGCTGATCAGCGAGAGCAATTACTCCGACGCGCACCTCTTCCCCTGGACCTACAAGCACCTGGGCATCGGCAAGCTGATCGGCATGCCCGTGGCCGGTACCGGCACCGCGGTGTGGTGGGAAACCATGCAGGACGGCGCCACCGTGTTCGGCATCCCGCAAGTCGGCTTCCGCGCGCAGGACGGGCAGTACATGGAAACCGCACGCATCACGCCCGACATCCAGGTGCCGCTGGACAAGACCCGGCTCGACCGGGGCGACGACGACCAGTTGGCGGCGGCCGTGAAATCGCTGCTGGGCGGCAACTGACCGGCGGCCCGGCTCGCGGGCGGCTAGTTCGGCACCTGCGGATCCGGCCCCATGTGCGCGCCGGTGTACTTGAGCGCGCCGCCCTCGCCTTCCCAGGTCGATTCCTCGTGAGGCTTGGGTTTGCTTTGGCCCAGCTTGCGTGTTTGCGATTGCTCGAAGCGGCGAGCCTGCCATTGGTAGAGCGCAAAGCCGGCAACGATGGCGGTGAGCAGGCTGATGCGGGGCGTGGTCATGGCGAACTCCTCGACTGTTTGCCGCGATGTTGCACGCTGGGCAGGCGCGGTGGTTGGGAAGGCCGCGCCAAGTCGGCGTAGGAAATTTCCGTCGGACGGGCGCAGCCGTCGCGCGTTGCCGCCACCGACGTTGCGACTCGCTCCTCACCGATGGTGACAAGTCCCCGCGCCGTCGATCATTGAGTCAAGAGGCCAAGGGCCTTCATGTCTCAGGAGTAATCCATCATGAACACGAGCATGCAGCAACAGCACTTCGAGATCCGCTTCGAATACCTGTTCAATCCCGGCCGCGCGCTGTCCTTCCCCTGCGACGACCACGGCCACGTGGATCTCGACACGCTGCCGAGCCGCGCCAAGCAGAACTACTACTTTGCCCGCGCGATGGTTGGCAAGGACTTCTCGCCGCCGGCGCTGTGCTGCAGCGCCGGCTGAATCACTTGATGTCGTTCAGCCCGATCCCGTCGAGGATCATCGGTATGCACTTCTCTATCCGCGCCTCGCGCGTCTTCGCCTGCTTCGCTCCCGCGAAGTGCAGCAGATAGGCGCGCTGGCGGCCGGGTGTCAAGGCCTCGAAGGCATTCTTCAGCGCCGGCAACTGCTTCAGGCTGCGCGCGAACTCGGCGGGCATCTCGAAATCCTCGGTCTTCTTCATCTCGACCTTGGCGCCGGATTTCTCTACCGCGATCGCTTCCTTCAGATAGGCTTTCACCACCGCGGGCTTGATCTCGTCCAGGCTCGTGAAGCGCATCTGCCGGCCGGCCTGTACGTTCTTCGTCTGCTGTATCAGCAGACCCTTCGGGTCCTTCATCAGCGCGCCCTTGAAGAACAGCAGCGCGCAGTATTCCTTGAAGCCGTGGATGATCAGCACGTTGGCGCCGGACAGCGTGTAGCAGGGCTGGCCCCACTTGATCTCCTCGCTGAGTTCGGTGTCCAGCACCAGCGCGCGCAACCGGCTCATCTCGTCGTGCCAGGTCTTGCTCTTGGCGAACAGTTCGTCGACCTTCGGGTTCCCTGTGCTCATCTCTGCATGCCTCCATGAACCGGCACTAGTGTGCCGGATCACAGGCCATGCATCGTCACCGCGCCGTCGGGCTTCTCTTCGAACAGGTGCATCTGCTCCTCGGCGGCTTCGGGCTCCGGCTGGTTGTCGGCGCTCCCCAGCAGCGGCGCCTCGCGCCAGACGAGCTGGCCAACGACGACCAGCAAGGGCCCCAGGGCCAGGCCCCAGCCGCCCCAGACGGCGCTCCAGAAGATCGTGCCGACGAACAGCATCGCGCTGTCGATGCGGGAGATGCGCCCCTGCAGCCAGACGGCCATCGCCGTGCCGATGACGATGCCGATCATCATCACGTACAGCGCCGCGCCCAGCGCCACCAGCAAGGAGCCATGGACCACGTAGACCTCCAGCGAGGCCAGCAGCATCATCAGGCCGAGGCCCGCGTAGGGCAGGAAGTGCAGCGACGCTGCGACCACGCCCCACAGCCAGGCATCGGGCACGCCGAACAGCGAGAAGCCGACGCCCACGCCGATGCCGATCGCCACATTGGTGACGACGGTGACGCCGGCGAACATCCGCGTCTGGTAGCAGAGCTTGTCGAGCATCGGCTGGCAGCGCGCCGGGCCGCTCACACCGGCGCGGCACAGGGCGGCCAGCTTGTCCGCCAGTGCCTCGCCGCTGCACAGCATGAAGAAGGTCAGCAGCGCCATCATGCCGACCTGCAGCAGCACGCTCGCGGCAGACTTGGAGACGGCGATGGCCAGCGTGGTGATGCCGTCGACCATCTGGGCGACGATCGAGCGGGGGCGCGGGCTGCCGTCCGCGGCCGACGGCGCGGGCGCGGCGCGTTCGGCCACGGTGCCGGTGGCGCGGGCGACGCTTCGATCCAGCTCCGTCAGCGCCGAGCGCGTGCGCTGCATCGCGCGGCCCCCGTCGGTGTCGAGGCTCGCGATGTCGCGTGCCGCCAGGCGCAAGGCGCTGGGCAATTGGTCGACCGCGCTGGTCAGCTTGTTGCCGACGGTGGCGCCCAGCACACCGACGACGAACAGCGTCACCAGCACCGCCACCATCGCCGACAGCGGCCGGACGCGCAGCGCGCGGTCCAGCAGCTTGACGAAGGGCCACAGCAGCACGGCCAGCACGCAGGACATGGCCACCGGAGTGAGGAAGTCGCGCCCGGCCCAGAGCGCCGCCACCACGGCCGTACCCGCCAGCAGAAGCATGGACCAGCGCTGCACGTGATCGCGGGGGGCCGGCGGGCTTGATGGGGCGTTCATGGTCTTCTCCCAGATGATGGGAGTCAGTATGGATAACACCTTGTTGCAGCGTCAGCGGACGGCGGCGGGAGCGGCGGTAGTCGCATTCCTACCGTGCGATGCCGTCCTACAGCCAAACGGCGCACTCCCCGATGCGGCGAGGCCCCGTAAGGCCCTGCAATGTCGCGCATGCACCTGAAGGATCTCTACACCCTCACCCGCCAGGCCGCTGAGTCCTGGTTCGACGACCATGCTTCCAGCCGCGGCGCCGCGCTGGCCTACTACACGCTGTTCTCGATGGCCCCGTTGCTGCTGATCGTGACCTCGGTGGCGGGCATCTGGTTCGGCGCCGACGCGGCGCGCAACGAGATCGTCGGCCAGCTGCGCGCGGTGATCGGCGACTCCGGCGCGGGCGCGATCGAGCAGCTGCTGAAGAACGCGGACTGGCCTACGCACGGCGGCCTGGTCACCTCCGGCATCGGCCTGGCGCTGATGCTGCTCGGTGCGACCTCGGTGTTCGCCGAGCTGCAGAACACGCTGGACATGATCTGGCGCCTGCCCGCACCGGCGCACCTGCACGGCAAGGCTTGGTGGCTGCTGCTGCGCACGCGGCTGATGTCCTTCGGGTTGATCCTGGGCGTGGGCTTCCTGCTGATCGTCTCGCTGGTGTTCAGCGCCGCGTTCTCGGCCATCCAGAGGATCTGGGCGCCCTGGTTCGGCGAATGGCAGCTCTGGGCGCAACTGGCCAACGTCAGCATCAGCTTCGCCTCGATGACGCTGCTCTTTGCGATGATTTACAAATTGATGCCGACGGCCAAGGTCGCCTGGTCGGATGTCTGGCTCGGCGCGCTGGTCACGGCGATGCTGTTCAGCGTCGGCCCGAGCCTCACGGGCCTCTACATCGGCCACAGCGCCGTGGCCACGCAGTTCGGCGCGGCCGGATCGATGGTCGTGCTGCTGATCTGGATCTACTACTCGGCCCAGATCTTCCTGCTCGGAGCGGAGTTCACCTGGGTGTACGCAAAGACGCTGGGCTCGCGCCGGGAGGTGCCGCCCCCTGCCGGATGACTTGCTGCGGTCACGGCATCGACACAGGGCGCTCCTATGGTGGGCGGGCTGCGCGTGGACGGCATGTCCTGCGCTTCCCCGCAACCCTCAAGCAGAGCGCTCATGAAACAGCTTCTTCTCCTGGTCCCGGCCCTGGCCCTGTCCTTCGCCGGTGCCGCCTCGGCCACCACGCTGAGCTTTGACGACATCGGCGCGGACGGCTTCGTCGCTGCCAACTACGGCGGCCTCGACTGGTCGCAGGGCGACTGGTTCGCGTTCGGCGAAGCGCAGGATCCCTATACCGCACACTCGGGCGACTACCGCGTCCTCTCCGGCTTCGGCGACTCCGACAGCGCCACCACGATCCGCTCGGCCACGCCGATCCATTTCGACGGCGCCTGGTTCGCCGGCCTCGGCGGCGCGACGGTGACCTTCAACCTGTACTACCAGGGCGCGCTGGTGTCGACCTCGGCCACGCTGGACCCGAGCAGCAAGCCGAGCTTCCTCGCCTCCGGCTACGCCGGCCTGGTCGACCAGATCGTCGTCGCGAGCCCGGGCCAGGGTTCCTACGTGATGGACGACTTCACGTTCACCTCCGCAGTGCCGGAGCCGCAGACGGTGGCGCTGATGCTGGCCGGCCTGTGCTTCGTCAGCGGCGTTGCCCGCGTCCGCAGCCGTCGCTGAGTCGACTGAGCTTCATTCAAAGAAATACTGGAGTCGAATTCCCATGACCACCGATCGCCGCAATTTCCTGCGCAACATCGCCGCCGCCGCGGGCTCCACCGCCGCCGCGGCCGCCTTCCCGCCCGCCATCGCCCGGGCGCTTGCCATCCGCGCCAACAACCGCACCGGCACGATCCAGGACGTCGAGCACATCGTCTGCTTCATGCAGGAGAACCGCTCGTTCGACCACTACTTCGGCACGATGCCCGGCGTGCGCGGCTTCGCCGACCCGTTCCCGATTCCGGTGCCCAACACCACGCTGCTGCAGAACAAGACCGTCTGGTACCAGCGCTTCGACACCGCCACGGGCACGAACCCGAAGATCCTCTCGGTGCAGCGCAACGACACGACGACCAACTTCGCGCTGATCCGCACCGCCGACACGCCCCACCTGTACCCCGACGCGCAGAACGCCTGGGACCACGGCCGCCTGTCCAACTGGCCCCAGTACAAGAACAATGCCTCGATGGTGTACTACGCGCAGGCCGACATCCCGTTCCAGTTCGCGCTGGCCGACGCCTTCACGCTGTGCGACGCGAACCACTGCTCGTTCACCGGCGGCACCAACCCGAACCGCTGCTACTTCTACACGGGCACCAACCACGGCAACGACGACCCGAGCCAGCCCGGCATCTTCAACGGCCCGGCGGTGGACAACAGCTACAACGCGCTGACCAACGGCACCGTGAAGACGGGCTACACCTGGATGACCTACGCCGAGCGCCTGCAGGATGCCGGCGTGACCTGGCAGGTCTACCAGAACGAAGAGGTGGAGTTCTACGCGCTGAACTCGCTGCTCGGCTTCAAGGCCTTTCGCGACGCCAACGCCGCCAGCGTCCCCACCGTGTCGCCCACCCGCACGCCGCGCCAGCAGGCGCTGTACGAGAAGGGCATCAAGACCCGCGACCTCGACAAGCTGAAGGCCGACGTGATCGCCGGCACCTTGCCGCAGGTGTCGTGGATCTGCGCCACCTCCTCGGGCTCTGAGCACCCGAGCGCCTCCAGCCCCGCCCAGGGCGCGGCCTACATCGCCAAGGTGCTGGACGCGCTGACGGCCAATCCCGATGTATGGAGCAAGACCGTCCTGATCCTCAACTTCGACGAGAACGACGGCTTCTTCGACCACATGGCCCCGCCGGCCCCGCCCTCGTACACCACCTACAACGCCGACCCCGCGCAGGCCCAGCTCGCCGGCGCGAGCACGGTGGACCTGCGCGACGAGTTCCTCGGCGATGCCGACGGCGGCATCACCAGCGTGGACCCGTACAAGCATCGCCCGTTCGGTCTCGGCCCGCGCGTGCCGATGTACGTGATCTCGCCCTGGAGCAAGGGCGGCTGGGTCAACTCTCAGGTGTTCGACCAGACCTCGACGATCCGCTTCATCGAGAAGCGTTTCGGCGTGATGGAAACGAACATCAGCCCGTGGCGCCGCGCGGTGGTGGGTGACCTGACCAGCTGCTTCAACTTCGCGTCGCCCAACGACACCGACGTCATCAGCACCTTGCCGGAAACCGCCACGCGCGATACGGCCAGCCGCGCACTGGGCAAGACGACGACCCCGACCGTGGCCAAGATGCCGGTGCTGCCGGTGCAGGAGAGCGGCACCAAGCCCTCGCGCGCCCTGCCCTACGAGCTGCACGTCAACGCCACCGTGGCTCCGAACACCGCCGTGCTCGGCGCGACGCAGGTGCAGCTGAACTTCGCGAACACGGGTTCGCAGGCCGCGGTCTTCCACGTGTACGACCGCCTGAACCTGACGCAGATTCCGCGCCGCTACACGGTCGAAGCGGGCAAGGACCTGAGCGACAAGTGGACGCCGGCCACGAGCGGCGCCTACGACCTGTGGGTGATCGCGCCGAACGGCTTCCATCGCCACTTCACCGGCAATGCCAAGCGTGTCGCCGCGGCGGCCCAGCCCAATCCCTCGGTCGTGGTCACCTATGACCGCTCGGGCCAGCGTCTGCTGGTGAAGCTGGCCAACAGCGGTCCGGTGCCGGCCACCTTCACGCTGCGCGCCAACGCCTACTTCACGGGCCTGAGCAACACCTACACGGTGGTGGCCCGCGGCGAGACGAACCTGACATTCGACCTCGCACCGAGCAGCGGTTGGTACGACTTCAGCGTCAAGGTGAACGGCCAGGCGGACTACAGCCGCCGCGTCGCCGGTCGCATGGAGACCGGTGTGGACTCGATCAGCGACCCGGCGATGCACGGCACCGCGGTGGGCGAACAGTATCTGGTGGGCGCCTAGGGCGAGCCGCGCGCGGGACTCAGTTCCCGCGCGTTCCCGCGCCGGGCGGTTCGGTCTTCACGGTTGCGATCTCACGCACGACCGCACCTTCGCCGACCGAGCCTTCCTGCGTGCCCTGGCCAAGCGCCAGGCGTTCGCAGTCGGCGCGGTCTTCCTTGGGCTGGCGTTGGCAGCGCTGCACGGCGTTCTGCGTCATCACACGGGGGCTGGGGGTGATGAGCCCATTGCGACGTGCTTCCTGCAGGGCCGCGCCGGCTTCGCGCAGGCAGGTGGCGCGATCCTGCGTGGTGTTGCCGTTCAGGCAGTTCGCACGCTCCTGCCGATAGGTCTGCTCGGCCGTGCCGGCCAGCGCCTGGCCGGCGCCCGTGAGGGCGAACAGGCCCGCGCACGCGGCGGCTGCCGCGCCGAGACGAGAAGCGATGGGAGTTTTCGATGCATTCATGGTCGAGCTTCCTTTCAAGCTTGCGTCGGCGCTGACATGGTCATCGGCGTCTTCTTCCAGCAGCGTCACCCACTGGCCGCCGATGCTGACCTGCAAGCACGCCGCGCGGGCTCGGGCCGCGCAGCGCCGTGCGGCCTCCATC
>Ga0247779_1000610_pt1 | contig 20933 bp, 25 predicted proteins | sample UWRJL221509R5_FD_179925 | JGI IMG/M metagenome (GOLD analysis project Ga0247779, IMG submission 179925) | Plant litter microbial communities from Arlington Agricultural Research Station in Wisconsin, United States - UWRJ-L221-509R-5 | ecosystem: Environmental > Terrestrial > Plant litter >... | reverse complement strand
GGTTTGGGTGTTTGAGTAAAGGCTGTGCCTTCTGTCTCGCAGGGTGTGATGAATAATCATCCTAGAGTTGGTAGTGGCGGAGTGAAATGTGGGAAGTGTGGAAATGGAACTGGGGCAAAAAAAAAAGGATAAGATACGGAAAGGGAGGAATAAAACCAAAATGTCAATGACCTATTTATCCAAGAAATGCAATTTAGAGATAAAAAAATATCCAAGTGATCAGGAATAATGTAAAAATAAATCATGAACGCAAATGAAGTAGAATAAATGCGAAATAAAGGTGGGGTAATAAAACGTGATTGGTTCTGATAAAGTGTTGAATACAGATATACTTGAGGGTTGCGAGGAGATTTATGTATACAATCGCTTGGTTAATTGACAATGCTGAATACGATTATGGTTGATGTTCGTCCTCTAAAATAGGTGAATTGTTTTTTTCGGAGACGGATTAAAATGTCTTGACTTTGGGATGTCGCGCAAGTAAATAATGTTGGCGGGCTTGGAAGAGGTATCGGCTGTCGTCATCGTCATCTAGAACTTGACGGTCGAATTCAGGTTGAAGGGGTATCGCGTAGAGAGCTGGAATAGAAAAGGAACGGCGAATAAATGCATGCAAGTCCAAAATAAACGAAGGAAAAAATACCTGGGGATCGGATTCGCTCTTGACGAAAGCCTCGAGCTTTTTGTATTTCTCATCACGACATTTCTTATGCCAATCATCGCCAAATGGTATCCAGGCCCATGGGCAGTCGGCATCCGGCTTCATGGCCTTCAGCCTCCTTTTTGCTTCTTCACGACTGTATCTAACGTCGTATCTTCAATATGAGTTAGTATCAGGCTAGAGCACAGTGCAGAAACGGTGGACCAAGACTTACTTCGTGGCTTGCATCAACTCGCGATAGGTTGACTTCGGGTTATTACGTAGATGCTTAACAATTATCTTCAAAGAAGGATTTTGATTAAACAAATTTGATGCCATAAATAGGTGCTACATACCTCCGTCATCGCGCCGCCACTTCCAGACTCGAAATTTTGTTGAGAATCTTTGCAGGCGGAGATACAAATCTATAAAGTCAAAACCACAAAAAAGTGCAATGAGTCCCTCTGCCCCTGCAGGAAAACGGTAACCTGCAACAGAGCAGAAAGGGCACACGCACAACTTGAGATCTACCCAGCGAGATCACCGGGCAGAAACCTGAACAGTGATTGTGCCGTTTGCCCCCTCTGAAGATTCCCCTACAAATACTCCTGAGCCGTTTGGAGCCCACGATATCCGCCAAACGCGATGAACTGGTCATTTGAGTATGGGACTTTTGAACGGGCGGCGGTGAGGAACACGAAGGCCTTGACTCTTCTGCAATGATGGGAGCATCACCATGGGCCTGCTCGGTGTCAGAGCGATGATCTTTGTCGTCGACAACGTTGGCTCCGTCTATTAAATCAATAACTACATATGTGCAGCAATCAGTACATATACCAAATATAGTGAAGAGATCTGAAGGATTCACCTCGCCGGGAGGCATCACGAGCTAAACGATAGTGGGCAGTGAGAAACATGACTCTGATAAGCGGGACAAGGTACGCACCACGATTCCAAACACCCTCAAATTCATTGCATTTCTGATGCCTCAGATCTGAAAAGAGTGTCCATATTAGCAACGAATGGCGGTCCAGATATTGGAAGTACTTACTGAGAAGAGTACCCGAATGACACGAATCAAATAAAGTCTGATGTAATGGGTGATTAACAATAAGGATTGCAGCGTCAATGATGACCGGGATGAGATGAGATGACGTACCACGAGCTGGCTACCATTCTTCTTGAGACCTTTGACGATGTGCTTCTTTAAAACCTAAATGTGCATGAAAAATTATGCGATGACCACACAGATCAATATTGCTCACTTTATCAGTGATAATGTGGTCGTCATCGTTGAGGATTTCTCCCTTGGCCGTTATTCCGTCCCATGGAATAATAACTATTATCGTTCAGCGTCATGACCTGCATACACATAATTAAATCGTACACTCTTCTTGTCCGTCATCCTCCACACATTTCCCGTTTTTATCCACCACTTCCGGCCTCTGGAAAGAGTGACCTGAATCTAGAAAGGGGATCAGTGATGGAGGCTAATATGAAGAAGGTAGCGTGACGTACATAGAAAGAACTGATATTTTGCTCCCGATGCCGCGAGGCTTTCGATCTCCCTCATCTGGAATGTGCATGTGTACCACATTAGCTTCCCATAACCGGCTTTGCCGATCACACACAGGCGCGCGGCGTACTATATTTTTCCTGGTGGGCTTGAATTCTGGGGATGTATTGCGTTCGTCCGTAAGAATGACGATGTTCTTGGGGTCGTAGCCGTACAATTCTGCATGGATCAAGCATTCATTAACAAGAGCACCTTATGCAGGAATAATATGGTAGCATACGCACCGATCAGAAGTGTCCTGATGACTTGAACATCTTTGAAAGGACCTTTGAGGTGCATGTTGCGTTTGCCTGCATAGCTAATACCTATGAGAAGCGCTCTTTTGTCTTGGACACATGAAGGTTCGGATGAGGGCGTGATCCTTAGATTCAAAGTGGCGGCCAGACGAACCTGAGCGGGGGAACAGTCAAAAGGTACGAACAGAGGTATAAAGGCACCGAGAGGACTCACTGTCGCCCGAACCATCAGGTGTAATAAGCGGAATCGCTTGCGAGCGGCAGTATTTGGAGTTGGGTGCATAACTGTGCCAACGTCGGCCAACAGGAAAGGTTTCAAAGTCGGGAGCGTCGTGTAAGGTGCGTGAAAGAGCAAGGAAGACGACTAGCTTGTTTGCAGAGAAAAGGTAAAGAGAAGATTATGCAGAATCGGAGGTATATTTATTGAGGGGAGGGATTGGAAGGGATTTAGATTAGATTTGCTCCTTCATGGCGGTGCTCGTACTTTTAACGCCAGTCATCCTCCTCCAAGCTGAATCCCAGTTGTTCCGTATGAATACCGGGTTTGCTGGGAGTAATTGGATAGCATTGCCTTGACATTGCCGGATTTGTGGGTGACCGGGATTTTGTAAGGTATAGGAACATGTCTGTATATGCAGAAAGACCGACAAAGCGTCAACGCATAGATTCAAGACTGAGGTACTGAACTAGGTTAAGGTTACAGTTAAAGTCTATAAGTAGATCTATGGTGGCCCGGCTCGCTGGTGCCTTTCTGGTGGCTTGTATTACATATATATCTCTGAAGCGAGAGCGCTCATATGATAGTTGCCACAACGTACGTGCAAAGCTCCGAACAAAGCACAGCGCTCTGTAGGAAAACAAATTCAACATGATGTTTAACTCAAGGCTTCACTCGCTCCAAAACCCGATAGCCAGGCTCTCGGGATCCGATAAGGTTGCAACTGACTACAATCCCCCATCCAGATTACTCACTTGAACCCAGTAAAATAAGCTAACAGAGAATTGTTGATTCAACTCTTTTCGTCATGCATCCGATCCATTGGCAGCAGCCGGACCACCTCAGATTATGCTCACAATCCATGATAGGTGATAGATAGATCGTGTATATTGAACCTTGTGTATATCATGTTTCATGCTTCCCGAGGTGAATCGAATCAACCATCGTTTGAGGACGGCCTATTCGAATGATGGGTTAGGCAAAACCAAGACCACGGCGCAGTTTCTTGTGGAAAATAGAAAGTAATTTTTGGAATGAAGCAAGAAGACAACGGAAAGAATAAGAAGCTACGTAAGAAACACTACGTGTGGAGATCTGCGCAGGATAAAATTAGCTACTAATTAAAGTAGTACGTATCTGAGTAAACCGGGCGGAGAAAGTGACTTCGAGGTTGTCTGAGTGTTTCTACATAGCGTTTGCAATGCCAGCCTTTGCCAGCAGTGGAAGGAAAGACAGTTGGGAGATAAGGTATCCAGATTCTAGACGTGATCATAACACATGGGGGTGTGGGGTGATATTATGTTTTCACTACCGAGAAGGCGGGTGGGTTCCTGGAAGCGGTGCTGTTGAGAATGGAAGATTCAAATCCAAAAAGATTAGATTATAGGACCTTACCTAAAGGCTGCTCGTCGTGAGATGGAGCATACCTGTAAGCCTATAGAGCCTTGGATTTCCCCAGAAATTGGTTACTGGTGGGCCGTTTGTCAGCTGTGAGTTGACGTGTCTGGAATATGGAAACCGCGCTCAATTAGAGGGAAAATTGAGTAATCTTAGTGCCCGAGTGCACCGTTCGGTCGGGTGGTTGAGCACCTGAAGGGCGCCGAAGGATCCTTTAGAAAACTCCATCCACGTCGAATGCTGTGTGATTAATACATTTGTTTTCATCGTGTTTCAAGTTCGACAGTCGAATTTCCAGAAGCCTTGTAAAACTGGCAAGTGAAGTGATATGGGCTGAGCTCGAAACCAAAAACGCTCTGCATTCCAATCAAGGCTCTTAGACGGCTCAAGGGTAAAAATGACGAGTCATATCCTAAAACAAATCAGTTAGAGGAATTCCGCCGGTAACATAAAAAAGGTAGTACCAAAGGTTTTTCACTCGATAGCTAATGATTTCGTTTGTTTTAAAAAAGAAAATAAGCATGACATCAATAACAGTAACTAAAAGAAACAAACCTGCGGGTTTTGAAAATTATCCATCTCGACTTCCTTCCCTGGCCGTGGCTTTTCTCCCTTCTTGAGTTTTTCGTAATTTGCGAGACGCACTTTCTTCCGATATTCTCGAGCTCTGGAATGCAAGTCAATGTAATACGAATGTATGTCATGGCTATATGTCAAAAGAACACAGCAGGCCGCCGATGAGCTGGCGCGCCACACATTTAGTTAAGAAAAGCAACGCACCTAACAAGTGTCAAAAGTTCGTGAAATGTCGGGTGGGGATCTTTGTCTGCAATGAACAAGTCCGCATCATGAGCTCACTGGATCGTCAGGGAATCCTGTTGAGCTCACTTAGAATCCTAACTAAACTCTGTGTAAGAGTTGAAGCTCCGTCTCCGTCTTCCCATGACAATTGACTATCCTTTGCGGACGAAATCGATATCTGAAATCCAATGAATATGGGTAAAGGGTAATACACAAGTCACCGAATAACCCACCACGTCTGGGCGACCAATTCCATCTTCCATGTTCGCAGGATTATCCCTACAGAATCCCGTACAATATAGCTCCACAGGAGAGTTGCAATGCGTTTCAAGTAGCCAGTGCATTGACTTATGAACATCGGTAACGATCGACAACGACGATCTGGCCGTCGAGTTATGTTTGAATCGGTCAGGCAATTGCATGGACACGTTTACGGTCAGAGGGTCTTGATGCTCGTGCATAGGGGCACTCTCATGCACAGGCGGGAGGGAAGTCTTTGGAGATTCCATTACTACATTATCAATTGAGGATCTAGCCCAGCCTGGTATATTTGCCAAGCGTCGTAAGGGAGATTGAGTCGGTGAGATCCCTGGGTACAGATATCATCAGAACGCCATCAGAACGCTGCGGAAAAGTAAGGTAAGACGACAGAAGGCTTACTTGCGCGCCGCCGTTCTGTGTGTACAAAGAAAAAGTAGAAATAAGATTTGGGTGTCTGTCTGAACATGCGGACACACGTACGAGTGAACTGCCACATGGAGGCCGTCCTTCTTCTCCCTCTGTTTAGCCACGGTACATACACTCGATTGCAACGGAAATGCTTTAGATCTGTCCCATGACGAGCGTTAACGTAGTGTCAACATCCCAACAATTTCGACTCACCGAGAAGTGAACCAGAATGACAAGAATCAAACACAGCCTGCGACGATGTCATTGAAAGGACAAATGAAAATCCATCAAAAATCAATGGCAAAATGTTGTTCTCACAATCAAAGAACTCTTCGGTGGAAGAGGATTCACAAGAGTGGCTTTGAGCACCTGATGGAAAAGGTCAGGTCAGTCAGCTCCTAGACAGAAACCAGTGTCCCTCACGTCGTCCTTGATAGAATCTCCATCGGATGTCATAATGACTAAATATTTTGGTGAGAACAGGCCAGGGTAAAATAGAAAAGGATACAACATACACTCATTCTTCCGGTCCTCTTCTTCGATGTCATCAGTATCCTCTTGGGTGGAATGCCCTGAGACTATTTCACCAGTTGTTTAGATGGAACAGGTGCCAGAGATAATTCCAAAACTCACAATGAAAGAAAAAACGATCATTTTCTTCAGCTCCTGCAACTAACTTGCGCATTTCGTCCATCTAGGTTTGTGTCAGCGCATGCCGCCACAAGAATGATTCCATATGCTGTACACACGATATTTTCCTTCGTTGGTTGCTTATGACCACATTCATCATCATCAATCAACACCACAATATCTTTGGGGTCGTAGTTGTAAACGTCTATCGAATGGCAATGCTTGTCAGCCAAGGCCGAAGGTGAAACAAGTATGCACGTACTAATCAACAAGTCCCGCATGGCGGCGACATCGCGATGCGGCCCCTTCAGCAGTCCGTTCTTTCTCATGGCTCTCGCTCTCTTCTTTGCTCTATATTTTGTTTTAACCTTTTGAATCCCCGCATCAACATTTGCAACAATCCGTGGCGAAAGTGGACTAATGGGCAACAGGACATCGGCCGGTTTCTCGCGAACGAACTGAATCCCAATGAGCAGCGCCTTTTTCTTGATCTTCCTTACCACTGGCGCGGGGGGCTGGGCTTCCTCCACCTCTATTAGCGCTCGTGGTGTTGCCATGGTCATGGGCATTGCCCCTGCAGAGAAAATGGGGACATCGATGGGTGGTGGAGGCGGCTTTCGTCCGAGGAAACGCAGAGCATTTTTGGGCTTGCTGAAGTTGATAATTTTCATGACGCCGGTTGAACTCGACGAGACAACAGGAAGCAGGAGACAGCTTTATACTGGGCTAGTATTAATAAGAGTCTTGCGTTTCAGATCGGAAAGATGATGATTACACAGAGGCGATGTAAATGGTTCTTGGTCTTTCACAGGCGGTGCTCAAGGAGACTACTGCCGTTCTGTTGAAGGTATCAGAGGGGGTGCATATGGGAACGGACGAAGTGGTTGTGGATGACAGAGCTCCATCCTCTCAAGTTCAAGTTAGATTAAAGTTGAGATTTGCAATTCAGGAACAAACCAATGTGACCGAAGTCTTCGGAAAAGAGGCTTAACCGACTTTGTATTGATTTGGTCTTGACAGGGTCAGTTTACTAGTTCTGTTTACCTATAAACCTGCCACAAGCAACGCGGCTACAAGTTAACGCCGACACATACAGATGATTAGTAGATTAGGGTTTATAACAAGTAAGAGGAGAAAAATCCTGGAGATGTTGGCCAATTCAACTACATGGATACAGAAATCATCGTACAAAATAAAGAAAAAGCATGAACGTTCGCCACCAATTTGGCGTTTCAGAAAACCTGATTTGGAAGAATTACTCGGCATCCTCGTCGGAGCTCCCCACATCTTCCTTATCTCGGGCATTTTCTTCCCCTTCATCTTCATTTTCATCTTCCTCCTCATCTTCCTCATCTGCTTTTGTTGCTGAAGCCGCAGCAAAGCCAGATAGAACAGAAGATGCTCCACCAGCGCCACCCTTGTTGGCTTGAGCCTGTTTCCAAGCATGAGCCATTTGCATAAACTTGAATGTCGTTGGGTTTGATTCGCGCTCATCGTCGGCGAAAACAAGATCCCAGTCTATAACGTAATTGTGAGCGATCTATAAAGGCAACGTGCAAAAAAAAACCTACCTTCGACCATTTGGCCTGTTTCCTGGTCGACGTGACGCTTTTTGGTAACAATGGGCATCATATCCTTGACCTTCTTTTGGTCTTCCTCTGTTCCGTGGTTTTGTTCGAACGTCTTCCAGACCTCAAGTAATGCAACACGCTGAAGAAAAAATGAGATGCAAAAATAAATACGAACATTTTGACATTTCACGTACCTCGCTCTTTAGCTGCTTCTTCTTTAGGTCCTTGTAAGCTCGCTCGAAAACTTGTCTGGCGATCTCAGGGTCTCCAGGGACCATCTTTTTCTCCGCCTCCTCCTCATCATCCTCTTCTTCCTCCTCTTCCTCATCTCGTTCGGCCCTCGGCAAAGGTATAGGCTCAGCCTCAAACAAGGCATACGAAATCCAGACTTTGACATGTCCACTCAAGGCAATCAATCGTTCATATAACGACCTAGCAGTTTCTCTCTCGCCTTCTTCGATCTCGAAATCAATATAGGCTTTCCAGAGAATTTCTGGCATGGACAACGGCGATTGGGCGACTGCCAATTCGAAGATAGCACGAGCACGGGCGAAGTCCTGGAGTTGCGCTTCAAGCTCGGCAAACTTGATCCATGCAGGTGAATTGGAAGGGTCCCACTATGAATGAAGGTCCAATTCAATTTTTATTTTCTCTTGCGAATTGAATTGCGCCTGTAACGTACCTCCAGATATTTTTCATACAACGTTCGGGCCCGATCAAATTCCCGGAGCTAAGAAATTGTAGTCAGTACGTAAGGAGACGTATGTGGCACATAATAATTTACCTCGACCTCCAGGTCAATGTATCCCTTGAACAATGCTTCTTTGGGACACATGCCAATAGCTGCACCCATGATCTTTCGGGCAGCAGGAAGTTCCAATCGTCTGATTTCAAACTTGGCAAACATCAGCCAGAGCTTCGCAAAAGTGAATTGTTTGTGAGGCACAAGTCGTATTGCAGTTTCGTAGATTTGCCGTGCCCGACTGTAATCCTTCAAGTGGCATGGAATGTTAGGACAATGTCGCACGAACGAATATTGGTGAGCGCACCTTGGTCTCAATTTCCTCAAACAGGGCATAATCCAACCAGAGGAAAATATATCTCCTCCAATGCCGTTTCTCACTTCCTGGAGGAACCTGTGCCACGGCTCGCTCGTACACCTCGCGAATACGTCCAATGGCACTGTCCAGCTCACCCTGTGTAGCACCTTCGTCCTTTAAATCACGATAGGCGCCTTCTTCTAGACGCGCATAATCGAACCAAACATCATAATTACGCCCATCATGAGAAACCTCTTCTTCATACTGGATGCGCCTCTTCCCCAGCACGGTGTTCTCGAGAGTACTACGCATTCCGTGTTGCTTCTCGAACTTGGTATACGAAGCGTACAGAGCAGCAGATTTCGCTCGCGGAATTCGTGAAAGAGCAAACTGTAACAAATGCTTAATATCTACGTCAATGTGCAATTGAGAATACAGCCTACCTTGTAAATGACCCTCGCTCGTTCATATTCTTTGAGTCGCGTCTCCATTTTAGCGAATGCGCTGAAAACGGCCTGAGCCTTTTCAACCTGCTCTTCGTCATCTCCGTAGAATTCCAATGCTGTTTGGAAGACTTCTCTGGCTTTGTCAACGCGACTTCGCTCCTCTTCGAATTTACCCCACTTCACCCAAACCCTTGGTTCCGGCCTTACTGCTACCCACCGCTCGTAGATGGCACTAGCCCTATCTAGCTCTTGATACCTCTCCTCCAACTTGATATAGGCCTGCCACACCTTGTCATCCGGTTCCCATTGCATCCACCTCTCAAACACCTGACGAGCACCCGGAACATTTTGGAGAAGTTCCTCTAGGTAGACGTATTTGTACCATAGTTGGTCGACTCGAGGAAGAAGAGTGACAGCGCGGTCAAACAAATTTCGGGCATGTTGCACATTCCGCGATTTGAGCTCCATTTCGGTATACGACAGCCATAGTTGATTACTTCTGGGGTCGACGTCAAGGGCACGCTCAAAGATGGAGCGGGAGCGAGCGAATTCGTTTTGAGAAGCCTGGTTAGGAGTCAGCAAGAAAAGAGAGAAGATGATTAGGTATGAACCATACCTCCCAGTTAGCATATTGGAGCCATTCTTTTCTGGAAGTGGCTGTTAATGATGGAATAGGAGGACAATCCAAGAGGCTTACATGCTTCCTCTTGTTCTACGAATTCTCTCCTCAAATTCCTTTCTCTTTCGACCACGGTATTCATGGAGTTCTTCGAAATCCTCTACTCTTTGCTTTGGTGCACGAAACGCTGTTTCTTGTCGCTCTTGAGCCTAGTTTTCTATATCAACACAATATGAACATAAATAAAAGGTTTCGGTCCAAATACCTCTCGCAGCAGCTGCTCAGCTGTGATCTAGTCAAAGAATAATTTATGAACAAATGCATTGAAATCGGTGAAATATCTCTGACTTGTATCGCAGCCGGGGCCCGATTTTTTATTCTTGGAAATGACGTTCAGTACAAAGAGAGAAAATGGATGGAGTGGGCTTACCTTGGCGCGCGTCCGTCCTGCATTGTACCTTGTGAAAGGAAGAGAAAGAGAACGAGTTCAATAGAAATCAGAATCGAGGAGCCTGGCCAATGGTTGGCAGTCACGTGACTTATATTTCTGCCCACCGAAATTAAAAGTTGCGCTCAGTTTCCGACCACGAACGACCCCCGCACAACATGTTAGCCTCAATACGACGGCCAGTAGCTAATGCCATCTCCCGACTGGCTTACGGTCCAAGGTACCTTATGAGCACCACTACCACTCCCCCGCCGATGGACGAGCTGGACGAGGCATTTGCCACCCTGCACAATATCGCATCTACTACAGAGGCCGCGACGCCTGAATCCCAGTTGCCAGCCAAACCTGTCGACCTTGATTCCATGCATCACTATATCCCCCCAGCACAGTCCCCTATTCTCCAGTTAATGACCACCATGATTATGAAAGATGGAAAATACGCTTCGGCGGCCAACTCAATATCTCAAATGCTCCTTCACATACACGCTATGACAAGGAGTCAACCGGTGCCTATCGTTACCCAGGCGGTTCTTCTCGCTTCTCCATCAGTTCGTCTTCGTAGGCAAAAACAAGGTGGAGGAAAGACCGTTATCAAACCCATGGCACTTAGTGAACGGCAAAGGATAAGAATGGGAATCCACTGGATTCTCAAAGCTGCCAACAAAAAGAAAGACGGAACCACCCCGGGAAAAACTATAGCTGAACGATTGGCTAGGGAACTTATTGGAATTTTGAAGGGCACTAGCTCTGTCGTGCAAACGAAGGTTGAATTGCACGGTAGTGCAACCGTTAATAGGTGTGTACTTCAATCACTGCCTATGAATTTACCTAAGCATTGTTTTCCAGGGGTAACTTGCCTAAAAAGTTCTAAATTCTATTTCTATTTAATTACTATTCGAAAAATGTTCTTTTCTGATTCCCTCGTACGAGGTGCGCGCATCTTCAAGATCTTCAATGGATAGGTCAGGTGGGTTTGTCTGAGCTATCGAAAGCAAGCCCCAATTAGTTTTTTCATAATGCTCAAGGGTAAGAAGTTATCTATTTCCCTCTGATGGTCTATCCGACAGGACCGACTATAAAATGAATCAAAACACAGTCCAGCTAAGAAGTGCCAACAGCCTCGTTTGACTTGTGGCAGCGTCAAGACATTGTATGATAAGGGCGCAAATCCCTGTAGCTGGTCTGCAGTTCTACACATTGAAACACCACATGGGCGGTAAGAGAGGTATGGACGTCGTCCGGTAGAGTCCATGAAGCGTAGAGGCGGCTTTTCTGCGCGTTGGTCGAAATGTGTCTTCGAAACAGCTTTGGCTGTCTCTGTAAACTCTATCAAACTATATTTTGACATTGTTCAGCCTTGCAAAGCTCAAGGGGAACCGTGACCTTGAAGTTGGCCTCTTCGTCTTTTGTTCCGCTCGCACGTTTCTAATACTTTCATGCAACATGAAGTGAAACGTGGCACAACAGGGAAACTACGAACACCGTTCGTTACACTTTTTGCTTAGAACTGACACGCCTTCAGGGCCGTGTCGCGATGAATTCTTCAACAGCTGCTTAGAATATGAAGACCTGAATAGAGCAGCCATAGTAACAGGAAATTAAGTGGCAAAGACCAGTTAAGAGCAAATTTTGCTTAACCCATTCAAACTTTTCTGAAGAGTTCCACTACTTTGAAGCCCTAGCCAGTATATGGCCTATCCTCAGGACGAACTGACTAAGTTCCTTGAATACTTATTAGCTTTTAAGCCTGGCCCAACTTAGTTTAAATCTTAGGAAATAAAACGGTGATTGCTCCCAGAAGATATTAACGAGCGCAGAAGTCATATCAATTCGCAAGATTAGACTGATCAATTCAAGTACGTGGGCTACTTAGTAGGATTGTGTCGGGATGTATGTTACAGATGTAGTACAATACAAGCTTGCGTACATAAGTCTCATGGCAATGCCTTTTGTAATTAGCCGACTTCAAACAATTTACCCAGCTACTGACCGGTTGGTCTCTTGTTCTTTGTAACATCACGTAGTGTTATTCTGGATAGTGATTAACATTAACCAGTTTTTGATTGACCACCCTCAAATTAAATGTGTCTGAGCACGTGAGTGCTCGCGTTTATCACGTGACCGTGTTTCTGTTAAATCGCATTCTAGCTAGCTGCTACATTGCCGCTCTTGCTCTTAACACCCTTTACTAGACGGTCAACCTCTTCTTTGCGTCGGAGAGCTGGTTTAACGACCCCTACGCATAGATCTAAAGATCTGTTAACATATAAATGGCCACTACCAGCCGTCGCGTTAACACCGCTTCCTGGCAGCCCTCAAAGTTGGGGAAAACTAGTTCGAAAGCCGCAGAACAACTGGCCAGCGAGCTTGCCTCAAAACTGACTTTAAGCAATGATAAAGGGAAGATGAAGGCGCTTGAAATAGAGGACAGCAGCTCCTCGATGCGTTCTGTAAACGAAGCATCACAAGCATTATCGGCTGTGGTTCAAAGTGGATGGAAGAAATCGTCATCGGATTCAAGAACAACGTTATCAACCGTTGCATCTATAACAGCAAAGGCGACGAAGCATTTAGATACTCTGCGTAGACTGCGTCCAGGAGATTTAGACGTTGAGCGAGCAGCGGCAAGTATTCTCGGAAAGCTTGTCGCCCTTGAAATGGTGCGTTCAGTTAGGCCATGTCTGTAGGCATACTTATAAGCCTGTTCACAGTTTGAGTCTGCTTTTACTTCTATAACGGCGATGCAACCTCGGCTTCTTGTCATACTCAAGATACAACAACACCCTACCGATATTCTCTCCATTCCAGAACCACCTTCTCTCCCAACGGATCCAATCATCTTGAATTTGATTTCGATATATCTTCTCTATGCCATAACTATCAAGACACAAACAACCGATAAACTAGAAGAACTCTCAATTACAATAAACTCCCCGTCTACACGGTCTCTATTAACATGGATGCCTGTGTTATCAACTCTGCCAGTCAAACACATCGATTCTTTACTCACTAGAGCATATAGCGCTCTCAACAAACTCTGTTTATCCAAGCCAAAAACGATACCTTCTTCAGAATCTCTTTTCATAATCCGGATGTACGCCCTGCGTTGCCTTGCTCATACATCGCCAGGTACAATCGAAGCCAACATGTTTTGGAATCAAAGCACGAGGTTCGCGGCTGCGTTCGTGAAGAGTACTCCGGCGAAGGGAGAAGAGCAGACGACGAGCATGATACTTCATGCCTACTCTGAACTGGTTAATCTTGCTGAAAAGAGATCAGACCGAGATACCTTTATCGCAGTTGACGAGAAAGGTGATGGCTTTACAGCATTATGCGAGCACTGGGTGGTTTTCGCGAAGAGGGTACACATGAATTTTTATCCATCTTACTTTTCTTACCAGAGCATTTTCTAGGCCGGCGACATAGTTACTCTACAGAGAATCAATGCACATATCACACAGAAATCCTCGTCATCATCTACATCGAACTTGACCTCGCTTCCACACTCTCCAGCAGGAAACATACGATTGTCTAGCGAATTATCTTCTACGCCTGACCATCTTCCTCATGGAAAAGATTCTATTATCAATGCCACACGAATATACAATGCGTTATCACAAGCTTTAATTTTCCTCGACAGCCCGGGCAGCTCAGAAGCAGGTACAACATTATTGAACTCTCCAAGTCATAGCACTAAAACAAAAATTTTGAAGTAGCTCTCTGCGCCATTGAAGACTGTGGGGCAATCCTTCGTGAAACAGATGCCATTGTCGCATGCATGAGGTCTGGGAAAGCAGATGCTGATAAACGAACCAGAGAAGAAGAGCAGCTTTCGCGGATTGGTAATAAAATTGAGCGTGCCTTAGACAAACTACGACGGACGTCTCTGAAACTTTTCGAGTCGAATGCTGCCTCGATACCACAGCCTCGGTCAACGAACAAGCTTCATTGCTCTCTCATTTTATTGCTTACTAAAATCGTGGATTGCTTGAGATCATCCCTTGCCCTACCAGTACGTTTACTGATCATTAGTCAATGAAAAATTCTGACTTTTTATTTATTTTAGGATCTTAATGTCAGTTTCGTCAGAGATACATTAACTCGATCCCTTGAAACCCTGTTTTCTCTTTCCAAAGCAGGACTTGATCTGAATGATCCGTCTACCTTGGTTACTTCTTACGAACATCTTAAACAGGCCGTAGTTATCCTCGACTCGATCATACCAAAAGCGTACACACCGACGACCGACGACCAGGTGGTGGATGTAGCGAACTATATGCGATGCGTGTCCGGGGCCTTTTATAACATATCTGGGACTCTATACCAGGCTTTTAGATACGGCAATGCTGTCCCATTTCTCATAGAATCATGTTTACTTGGGGAGAAAGCTCTTCGATTACCTCGTGTTCTTTCGCAACCCCGAAATGAAACTCGAGAAAAGGAGTGGTCTCAACTCGAAGACCAACTATTCCGTCGGTGGGAACTTCTGGCAGTTTGTTATTCGAAAAATGGTGATCGCAAGGTATATTTCAAACACATTACAAGTTGTCATTTTCTCACCAAATACTAGAATGCCTACGATGCCTTCAAGCAGGCCATTTACACTTTCCCCTTTTCTTCATCTGGATTTATTTCCCAGTGTGATTCACTTAGCTGCGATGCAATTTTCGGTGCATCGGCCAGCCCACCTATAAAGCAGCTGGTTGGTCTCATTGATCGAATATCATATCTCGGCGCTTGTGAACTTCTGTTGGAACCATCTGAAGTCTCGATCCTTTCAGCTGCGTCCTCTTTGCGATCATATGAAACCAGCCACGGCTATACATGCGTCGCACTTGACCCATCTGTCACAGGCCTTCTCCTTGAGAGACAGCTAGACAGCCTGGAGTCTAGTCGATCGAAAGATGGTATAAGGGCAGTTTTTATTAAATTGCTCCAGGATTCTTTGAAGGTGTTCTCTGCTAAAGACAGAAACAACTCACCAGCAATGCCTATCAGAAAGGCAAGAACATTAGTCAGATGTCTCGAATTTCTGTATCGAGATCATTTCCCAGACGGCAGCAGAGCTTTGGGATATAATAACATCTATGAAATCGCCGCTGAGATCGAGGAGCTATGCGGAAATGAGGTACGGTCATACGTTCACTCTATAGAACATTTGAATAACTATAATTTTGATGGTAGAACTTTGGCAATGACAGCAAACTTTCGCCTTATAAACATCAGTACCTTATATCCGCACAGTTATGGGTAGCGTTACATGCCCATCGTTGTGTTGATCAGCAGCAGACATCCATAATGGCCCAACGTGTTGAGAATGCATGCGTATTGATGAAGGAATTCTTGTCCGCCGGCTCGCCTGAAAAGGTAGTAAAAGCGATGAAATCCACCAGTCCAAAGGCTACCAAGAAAATTACGTCGCCCATCGCCGCTCGAATTGTATCTCCTCGCCAAACACGAGCCACTCGCCAACGGTTGGCTCCCCCACCTGCGCCGAGGAAGGCGCCACCTGCAAGGACGAGGACAGTAGCCAATCCAGTAACGCCCAAACCACGGACAAGGATAGGTCTGTGATACTTAACTCAAAGTTTGCAGGTTCTTAACAATTCTTTTAGCATCACGGCCGGAGCCATCAACTGTACAGCAAACTCCTCCTCGCCGACCATCGACTGAGGGTCTCACAATTACTAAGATACCCTCTACCTTGGTTTTCGATAACTTCGATAAAATGTTATCTTTATTGCGTGCGTATAAAATTTGTACCCAAAAACCATATTCAACTCCTTACATATTATTTCCAGAGCTCACATCTGTTATTCTTGGATTTCTATCGCTCACACTCTCAAAGGCCAAACTACTGGATATGACCAGAAAGTTAGCCCAGCGATACGCGGGACCTACGAGCGACGGTGCGTCCTATATCATTTTATTTTGCTAAATCTAATCATTGTATAGGTTACGTTTTGGCATCTCTTGATCTTGCTCATGAATATGTGGTCCTCGGCAAACTAAAGCGAGCTTCATCCATATTCTACCCTGCTCTTGATATTGTCCGCACTGGACAAGCATCCGATGATGTTTCTGTGCGCTTTTTGCTACGGTTCTCTGAGGCAATGTCGATCATGGATGATGTTCCAAAGAGGTAAATCCACGTTCCAGGTATTAAATATCTATAGATACTGACCGCACTTGGTTTAGCTACGACATCTATTTGGAAGCTTTGGAAATTTCAAATAGAATGGACTTGGAAAAACATGCCACCTCCACTCAACAAAAGATCTTTGCCAGAGCCAAAACTCTCGAGCTCGCCGCATTAGCTGCTCATGCTTTTGGCTGCATGCAATACATCAAAGTCAGTGATTTCATCCAACGCCAATAAGGGATTAAGCCTAAGCGATGTTTCGTAGGGTGATATTTGCGCTTCAATAGATGGGCTTCTTCAGTCGCTTCGTCTATGGAACCGTGCCGTTGAAACGTTAACACGGCTGAATCCTTCACCTTCACCACAGCCCGAATCTGATCCTTTTGAAATGTCAAGCTTGAAGGAAGCTTTGCCCGGTTACGAGTCCAACACACCCTCAATAGACCCGTCTGGGAATAAATTACAACCTCAGGCTCAACACCCATACGCTAACGGACTCGAGTGGAGAGTCTCAGAAGGTTTGTTGTCCACCATGTTCACATTAGCCCAAACGTATTACCTCAGAGGGTCTGCTCGAGAGGCCGAATATTTTGCTAAGCAAACAGCCGACCTTGCAACGCAGCTAAACACCCCTGGAATGCTCAGTCGTGCTTTGGCAAAGCAAGGCGAAATTCAGCTACATCTTGGACAACTAGAAAAAGCTCGAACGTGTCTTAGCAGGGCGTCCGCCCTTTTGGCCGATGTTCCTGGATTAGACAAAGTTGAAATACATCGTTTGGAAGCAGAAGTCAAGGCCGCACAAACAGACGAGGAAACTACTCAGTTGATGTTTGACGATAGTATTAAAATGCTTGAGGATCTCGATGCAGCTTTCCGTCAGTTTGATAGCCTTGCTCTTGGGTAAGCATAATATCCCCCAAATAATCTTTGAAAACGGTGCTCATTTGAACAGCCCTCGTAAATCCCTATCGGTATCTCCACGGGCCAAAGACAGCACAGAAGTATTGGCTCCTGGACTGCTAGCCACTTTGCTTTGTCATCAACGTAGGTCATTGTATTACGCATACTTATAGTTTTCTGATTTTGAGATAGTGTGGCTCCTGAGGGATGAGGTAGATGAAACTTTCAACGTCATCCTCGAAAAGCTTCTATCGCTATCATACTCAACGATAAGCAAGGTATTATATACCGAGAACATTGGGACGACCAGAGCACAAACTTACTGTTTTAACAGGCTGAAGAAAATATTTTGATGGGCCGGCTTACACTTCATGGCGTATATGGCCGCTTTAGAACGGATATGTTTACCAGCTCTCTTACCGAATCAAGTATGCACTTCATCTATGCTCTGAGTCATCTGGCTGATAGATTGCTTAAAGCCATTGCCATTCCTATGGGAATGGAGAGCAAAGAACGTGTCCGCCCGGTCATGCCTTCAGCAGAAGTCCTTGATGCATTGGCCAATGCTGAAAACTACTTCTCGGCTTATCTAAAAACTACTTCAGCGCAAGGAAATGTTGTCAAAGTTCGCGAGGCAGCAGTGTCACTTGCTCTTATCAGTGCTTTCCGTACATCCTTGGGCGATAAAAAGAGTAAGGGACCTACCGCAATGGCAACATTATTAGGTCAATTTTCTTTTCCAATCGCCATGCGCGAGGTTACTCATTTAATTCGTTCCAGATGCTGCCGCTGCTCTCACTCTTCGGTCAGACATGCTAGACGCTATTTCGCAGAAAATTCAGGGCGAACAATACCTCGATGATATGCAATGGCCCGTGCTTTCTGAGGACGGTAAAAGAGTTGTCCGGCCTGCTAATCCTTCCAGGAGCAAATTCGCTGCAAACACGTGCGAGTCAGACGACGAAGACAACGAACTTACGAATGCCAAAGTTTTGCGTTCGTATTGGGACGATACTCGATTGCGATATCAGTCTCAAAACCTGGGCTCTTCCCTTCCTACCTCTTCGGAAGCTGTCGGATTGCCTGACAACTGGACGATAATCAATGTAACAGTGACTCAAGATAAAAATACGCTATTCGTTTCCAGACAGTACGGGGGCTCTGAACCAAAGGCACCATTGATCTTTTGTATTCCATTGAAGGGTCGAAGAGATCATGCTGGTGAGGAGGAAGAGGGTAATCTGACGTTCGAAGGGGCCCTTGAAGAACTCCGCGACATCATTCACTCAAGTGACGAGTGTACGAAACAGGCCGTCAATATACGACCAGATGATGACGAAGCAAGATCCAACTGGTGGAAACAAAGAGGTGATCTGGATACTCGTCTGCGAGACTTACTGGAAAACATTGAATATTGCTGGCTTGGCGCGTTCAAGGTTAGTCATTTTGGCATATACTTCATGCATTATTACAATTTCTGACCATTTTTATAGACTATTTTCAGCCCCCGATGCAATATTACGCCGGAAACTATTTCAGAACTGAGAGGCCAATTCGAGAGGGTTTTCAATCGCTGCTTGCATGTGAAAGACAAAAAACCAAAGTCTAAGTCGACCCACAAGAAAAGTACCTCCCAAACGCAAACCAATTCACCTACCCAATTCAGCATCGATCACACGTTGGTCGAATGTTTCTCGACATTATCGCCGAAATGCCGCGACGAAGAGCTAGAAGATGTTGTTTATTTCATTTTAGATCTATACCAATTCCACGGCGTGCCAGTCGCCATTGCGGAAGTCGACATAGATCAAGTGGTGATCGACATAAGAACCATCCTAGAAGAACATTCTGCTAAAATAAGCCGACTGGAGAGATCTTCGAAAACATCCTTCCAACCTGCAGACGAGCATATATTTTTGGTGTTAGACAAGAATGTGCAGGGCCTTCCTTGGGAAAGTATGCCTATCCTCAGAGGACGAAGTGTCAGCCGGATTCCTGGAATCCAATTTTTGCATGATCGATTGTCGTTTGCTAGAGTCAAGCACGGAGATCATGGTCAGTCTTGTGATTTACAAAGTGGCGCTGTAATCGATCCTAGAAAGGGGTTCTTTGTGCTCAACCCAAGCGGAGACCTGGGTCGAACAGAAGAACGCTTCCGCGAATGGACCAAAGATATGAAGGCAGCTGGATGGGACGGGGTCGTCGGACGGGCTATAACCGAGCAAGAATTCGTGAATGCGCTCAAAAACCAGGACCTTGTTGTGTATGTAGTCTTCCTCATATATTCTCTCCCGGTTCTTATTCTTATTGTCATTTTTAGATATTTTGGACATGGAGGGGGAGAACAATATGTTCGTTCTCATAGAATACGAAGTCTCCCTACCTGTGCAGCTACTATGCTTTGGGGATGTTCGTCTGGCGCATTGCGTGAGATGGGCGACTTTGATCGAACTGGGACGCCTTACAACTATATGTTAGCAGGATGGTACGAAATTTTCGTTTACTTATTCATTTAACCGGTCACCCTTATGCCATCATTATAGCCCCTCCCTTGTTGCCAACCTATGGGATGTCACGGATAAAGACATCGACAAATTATCTCAAGCGGTATTCGACAAACTCGGCCTAACAGGCAAGGGCCTCAACCAAGCGAATGGAAAGAACACTAGAAAATCAACATCTATCGTCGCAGCCGTTTCTCAATCTCGTAACTCATGTAAACTCAAATATCTGACTGGCGCGGCTGCTGTTGTTTATGGAATACCATTCTATATATGATCAAAGTAGAAGGAGGATCCGGTGGAATAAGTTATTGACTTGACTTTGTATATCTAGATAACATTACTACTACTTACACCGCAAACTCTTGTATCTCATCCATCGTAATTGCATGTACATTTTCACTTATTTATTCTGTCCAACAAATCTCTAAATTTCCAAACCGCTTAAGGCATCGTAAGCGCTTGGCTTTCATCCTCGACACCGTTGGACGCCAGATAGCCTGACGCTTCAATTGCCACACATGAAACACAGTCGATCGACCTTGTAGAACATCATGGGAAAAAAGTTTTTATTCATACACATAACATAACGGAAAGGCTCTGACATCCATGATATCTTTGATAGGAATAGATGCAGCTAATGTATCGTACTTTAACATGAAGTCAAGCGCTACATTCTTCTTCAGCCTTAGTGGAGCAAAAGGAAGACTCTTGCCTGATATCTCTGTGAGTCGACGTTCTAGATCCATCAGCTGCCAGTTCCACCAGATCCGGTCCAGGTTGGCGTGGTGGAGGAAAAAGAGAGGGTCTAGAAGGAGAAGTAGGAAAAATAACTTTAATTGAGAAGAAAAACTTCCAAGTCAAGATACACACCTGCAGGACTAGAATATAAATTGCCCAAATCGCCTCCAATGACTAGATGGCCTGACCCATGTTCAGCAGGTCTATCTTCTCCTCCTTCAAGCTCCACACGAAACTTCTCGAACGTAGGCTGATTGAGAGCTTTGTCAACAGCAGCAGCACTCAACGACTGGGTAAATTCATCATCTATCCCACGCATCAGACAATGTTCTGTGATTGTTTTTCCAGGGCCGAGGTG
>Ga0247779_1000609_pt1 | contig 20939 bp, 17 predicted proteins | sample UWRJL221509R5_FD_179925 | JGI IMG/M metagenome (GOLD analysis project Ga0247779, IMG submission 179925) | Plant litter microbial communities from Arlington Agricultural Research Station in Wisconsin, United States - UWRJ-L221-509R-5 | ecosystem: Environmental > Terrestrial > Plant litter >... | reverse complement strand
CTTTGGGCGAAGCGCCCGCGAGCACAGTCAAAGACGAGCGCGTGGCCCCGGCATCCGCCGAAACTCCGCCCGAGCCCGAGCTCGACTCAGTCGCACAGGAGCACCCCAAAAAAACAAACCAACCGCGCACCCAACAGGCCGCGGCCTCGCCAGGAAATCGCGAACCGCTTCAGCTGGCTGTGCGTTCGAGCCTGTTCGCGGACATCGGCACCGCGCCCGCGCTGGCGTTCGGTTGGCGGCTTGGCTTGGATTTGCAGCGTAATTGGTTCCGGATCGCGGCGGATTTTTCGCAACGACTTCCGACATCGAAAGAGCTTCCGGGGGGCGGCCGTGCTCGAGCCTCATCGCTCGCGGGCTCCCTTGCACCATGCCTGTCGAACGATACGCTGGCGGCCTGCGGCTTGCTCAGTTTCGGCGCCTTGCAAACCTGGGCTGAGGACATCGCCTACCCCGCGAGTCGGGGCACATTCTATTCGGCACTGGGGGCGCGCTTCGAATACACACCGACCGTGCTGGGAAAAATCCAGCTTTTGACACAGGTCGATGCGCTTAGGCCGTTGACGCCGGTTTCGCTCCACTTAGAGGGCGCGGAAGTGTGGCATTCGCCTGCCCTCACGTTTGCGGTGGGCGTTGGCTTGAGGCTGCGCTTTTGATGACGGATTGCGCGAACCGGCACTAACCCTGGACGAGGCCCTGGTGAGCACCCAAACGACGACGATTCTGCTAGCGCTATCGCTGGCCGCGCTGGCTTGCAGCGCAAACCGAGTGGATCTGGACGCCCCTGTGCTCGAACCCGGTAACGAGCCCAGTGTGCTCGGCCTGGTGCGCGAGCGGGTCGAGAAGCTCGCGGTCGACGGCGAGCGCTTGTTCTGGTCTGGCACCCGTGTGCCGCGTGCCGACGGGGCTAACGCTTGGTTTCTGCGTAGCTGCCAAAAGCGCGACTGCGCAGCCACTCTCGTCACCTACGACTCACAACCGTACGATGCACAAATGCACGGTACCGGAGAGTTCATGTCGGACTTTTTCGCGGTGAGTGGCGGCCAAATCTATTGGTATCGCTCGAATTCGGACGAGCTGGTGGCTTGCCCCGTTACTGGTTGCATTGGGTCGCCGCGTAAGTTGGCCGACCTCACTATTGGCGGCGCTGTTTTCCATGACGACAGAGTCTATTTTTGCGACCAGGGAGGACCGATCGAGAGCTTATCCGTCCTCGAGCCTGAGCCACGGCAACCGCCCATGCCTGTTACAAACGCCGCGCTGACACTCGCCGTTCAATACGGCTACGTGTACTGGCTGGACGGCAATGGGAGATCGATCCTTCGCACACGCACGGACGGGGCGTTTGCTGCCGAAACCATCGCCAATGACGTGACGGTGTCGGCTTTCCACGACTTTCGGGCCGCGACCGACGCCACCTCGATCTATTGGACCAATAATGTACTGGCAGGCTCGATCCGCCGTTGCCCGCTCGCGGGTTGTTCGGGCGCTTCGGACGTGGTCATCGCTGTTCTGGGAACGCCGCAGAGCTTACTGATCGACGGTTCGGAGCTGTACTACCAGCACGAAGCGAAGCCTGAAGAATTCTCACTTTCGAGTTGCTCGTTGCCAGACTGTGCGCAGTCGTTGCCGTTGGTCGACCACCTAGACGCACCAGCCGCCTTCGCGCTGGATGATCAGTACCTTTACGTAGCAACCGGCGAGCAAGACCTCAGCCCTGCGGACATCGAGAAAGGCACCATTGCTCGAATTCGCCGACTGCCCAAACCCCATCAGGAATTGCCATGACTCGCCGCGGTCTGAAGCTCGTTTCACTCTTGCTCTGCTGTCTGACGGGGTGTGCGGGGCACACCGTCGATCTCGATCGAACTGCACCCGCTTCGTCGGCACCGACTAGCTCCGATCCTAGCGTTTTTGCCGAGGAAGGACTTGCGGGCGTTTGGGTCGATGAGCAGCGCTTGTACTGGCTTACATACTTCGGGACCTTCCAAAGCTGCCTCAAGGCAGATTGCGAACACACGAGAGTTACCTATGCCAAGGGCAGCCACGAGCAGGCGGTCCCCGTTGCCGTCGCAAATGGGCACGTCTATTGGGCATTGGACCTGGCACGCGTCTTTTCTTGCCCGGCCGAGGGCTGCGGAGGAGAGCCCGTGAAGGTGGTGCGAGACCCGGGCCTGCGCGCGCACATCTACGCGAATCAAGACCACGTTTATTGGTCCTCGGATGTCGACATCTACCGCTGCGCGGCGAGTGGCTGCGGGCCGACACCCGAGGTCGTTGTCTCCGGTGCGATTGCGGGACAACTGGCGTTCGACGAGACGCATGCATACTGGGTGAGCACTGGTGGCATCACTGGTGGCATCATGAGGGCACGTGCCGACGGTTCCCAGCCGCCCGAACCCGTCGTTGACTGGGAGCAGCCCGACGGGCTGCGGAGCATCGCTGTCGGAGGAGGATATCTCTATTGGGTATCGGGCGCGCACGTTTTTCGATGCCCAACCGCAAACTGCAACGCTTCAGCGACCACACTGCTCGTGACGACCGATGGTGCGATCTATGACGTCACCGCCCTCATGGTCGACGCCTCCGCGATGTATTGGCAAAAAGCCAGCACCGGTTACACCTGTCCGCTCGAAGGCTGCGAGCAACCAGCCGCGCTCACTCCCTCGCGGGTTCCCTCCACTCCTCTCGGCGTGAACGATGCGGCGAGCTTTGCCGTTGATGCCACTGACGTGTATTGGCTCGACGAAGGCGATCGTCAGCCGGGACTACCACCGCTCGCGAAGGCGATCCGCAAAACGCCGCTGTAGACCTACTCAGAACACTTCATCTGGCCGCGTCGATGCGCGCGGCAAGTCCAAATTCAACGCGGACACTGCGGCTGGGCCGCCGGCGAGGTACTGATAGCGCGCCAGGTTCCCGAGCACACGCTCGACGTAGGTGCGCGTTTCGTCGAACGGGATGCGGGCAACGAAGGCGTCGATGCCGATTTTTTCTGGGGCGCTCAGCCAGCGAAAGACGGCTTCGGGGCCAGCGTTGTACGCGGCCGCGACCAGCGCCAAATTACCGTCGAAATAGCCGCTGAGTTGCGCCAGATAGTGGGCGCCGTAACGCACGTTGCTATCGGGCGACAAGAGCGCAGCTTCAGTGAACGGCTCCTGCAGTTGCTCGCAGACGCGGCGCGCGGTGGGCGCGATCAGTTGCAATAACCCGCACGCACCGGCGGTGGAGCCGGCATTCGGATCGAACACGCTTTCTTGGCGCATCACGGCAAAAAGTAGCGCAGGGCTCAGGCTCTCGCGCGCGGCCGCGGCTTGCACGATCTCCTGGTAGGGCGTCGGATAAATGCAGTTCCAGGCCCAGCTGTTGGCGGCAGTGGGCGCGGAGTCGAGCGCGTCGGCGCGAACCACGTCTTGTGCCAAACGGTAGCGCCGCTGCCCGACCCCCAACATGCCGTAGGCCTCACACAGCGCCTCGCTGCCGCGTGGCGCGTACTGGTGGCTGAAGCTCGACTCTTGCTGGGTGAGCAAGCGCTCGGCGTCGCGCGCAAGACCGACGCGATTGAGCGCTGCCACGTCCGCAGGCAGCGTGAGAGCGAGCGGCGTGTGCGCCGTGACAGCGCTCTCGGCGATCAGCGGGGGCTGCGGCGCGCCCACGATGCCCAGCCGCCCGCGCGCGGCGAGGCCAAAGAACGACAGCGGTTCCTTGCGAGCGACCTCGCTGAACGCATAAATTGCCTTCTCTTTTTGATTGCCGAGCGCGAGCGACAACGCCTCGAGGTAGCGCAGGCGCGCTCGGCTTCTGCGGTCGCGGGCCTGCGCCGCCAGCCGCGCAAAGACCGGCGCGGCAGACAGCGGTTGATCGGTCTCGAGCGCGCACAGCGCGCGCTCGTAGCTGGCGTCGTTGCCGAAGCGCGCGTGTTTGCCGAAGGCAGCCAGGTACTTGTCGTACTGGCCGCGCGCTTTCGTATAGTCGCCCGCGATGAAGCGCAGGCGCGCGGACAAGTACTGCGCCTGCTCGGCCCAATCGGTTTTTGGAAATTGGCGAGCCACGCGCTCGTAGCCGGCGATCGCGCGCTCGTCGAGCTGGCCGCGAGACAGCGCGCGCGCCGCAAAAAACAGCGCGCGCGGCGCGTTGTCCGGGTCCTCACGCGCCGCACGCTCGAATAGCTCCGCCGCTTTTGCGTAGTTGCTGCGCGCGGCGTACAGCGCGAACGCGCGCAGGTAAGTGAGACGGCCGATCGGCGCGGGCGAGCCGGGGGCCTTGGCCACGAGCGCGAGCTCGGCTTCGGTGGCTTCGATGCGGCCGGCCTCGGCCAACTTGGTCGCGCGGTCGAGGTGCTCGGACTTGGACAGACGAGTCGCAGCGACACCATCGAGCACGCGCAGTGCCAGATCGCTCTCGGGACGCAGGGGCGCGGCCAGCGCCAGCCAGCGATAGTCGGCGATCGCGGTGCCTCGATCGCCGACTTGGGACGCCAGCGTCGCGCGCAGCGCGCGTGCGCGGACCTCGGCGCTGCGCGTGCGTTTGGATTTGCCGAGCCGCGCGAGCACCCGGTCGAGCGCCATGCGCGCTTTGGGCAGCGCCAGATCTTGTTGATGGGCGCTGGCAGCGGACAGCAAGGATTCGGTGTCCCCGCGTTGTTCGAAGTAGCGCGCGGCCTCCGCGAACGGACCCACGCGCAGTTGTGCCCGCGCGCGAGCTTCGGCGATCTGTGGAGCGAGCTGTGGCACCGCGATGTGCAAGCCCTCGAGCAAGGTCAGCGCGGCGGCCGCGTCGTCGAGCTCGAGCGCGACCCGCGCGCGCACGAAGCGCACTTCCGGTTTCGTGCGTTCCGGCTCGGGCAGTGCATCGAGTATTTTTCCTGCATCCGCCCAGCGTTCTGCGCGCACCAGCGCGGCATAGCCGGCATTGCTCGACGAGGCAGGAGCAAGCGGCGCTGCGCTGGCAGAAGCGACCGCCGCGGGTGCAGTGTACGAAGGCGGCGGCAGCGCGCTCGGATCCGCCCCTGGCGCGCCATGCGCGCCGCGATCACAGGCCGCGAGCAGAACCCACGCCCAGAGCCCTTGCCTCAAAACCCCCAATGGTACTCCGCCCGCAACATGGTGGTGAACGCCTCGCCCTCGTCGAAGGTAGAGAGCAAAAAATTCGTACGGAAGGACGCGCCCAAACCAAAGTTGCGCGTCGCGGCGTAGTCCAGGCCGAGTACCAACGCCAGGATCGCGTCGTCGCGACGAAAGGGCTCGGAGGCCGGGATGGGACCTGCGATGTGCTGGTAGCCGATCAGCGCGGCGCCGTACGGGATCCACTGCAGGATATCCAACTTGTACGACAAGCCAGCGGCCGCGGAGTAGGCCGCGCCGCGTTCACTCGGGCTCCCCTCGCCTGCGCTGTAGGAATGGGTCGACCCCAGCAGCTCGAGCTTCAGATCGAAGACGTCCGAGATGCCGTAGGCCCCGTTCAAGCCAAGCGCTGGCCCTGCGCTGTAGTAGTGCGGATAAGCGGCGATGCCAACGCCGCCGCCCACGTGCCACTCGCGCTCGAAGGCTCGCGCGTGGCTCGGAGTGAGCCACACGGCCGCTCCACACAGAATCCCGAAAGCCAAGCCGCGGATCATGAACGGTGCGAGTCTAGCCCGAGACCTGCGCGCGTTCAGAGCATATTTACCGGATCGACGTCGATCGCCATGCGCACCTGACGGTGCAGACTGGCTCGGGCCACGGCGAGCAGGGCGTCACGTAGCGGTTTGCGGTCGGCCGAGCGCAGCACGAAACGAAAGCGATAGCGATTGCGCAGGCGCGCGAGCGGAGCGGGCGTGGGACCGAGCACCTCGACGCCCACGGGCACGGCCGCACGCGCGATGGCCGCGATGCGGGCACACTCGGCCAGCGCTTGGCCTTCGTCGAGCGCGTCGAAGCGCACCAGAGCTAGCCGCGAGAAGGGCGGGAAACGCAGCTCCTCGCGATCGCGCATTTCCTGCTCGATGAAGCCGGGCACATCGTGGCGCAGCGCAAACGCGATCGCCGGATGCTCCGGTTGCCGGGTCTGAATCAATACCTTGCCCGGCGCATCGCCGCGTCCCGCTCGGCCAGCGACCTGGACCAGCAGATGAAACGTGCGTTCGGATGCGCGAAAGTCGGGCATCGATAGCGCTGCGTCGGCATTCAGCACGCCCACCAGGGTGACGTTGGGCAGATCGTGGCCCTTGGTCACCATTTGCGTGCCGACCAGAATGTCGATCTCACCTTTGCGCATGCGCTCGAGAACGACCTCGCTCTTGGCGCCTGCTGCCACGTCGCGATCGAGGCGGGCTACGCGCGCGGTCGGCAATTGTTGCTTGAGCGTGGTTTCGATGCGCTCGGTGCCCGAGCCTTCCTCGGACAGCTTGGCGGCGCCGCATTTCGCGCAGCGCTGCGGCACCTCCACCACGTAATCGCAGTAGTGGCACTGCAACGATTCACCGCGCGCGCGATGCAAGGTGAGCGACACCGAGCAGTTGGGACAGCGCACGATTTCGCCGCACGAGCCGCAGATCAAGCTCGGCGAAAAGCCGCGCCGATTGAGGAACAGAATGGCTTGCTCACGCCGAGCTAGGCAGGCTTCCAGCGCGCGGAACAAGGTCAAGCTCAGCAAGCGATCGCCGCCTGGCCCCGCACCCACGTGGCGCAAGTCGACGATCTCGACCGCGGGTAGAACCGCCGTGCTGCGAGCACGTGCGGGCAGCTTCAGCAGCTCGAGCCGTCCGCTGTGCGCAAGCGCAATGCTCGAAAGTGAGGGCGTGGCCGAGCCCAGAACGCACACGGCGCCGGCACGATGCGCACGCAGCAACGCCATGTCACGCGCGTGGTAGCGCACGCCTTCTTCTTGTTTGAATGAGCCATCGTGCTCTTCATCGACGCACACCAGCCCGAGCTCGTGCACGGGCGCGAACAGCGCAGAGCGCGCGCCGACCGCGACCTTGAGCTCGCCGCGCCGAAGCGCGCGCCACATGGCGTGCCGCTGAATGTCGGTCAGCCCGCTGTGCAGCACGGCAATACGGTCACCCAACCGAGCGCGAAAGCGCGTCACCAGCTGCGGCGTGAGCGCAATCTCGGGCACGAGCACGATCGCGCCGCGCCCCAGCTCGAGCGCACGTTGAACGGCGCGCAAGTAAACTTCGGTCTTGCCCGAAGCGGTCACGCCATCGAGCAAGAAGCTCTGCTTTTCCGTGTTCGAAAGGGCACGAGCAATGCGCTCGACGGCAGCGGCCTGCGGCGCGGTGAGCTCCGGCGGCGTGTCGGGAGCCACCTGCGCGAAGAACGGATCGGCGTGGGCTTCGATGCGCTCGATCTGGACCAAGGTCAGCGCTTCGAGCCGCTTCACCGCAGCCCGCGCGTTCGGCCAGCGCTTGCTCAGTTGGGGCGTGGTCTCCGGCCCGCTTTGGCGCAAATGCTCCAAAATCTCGCGCGCTTGCGCGCCCAGCTTGCTGCCCGCTTCGGCGCCGCCCCGCGCGCTCACGCGCTGCACCATGCGCCCCAAAGATTCGACCGCGAAGGACTCTCGCTTGGACAGCGCCTCGGCCGCGGTGCGCTCGACCGCGGGCAGCGCCAGCTCGATCACCGCGCCGATGGGCGCGATGTAGTAGCGCGCCAGCTCCTGCAGAAAGCTCAGCAGCTCGTCTTGCAGGACGGGCTCGGGATCGACGACGGCGCGCAACGCCTTCAGTTTTTCCTCGGGAAAATCCGGCTGCTCGCTGCCGACTTCGAGCACCACGCCCAGCACCCGCCGCGGGCCGAAGGGGCACAGCACGCGGGCGCCGCGCCGTACCTCGGCGATCAGCTCGGCGGGGACGATGTAGCTGAAGGCCTGTCCGAGTGGGACCGGGATCGCGACGCGTGCGAAGACTCGTGTCGGCTCTCGCAGCATGAGCGCCTTCAGCTCACTGCTGCAGCCCGACGTAGTAAGCTACCGCAGCGATCACGATCACGATCACCGCCGTCCAGACCCAGGACCACTTTCGCTCGGGAGTGGCCGGCGCACCCGCTCCACTGTGCACCATCGCCTCGAGCGACGCGGGCGGCGGCTCCATGCGCGGGACGTCCACCGCCTCGGACGATTCGTCCGGCGGCGGCGGCAGATAGTGGCGACTGCCTCGCGGGTTGTCTGGGGGCTCTGACACGGAAAGCCAGCGTCCCAGGCGGACCTGCTCCGGTCAAGGAGCAACCGCGCCTGTGGCCTCAGGCGATCGGCGCCTTGTCGAGCCCGAAGCCCTCGTGCAGCGCACGCACAGCGAGCTCCGTGTACTTGGCGGCGATGATGCAGCTGATCTTGATCTCGCTGGTGCTGATGGCCTGAATGTTGATTCCCTCGCTAGCGAGGATACCGAACATCTTGGCCGCCACGCCCGCATGCGAGCGCATGCCGAGGCCCACGATCGACACCTTGACGATGTCCGGATCGTATTCCACGGGCTCACTGCCATATTCCGCGGCGGTCTTCTCGATTAGCTCTTTGGCGCGCGGCAGATCCGTCTTGGCCACGGTGAAGGTGACGTCGGTCGTGTCATTGCCCCCGCGTGACGGGCTCTGGATGATCATGTCGACCGAAACGTTGTGCTCGGCGAGCATGCCAAAGATCTTGGCCACGACACCGGGCTTGTCCTTCATGCGCACGAGCTGAACCTTGGCTTCGCCCTTGTCGTAGGCGACGCCTGCCACAGCCACCGATTCGAAACCTTCTTCGCCGACTACCATGGTACCTGTCCGATCGCTGAAGGAGGACCGCACGTGCACCGGAACTCCGTATTTCATCGCCACTTCGACGGAACGAATCTGAAGCACCTTGGCGCCCAAGGACGCGAGCTCGAGCATCTCTTCGTAGCTGATGCGGTCGATCTTGCGCGCCGAGGGGCAGATGTTCGGATCGGTCGTGTAGACCCCGTCCACATCCGTGTAAATTTCGCAGACGTCGGCTTTGATGGCCGCAGCGATGGCGACCGCCGTCGTGTCCGAGCCACCGCGACCGAGCGTGGTGATGCTGCCGTCCGGATCGATGCCCTGGAAGCCAGCCACCACGGCGATGCTGCCGCCCTGCACCGCTTGCAGCAGCTTCGAGCCTTCGATGCTTTGGATGCGCGCCTTGGTGTAAGCGGCGTCGGTGCTGATGCGCACCTGGTGGCCGAGGAAGCTGCGCGCGCGACCACCGAGCTGCTGGATCGTCATCGCCACCAAGGCGGCGCTCACCTGCTCACCCGTAGAGGCGAGTGAATCCAGCTCGCGCATGTCCGGCGTGGCCGAGATCTGATGCGCCAAGCCCAGCAAGCGATTGGTCTCACCCGACATCGCGCTGACGATCAGCACGACTTGGTTGCCCTCACGCTGACAGCGCAACGCGAGCTCGGATACATTTCGCATCCGGTCCAGGTTGCCGACCGAAGTACCACCGAATTTTTGAACGACGAGGGCCACGGGGTTTCGCCTGGTAGCCCCCAAGACCGGGGGCGTCAAGCGCCAGAAGCGGTGATAACGTCGCTCTCGGATGTTAGCGATGTCGCCGCTCGCGCACTACGTTCTGGAAACGCTCGTCACGCTGCTGGCGATCGTTCTGCTGTCGGTGCTGGTGCTGCTAGGGGCTCGCCGCGCCGGCATGGGCCGCAGCGCCGGCCCCCTGGAGCTGGTTGGCCGCTTGCCGCTCGACGGCCGCCGAGCGGTCTACCTGGTGCGCGTAGGAACCACGATTTACGTGGTCGGGGCCAGTGAGGCCGGCATCGCCAAACTGGGGGAAGTGAGCGATGGCTCGCTCGAGCTGCCCGCGACGGCGAATCAAAACGAGACATTCCGGGAGGTCCTGAGCCGTGTGTTCGGTAAGAAGCCGTAGCCTGCCTGCCGCTGTCGGTGTGGGTGTGGCGGCACCGCTATTCGCGCTGCTCACGCCCGCGCTCGCCCAGGCCGCCCCCGCCGCCGCCGGCAACGCGCTCGATGAGGCCTTCATGCGCCCAATGACGCTGGTCGTCGTGTTGGCCTTGGCGGCACTGTTGCCGTTCGCGTTCATGACCGTAACCGCGTTCGTGAAAATCTCGACCGTGCTCCAAATCGTGCGCGGCGCGATCGGCGCGCAGAACATCCCCTCGAGCACGGTCATCATGGCGCTCGCCGGAGCGCTCACCTTGCTGGCCATGGCCCCGGTCGGTACGCGCATCGAAGCGCGCGCCCGCCCCTTGTTCGAACCAGGCGCGGAGCGCGACACCAGCAGCTGGGTGATTGCGCTCGTCCAAGCCACGCGCGAACCGATTCGCGATTTCCTGCGCGCCAACGCGACCGGCCGAGAAAAGGTCCGCTTCTTCGAGATCGCGCGCGCCGCGCGACCCGCCGCCGAACGCGAAAGCGTGGGCAAAGACGACTTCGTGATCTTGGTGCCCGCGTTCGTCGTCAGTGAGCTGATCGCCGCCTTTGCCTTGGGCTTTGCCCTGTACTTGCCGTTCTTGGTGATCGATCTAGTGGTCTCGAACGTGCTGCTCGCCCTGGGCATGCAGATGATGAACCCGACCCAAGTCAGCCTGCCCTTCAAGCTGCTGCTGTTCGTCGCCATCGACGGTTGGGGGCAGCTGGCCCAAGCACTGGTCACTGGCTACCGCAGCGGGTAAGCCACGGTGCTCTGCGGGCTCGGACTCAGCGGCGACCGTCGAGCGGATCGATTGCCGGCGCGGCCACCGACTGCGGCGACGGCGTAGCGCCCGTGGGCTTCGCGCCGGTCGTCTTGGTCTTGGTCTTGGTCTTGGCCACGGGCCTCGTACCGGGAGTCACTGCGGTCGCAGACGGCGCCAAGGGCGCTTCTTGCGACGCCTGCGGCTCCTGCGGTTCGACCTTGGGGGCAGCGGGCGGCGGGCTGGGCGCTGGCGCTGCGGCGACGGGCTTGGCTGAGGGAGCCTCCGCAAGTGATTCGAGCGTGGCACTGCGACGGCTGAAAAAGAACAGCGCACCGGCCAGGGCCAGGCCCAGGAGGCACAGCGCAATGAGCAACGGGGTGCGCGATTTCTTGGCCTCACTCGAGGCGCCGAAGTTGGTCGTGGTGCCGGAGCCGGAGCGCGCCGAGACCGCGCTCACGACCGGCTGCGCTGCGCTGGGGAAGCCGGCTGCGCCGAGCACGCGCGAGATGCGCTCTGCCGAGCGCTGCGCGGCGGGCTGGCCGAGGGGAGCGAGCGCGTGGGCGAGCTCGGCCACGTTGCGAAAGCGATGGTCGCGGTTCTTCTCCAGACAATGCAGCACCACGTGCTGCAAAGCTTGCGGCAGATCCGGCCGTAGCTCGTGGATCGGGCGCGGCGGATCTTGCAAAATCATGCCGCACAGCTGGGGCATGGTTTCGGCCTCGAAGGGCACGCGACCGGTCAAAATCTCGTACAGGATCACGCCCAGAGCCCAGATGTCCGTGCGCATGTCCACGTTGCGCGACGAGCTCATTTGCTCGGGGGACATGTACAGCGGCGAGCCCATGATGGTGTGGGTCTTGGTCATGCCGAGCTCGGGGGCCGCGCCGGGCACGGTGAGCTTGGAGATGCCGAAATCCAAGACCTTGATGCACGGGCTGCCGTCGACCCGCCGGGTAACGAACAAATTCGCCGGCTTGAGATCGCGATGCACGATGCCGAGCGCGTGTGCTTCGGCGATCGCCTCACACGCTTGCAGCAAGAACTCGATCGCCTCCTGCACCGGCATGGCCCCGTTGCGACGCACCCAGGCGGCGAGATCTTCGCCGTGTAGGTACTCCATCACCATGTAGGGCGAGCCGCTCTCGAGCGTACCGACGTCCGAAACGCGCGCGACATGCTCGCTCTTGATCTTGACCGCAGCGCGCGCCTCGCGAGAGAAGCGTTCCACCGCTTCTGGATTGATGAGCGCGTCCGGCAGCAGGAACTTGAGCGCCACCCGCTCGTCGAGCTGCAGATGGGTCGCGGCCACGACCACGCCCATCCCGCCCTGGCCGAGCACGCGCTCGATCCGGAACTTTCCGGCCAAAATCTGGCCTTCGTGAACCTCGTTCGACATTCTCGTGCTGGTCTCGATCAGCGATAGGCTCGCGTCTATGGCTTAGCAGAGCGGCGCGCCGCCTGGTAGTGTTCCTCCCAGGCAAACCGCTGAGCGTCGCCCTTCGCCTACTGCGACCCCGGCGATTCCGCGTACATCGTGCAGAAGGGGGTCGTAGAAATCTACTCCAAGAACGATACCGGCGAGCGGCTCGTAAGCGGCTAGTTGCGCGAGGGATGCCCGTGAATGAGCGTCTGCGTGCCGGCGATCCAGATGTCCTCCGACGAGCCGGAAATCAATAGCCGCTCGTCTTGCATGGGCAAGGGCATCAGCTCCCAGCTCGAGCCGTTCCAGCGCATCGCGGCGCCCGCGGCGACGATCCAAGTATTGTCCGACGACTCGCTCCAAACCGAAGCAATTTGACCGCCCGTCGGGTTTTGCCGAGTCCAGACGCTACCCGGCCCGGTCGAGTGCAATAGGTTTCCGTCCTGAACCGCCCACACGTCGTGGGGGCCGCTCGCGGACACGTGCTTCACCGAATTGCCGAGATCGAGGCGGAAGCTCACTCCGTCGTAGTGGCTGGCTCCCTGTTCCCCCCAAACCCAGACGTCATCGCGAGCGCGCGCGAGGATGCCGTGAATGCCGCCCATGGACTGATGAGTCCATTGCGTACCGTCGAACCTCCAGAGCTCGCTTTCGGTCGCGCACCAGAGGTCGTCCTCGGCGCTGCCGCCCACGGCGCGGCAGCCCGGGGTGCCCGCCCAATCGGTCCATCCCTGACCGAACCAACGCTGCAGACTTTTGCCCGAGCCGCCGAATGCCCGGCCGCTCGCAGCTCCCCAAATCTGCGCTTGGTCGAAGCGCGCGTTCGGGTCGTTGGCGGTCACCGTTCGCGTCCAGCGCACCCCATCCCAATGCTCACGCTGGAACGAGCCTGCGCTGTCGGAAAACAGCGCCCAGGTGTCGCTCGCGCTGCCGGTCCACAAGTACACCGCGGCCCGCTCGACGACGTCGTCCTCCCAGATGATCCGATCCCAGGACAATGAATACCGAGCGCCGCCACCACTTTGGCCGGAGTCCTGCGTCGACGGTGAGCGTTCGCTTTCGATCGCGGTGCGACCGCCGCAAGCCATGCTGAGCAGCGCAGCGAACAGCCATTGGCGGCGTGCCAATAAACGATTGGCAGGGCGCGTTCGACGCCTCGCATCGACGATGCAGTTTTTCACGTATTGACCCGCTTGCAGCGCGAGAGCCTACGGCCACGCCCCTGCGTCGGCCATCCGTTTCCCCAATCGGGCGCGCCTCGTCAGCGGCGCTACACCCAGCTCCAAATTTTCATCGCCGAGTGGGATTGCGACCGCGACCCCTGCCTTGGGTTTGATGGTCACCGAATACGTCGCAACCGTCGCAGCCTTCGGCGTCCCATTCCGGCGCCGCCCTCAGCAAGGCGGGGCCCGCGCGTGAAAATCGAGTTCGAATTCAAACTCGATTCTTCGCCGCCGAAGCCGCACGAGCGGTTTTGCCCAGTGCGAGCCGGCCCCGCCCTGACCGGCCAGTCGCCCGCCCTCAATTTCGAATTGTATCGAGATAAAGGAATAAGCTCGGACTCCACGGGTTCTTCGCGTGCCGGGCGTACCGGCACTTTCGGACACCACGAGTTGACAGCGATCATGCCCCCGCTAGGATGCCGCGGCCTTCGGCCGGAAACATTGCTGGTCGGGGTGTTTTCACGCATTTTTCCCCGTTAAATCGGGGTTTTTTGAACGGAGGTCGGATGGCTACCGACGTCATGATCCAGGCGAATGGGCTGACTAAGCGATTTGGGGTCGTGCGCGCCCTGGATAAAGTGAATTTCGAAGTGAAGCGCGGCGAGGTCGTCGGCTTCCTGGGGCCGAACGGCGCCGGCAAATCGACGACGATGCGCATTTTGACGTGCTTCATCTCGCCCAGCACCGGCTCGGCGACGGTGAACTCGCACGACGTGTTCGACAACCCGCTCGAGGTACGTCGCTCGATCGGCTACTTGCCGCAGCGTGCTCCGCTGTACACGGACATGACCGTCTGGGAGTACTTGAAGTTCGCGGCCGAAATCCGCGGGCTCGACGAGAGCACCTTCAAGCAACGCTTGAAGAAGGTGGTCGAAGTTTGCGGGCTCGCCCAATCGCTCGGCAAAGACATCTCCACCCTGTCGCACGGCTATCGCCAGCGCGTGGGCCTCGGCCAAGCGCTGATTCACGATCCGCCCATCCTGATCTTGGATGAGCCGACCAGCGATCTCGATCCCAATGAGAAGGCCGAAGTGCTCCGCTACATCAAGGAGATCGGCAAAGATCGCACGATCTTGCTCTCGACTCACAACCTGGCCGAGGTCGAAGAGGCCTGCGCGCGCGCCATCATCGTGAGCAAGGGGCGCGTGGTCGCCGACGGTCCGCTCGACGAGATCCGCGGCAAGACCGGCCGCGTGCGCTACGTGGTCACGATCGACGAGCAGCGCGCCGAGGCCGGCAACAAGCCTCCCGCGGCGGCGCAGGCGCTAGAAGCGCTGCAGCGTTTGGGCGGCGTAAAAACCGCGCGCGAGCTGCCGACCGACGAGAAAGCGCACAGATTCGAGCTGAGCTCCGCTTCGGACGCCGACGTTCGCGCCGAGATCTACCGCCTGGCGGTAGCCAAGGGCTGGACGCTGCTCGAGCTCCGGCGCGACGCGCAGAGCCTGGACGCCGTGTTCCGTGATCTGACGCGCGGCGACGAGAAGCTCGACCGCGGAGCCAACTGGTCCGCCGCCGACGCCGACGAGGACGAAGCGGACGACTCCTCCAGCGAAGACGAGGATGACGACGAGTCGGACGAAGACGATGAGGAAGAAGTAGTGGACGCCAAGTCCAAGGGAAAGAGCTGAGCCATGTCTCCGATGCTGATCATCGCCAAGCGCGAATTTCGCTCTTATTTCGATTCTCCGATTGCGTACATCGTGATCTGCCTGAGCTTCTTTGCGCTCGGCTTGATGTTCTTCTTCCTGAACGGTGGCTTCTGGCAGCTCGATCGCGCTTCGATCTCGCGCCTGTTCGAGTCGACGCCGATGGGTCTGTCATTCCTGGTGGTGCCGGTGGTGACGATGCGCCTGCTCGCCGAAGAGCGCCGCAGCGGCACCCTGGAAATGCTGATCACGCTGCCGGTCAAGGACAGTGACGTCGTGATCGGGAAGTACCTGGGCGCCCTCGGCTTGGTGCTGGTGCTGGTGCTCTCGACCTTGGCCTACCCGTTGGTGATGTTCAAATTCCCCTGGAATTTGGGTCCGCTCGACGGGGGTCCGGTGGCGAGCGGCTACCTCGGCATGGTCCTCTTCTGCTGCGCGGCCGTGGCCGTGGGTCTCTTGATCAGCGCGCTCACCGAGAGCCAAGCGGTCGCGTTCTTCATCACCTTCTTCGTGCTCGGCGCGCTCTGGCTGTTCGGCGATCTCGCCAGCAAGGCCGGGGGCACGCTGGCCATCCTGCTCAACTACGTGAGCTTTCAATCGCGCCTGAACAACTTCTGGCGCGGCCTCATCGATTCACGCGATGTGGTCTTCTTCCTGTCCGTCACCGTGCTCTCGCTGATGGTGGCATTCCGGGCGCTCGAGCGCCGAAAGTGGGCATGAGCCATGGCTAGCCAAGAACATCGCCGTAAAGCGGCCGCACAGACCGGCCTGTACATCCTGGTCATCGCCGCCATCGCCGTGGTGGCAAACGTCCTGGGCGCCAAAGCTTACAAGCGCTGGGACACCACACAGAACGAGCGCTACACGTTGTCTGCGGGCAGCGGGCGCTTGATCCGCGGCTTGAACAGCCCGGTGCAGGTCGATGCCTACGTGAAGACTGGCTTGCCCCAGCTCGACGCGTTCGTGAAAGATTTGACCGATCTACTCAAGGAGTACGAGCGGGCGGGCGGCGGCAAGTTCAAGTTCACGCTGATCGAGCCGAACACGGACGAGCTGCGCGCGCAGGCCAAAGAAGCCGGCCTGACCGAGACACCCTTCGGTGAAGCCAACCAGACCGGCGAGGACCAAGCCTCGATCACCCAGGGCTACATGGGACTCGTGCTCAAGTACGGCAGCGAAAAGGCCGTCATCCCGCAGATCATGCAGGCCGAAGGTCTGGAGTTCTGGATCACCAACAAGATCCGCGAAATTCGCGACAAGGCCGAGAACATCAAGCACCGCATCGGCGTCGTCACCGGCAAGGACGAGTTCAAGCTGAGCGATGCGAACCTGGTGCCGAAGCAGGGCAAGGGCGGTGGTGGCCCGACCATGCAGGGCATCATCGAGCAGGCATTCCCCTTCTATAAAGTCGAAGAAGTCGACCTCAAGGGCGGCGAGAACGCGATCGACAAAGATCTGGTCGGTCTGATCATCACCCAGCCGCAGAAGGACTACGACGAGAAGGAGCTGCGCCGCATCGACGAATTCTTGATGCTCGGCAGCAAGGCCTTGGTCGTCTACGCCTCGGCCGTGACGATGAAAGCCAACGACGCGACGATGAACGCGACCTTGAGCTTGCACGGCTTGGACAAGCTGCTCCCCGGCTACGGCATCAAGATGAACAAGGACGCCGTGTTCGACTACGGTGCCCAGTTCCGCATCGGCGTGCCCACGCAGGGCGGAGGCTTCACGACGGTTCGCCATCCAGGCATCGCCCACGTCGTCTCGGACTCGCGCTTCGATGGCGAGAACGACAAGCTGCTCGACACGTCTTTCGCCGGATTCTTCCGCATGGAAGAGGCGATTTTCCCGTTCGCTTCCAGCCTCACGCTCGACAAAGCGAAGCAACCGGCGGACGTCAAAGTCGCGGCCGTCGCGCGCACCACGCCGGCAACCAGCGTGGTGACCACGGACACCGTCGACATGAAGCTACGCGCAGAGTGGGAGCCGAAGCCCCCGCAAGAGCAGCGCGTGATCGCAGCGACCGTGATCGGCAAGCTGAAGAGTGCGTTCGCTGGCAATCCGTCGGACGCGATCAAGCCGCCCGAGCGCGCACCCGCGGAGTCGCGCGTGCTGGTGGTCTCGTCCAGCGAGTTCTTGACCAACCCCTTCGCCTACGCGGGCAACGGTCCGGACCTCGGTGGCCAGTTCCAAATGTTCGGTGCAGTGGGTGGTGACCCGCAGCTCTTGATGTTTGCCCAGCCGTACACCAAGTACCTGACCAGCACGATCCTCTCGTTCAAGAACACGCTCGACTGGATGGCGGGAGATTCGGACCTAGTTGCCGCCAGCGCCAAGCTGATCGGCGACCCGGCCCTGACCTACTCGAACATCTCCAAGCCCAAGTTCAAGGGCGGCGACGATCCAGCCGAAGCCAAGCGCAAAGACGAGGAATACCGCAGCGCGCGCAAATCGATGCAGACCAACGTGCAGTGGACGCTCACCTTCGGCGTGCCCGTGCTGTTCGCAGCCTTTGGGCTCTTGCGTTGGCAGCAACGTAAATCACAGCGCGATCAGCTGAAGATCTGAAGCGAAACGAGAGAAGCACAAATGGCACTCAGCACGGAAAACAAACTGTACATCTCGCTCGCTGTGCTCGCCGTCCTCGGTGGCGCGCTGTTCTTGCAAAGCAAGAAGGAGAAAGAGGAGGCCGCTTCCTACACCCTGAGCGGGCAAGCGGCCGCCCTTCCGAAGCTCGAGCTCTCGGAGGATGACATCAAGAAGATCGACAAGATCACGCTGAGCAAACCCGCAGGGGATGCCGGCGCGGGGGTCGAGGTCGAGCTGACCCGTACCGGCGAGGACTGGAAGCTCAGCAAGCCCATCGAAGCCACGGCCAATCAACCGAACGTCAAATCCTTGCTCGACAACTTGAAGTCGTTGAAGGCGACCGAGCTGATCGACGGCAGCAAGGCCAGCTACGGCAAATTCGGAGTCTCGGACGACAAGGCGCTGCACGCCGTGTTCTCCAAGGACAACGGCGTAGCGCTCGACGTGTACTTCGGCGATAGCGGTGGGCGCGGGCAAATGACGCGCATCGCCGGCAAAGAGGGCGTGTACGCGACCAAGGGCTACTCCAGCTTCTTGTACGCGCGCGACGTCAAAGGCTGGCGCGACATGGCCATCCTGAAGTTCGAAGATACGGACGTCACCAACGTCACCATCGACAACGCGAATGGCTCTTTTGCATTCGTGTACGACAAGGGCAAGACGACCAAGAACGAGCTCAAACCCGCGAAGGGCGGCAGCGCCGAGCCGATCAAGAACTACGACGAGTCGAAGTTGGTCGACCTGGTCCGCGCATACAAGGCGCTCAACGCCGACAACTTCGCGGACAAGGGCAAGACCGAAGCAGACGTGGGCCTCGATAAGCCCGTGGCCACCCTCCAATTCACGCTCAAGGACGGCGCCAAGCGCCAAGTGCGCGTGGGCGCGACCTCCGAGGGCTCGAGCCACTGGGTCAAAGTCACCGGCAGCGACGAAATTTGGAGCATTAGCTCCTGGGCCGTGGAGTGGGCCACTGCCGACGCGAAGAAGTTTCAAAAGTCCGACGACAAGAAGCCCGGCAGCTCTGACGCGGATCATCCGAACGCGCAGCGTTTCGGGGGCGGGATGCCGCCCGGAATGCCGCCGGGCCACCCGTAGCCCGCTCGTTCTGCTGCAATCCGATCCCAGGCCGCGGGAGCGGATCCCAGCGCCGTTTCTCTGCCCCGCCCGCCTCGTGTAAAGTCACGAGACGGTTCGGGAGACGAGAGGAACGGCGCGGGTGAAATACAGAACGCTACGATATTCATTGGGGGCGTCGCTCTCCCTAGCCTTCGTCGCAGCGGGCGCTCGGGCACAGAGCTCGACCAATACTGCGGGCGCCGAGGCGCTGTACGAAGAGGCGCGCGGCCTGATGAAACAGGGCGACCTCGAGCATGCCTGCCCGAAGTTCAAGCAGAGCTACGACCTCGATCCGGGCGGTGGCACGCTGCTCAACCTGGCCGAGTGCTACGAAAAGCAGGGCAAGTTCGCGTCCGCTTGGTCGACCTTCAAGGAGGCGCTGGTGGTCGCGCAGCGCGATGGGCGCAGCGAGCGCGTCGACTATGCCAAAAAGCACTTGGCGGTAGTCGAGCCCAAGCTGTCGAAGATCACCATCGAAGTGACGAAGGAAGCCAATGAGCCCGGGCTCACGGTGACGCTCGACGGTGCGCCGCTGGGCGCAGCCGCTTGGGGCGTGGGCATGCCGGTCGACCCCGGGACACACCAGGTGAGCGCCAGCGCGCCGAACAAGGTCACGTTCGAGCAGCGCGTCGAGATCGAAAACGGTTCGACCACACTCAAGATCCCGAAGCTCGCGAACGCGCCCGGCACGGCCGCTGGTCCGCGCCCAGTCGATACGGACACCGAGAAGAAGCCGGTGACGGACGAAGCGCCGGCGGGCAACGGCAAGCGCACGGTAGGCTACGTGATCGGCGGCGTGGGCATCGTTGCCTTGGGCGTCGGCAGCTATTTCGGCGTGCGCGCGTTCTCCAAGTGGGGCGAGCGCAACGACCACTGCACGCCCGACTGCAGCCCCGCCGCCAAAAGCGCGGGCGACGACGCCAAGACCGCGGCCACCATCAGCAACATCGGTATCGGTCTCGGTTTGGTCGGCATCGGCGTCGGCACCTACCTAGTTTTGACCGCCAAATCTGCGAGCGAGCCCAGTGCATCGCACAGCCGGAGCGTGCGCCACGCGCGCGCGCTCCAGGTCCTGCCCAGCATCGGCCCGACCGGTGGCGGGCTGTTGCTGCGAGGAGCCTACTGATGTCGATGCAGAAGCGAACCTGGCTCGCCGAGCGCTGGTCCATTTTCCCGATCGGGCTGCTCGCCACGCTCGGAGGCGTCAGCGCGTGCGCCCAAATCGTGGGCATCGAGGACACGCCCGTCCCGCGCCCAGACGGCGACGGCGGTGGGGAGAACAACGGCGGCAGCGCCAACAGCGCGGGCGCAGCTCACGCAGGCGCGTCGAATGCCGGAACGTCGAACGCCGGTCACGGCAACAGCGGCGGCGCGACGGCAAGCGCAGGGTCCGACGCAGGCGGCGCTGACAGCGGTACGGCGGGCACAGGCGGCGGAAGCGGGGACCAAGCGGGCAGCGCGGGCAAGGCCAACAACGCAGGCAGCGCGGGCGCCAACGAATGCCCCTGTAGCGCGCCCACACCGACCTGCGAAAACGGCAAATGCCTGGTCCGCGGCCCGGCCATGGCCAAAGCCACGAGCTACTACGTCGACAGCACCGAGATCTCGAAAGCACAATACGACGTATTTTTGGCGGCGAAGGCCAACGGCACGGACACCGCCGGACAAATCGCCGAGTGTTCGTGGAACACCAGCTACGTCCCCGGTGGCGGCGCAGTCGACGACGCGCGGCCCATCGTCAACGTGGATTGGTGCGATGCTGCCGCCTATTGCGCTTGGGCCGACAAGCGTCTGTGCGGCGCCATTGGCGGCGGCTCCCTCGCCCCGGGCGAATTGAACGATGCGACGAAGAACCAGATGTATTTGGCTTGCGGTGGTGTGGGCAAGGAAGACTACCCCTACGGCGGATTCGTGCTCAAGCCCGGCTACTGCAACGAGTCGGCCAGCGCCTACATGGCGGACGTCGGCAGTTTCGACCAATGCCAAGGACACTACGCTGGCATCTTCGACTTGGTCGGCAATGCAGGCGAGTGGGTCGATTCTTGTGACACGGCGGGCGGAGCGGACCACTCGCTGGACAATTGCTACCTGGGCGGCGGCTCGTACATCAAGGATGAATACACCTGTAGCACCTACGACGATTACCCGCGTAACGGCGGCGCGAACGTGTTCGGCTTTCGTTGCTGTAGCAAGTAGCTCCTCGGAGGCTCGGGCTGACGCTCGCTTCCTGAGCAGGCGCCCGCGCCCGCTCAGAACTGACCGAGCAAAGCCACGCCGGGGCCACGGCCCCAATACGTGGACGTGACGAGAAGGCGAGGTCCAGC
>Ga0247779_1000608_pt1 | contig 20969 bp, 20 predicted proteins | sample UWRJL221509R5_FD_179925 | JGI IMG/M metagenome (GOLD analysis project Ga0247779, IMG submission 179925) | Plant litter microbial communities from Arlington Agricultural Research Station in Wisconsin, United States - UWRJ-L221-509R-5 | ecosystem: Environmental > Terrestrial > Plant litter >... | reverse complement strand
GCAGAAGAAATGATTGACTTACTAGCATAGGGTGCGCCGCATCGCCCACGAGTACAATCTTTGAATTTTCACACACGAGATCTTCTGAGGCCTCTCTCGAATAGAAGGCTCGGCCGGTCACATTTTTTGTTAGTCGGAGAAGTTTTTGCACACTAGAATCCAATCACCAATAAGTTAATATCGTATCCCGTATGCTCAAATGAAAAAAAGAATCGATGTCGTACCGAGGTTCCATCCCGCTAAAATCTAATCCATATGAGTCCAGAGGACGGTCAGACCATTCCTCGTCCCCGGGTTGAATGTCGCGGTGCCAGTCGAGAGTCAGGGTCGCACTCAGATCTTTACCCCCATTCTGCGAAAACAATTGTTAGCCGATGGGGCTTTTTGATACCCTAGAGCTGGGCACAAGCATAAGAAGTAAAAATACTCACAATGAAATTGGCGTGGAAGATGTATCCTGAGCCAATCCATAGCAGCCACTAGAAAATGAGAAAGATAAGAAAAACGCCACTCCACATAGAACATATGAAGAAGTGGAGAAAGAAAAAGAAGAATACGCACAAGCGATGGGTCCATTAGTGGTCTTAGTTCGTCGTCCTGATTGATCAGATCAAGTGGCAGAATATATGTTACTGCGAGGTGCTTCTTCGTCTCCTTGCCATCGTCTATGTCGGATGTTGTAACCAATGGTCGGAATGGACTATCGAAGCCATCTGCACACACGATGAAATCTGCGCTTAGGGTTTCTCCGTTGTCCAGGCTGATGGTAGCCGAATCGGGTGAGGTGTGAACGCTGGCGACCGTCGTTGAATACGAAATATCGACGCCTTCGTCGGACACAAGTTGTAGTAGCAGGTCCTTCAGTTCTTGGTCCTAAACCGCGGAACGGATGGGCGTAAGTGGAAATTAGGGAGATAATAAAAAGCAAGGAAATACACACCTGTATCAGTAGGAAATCAGCTACAAGATCCAGCAGGAAGTCCTTGTCAAAGTTGATGGCCCCGATGTGCTCCCCCGTTGAACCTACGTAAGATACAGCGGGTGTACGAGCAATGATCAATGACATCTTCTTCAAGTCGTGCTCGGAAGACTCACCCTTTCGGAACAACATTGATTTGCACTTGTGAGCCACTCGGTCTAGCAGAGGTTGCAGACCCCATCTATACAATATTCTGGTCATATTCGGAGGCGATCTAGACCGCGTTGATGTCAGAAGGTTGGCAAAGTAGAGGGATACCCGTATCATCGAAACTCACTGCACTCCTCCAAGGGCCTGTGAAATTGGCACTAAGATCGGGCGGGCAAGTAAAGGGATTGGGAGATACTGACTTTTGATTTTCCATTGCTCTTCTCTATCACAAGAATGTCGTGGCCCGCTCTCTTCAAAGCATAGGCAGTAGCGAGTCCTGCACCCAGTACATCATCAAAAGATGAGATGGACGGAACTGATGGACCCTCGACCTAAAAAAATTCTCACCTGCGACGCTTCCTCCAATAATAACAATCTTAAGGCGAATAGCAGCTTTATCCTGATGGTTCATTTTGTCGACAGGCATGGTGTGGCAAAAGATGTCGAGGTGGTAAGTGATAAAGAGTATACGGGAGGGACGTAAGGAACAAAAGGGCGACGTTCCAGTTTCGTACTCGTCGGAGAGTATTCTTATATAAATATAATCATCTGGTGAGATCGATCATATTTAAGAAGCCATCATATCAACGCCTGTCAATCATCCAGAAACGCTGAGAAATGTAACGTTAAGCGGGACCTTATACCGTGGAAAGCCAATGATAACATACAGGGCACGCCTTCCGACCTCGTTTCTGTTCTTTCCACAGGATGTCCACCTAAAAAACAAAAAATATCACTTTCGTCCTTTAAGAAAACCTCATGGATCGGAGGCATATTTCTCCGAGCCTGGCGTGAGCAGATACAAATAGCAAGTGGGAAAAGCCAGGCCTGGGAAGCTATGTTGGCGTGCTAGCCACTGCCGGACACTGCCGACATCACTTGACCACAAGACGCTCTCCGACGCAATGCGATCCGAGTATGTCTTCCAGGTTGAAAGCTAGAAGGATGCTAGACCGTTCAATGTCTTGTCTTCAACTTCAGACAGATGTTCAGCAAACTTGTGGAGAAAACACGGCACGACGAAATTTGCCTCACAAGCCTAAAATGTATGTCCTCTCTAAACCGAAAAGGTGTTGTTCTTTGTGCTCTCCGATTCTCAAGCATCACCGATGGCCTTCGCTGCTGACCTGCATTGCTCAGCCCGTTTCGCAGACTAGAAGTTCCATTCAGTCTGTACCTGTTTTCCTAAGAGGCGGATGTTATGGAGCTCGGTTCCCCCGAATGCCTTGGAAGCCATTGCCCCTATAGGTCCGACCACCGTTGTTCAACTGACCGCAGCAGCGTAGCCTGCTTGTGCAGGACCATTGACTAGTATGGATCTTCTGTGAGTATTCAGTCCTGGCCGTACTTCAACACACAGGCCGTGTATGGATGCCGAAAAAGTCTTCGTTCCCAATAAATTGCGCGATTTGATCGCTCTTCTGTACGCGAACATAACCAAACTATCCAAAGAGATGGGAACTTTGAGAAGAGTCCTTCGAGATGGGCTAGCGTTGGTCGGTGGCCGTAGCCGCGCTTATTTCTGTTTCTGTAATGCAAATTGGTAAATAGAACAACGACATGCTTTTTTTTATTTAGGGCATCCGCCGGCAAAGAGGAAAAGGAACTCAGAGAAAAAGGTACCATTTACAGGTATTGCGCTTGCCGAGCCAACAAATGTCATTTTTGAATTCGTTTCTTGATTGATGCGGCCTGAGACCGAGCCACGAATATCTTTGCGGACAGATATCGAATGTTGAAGGCTTTCAAACTGAGACTGTATTCTGTCCATGACAGAACTGAAATCAATCAGACAATGTTCGTTCCTCCTTCCCCCTCTCCGTCCGCGTCATGACTTATATGTTGTACCTTGTCTTGTACTCCCAAAATCGAATTGGAAGCAATCTAGATCACGATGCTCAGTTACGTCCTACTCCGTGTCCCAGCAATACCGAAATATTAATGGACTGACAAGAGTCATGGACAATACTTTGGCTCCCATCATCGTCATCCCTAAAACACCACAAAGAAAAGATTAGCATGGCAGACTACCATAGCAAGCTCAAAGCAAAGAAGCATACTTAGCATCCGAACCATCGAGTCTCTTCCCCATCCAGATTCCAAGTTGAAGCTACCCCGCGGCATACACATATGTACACGCAGAAAACGACGCGGATTATTCTTTTTCCGAAAAAAAAAAACATAAGCAACTTGAATCCGCTTAAATGCGTGGCGGTCAATCTATAGAAAAGAAGCTAACCTCTAGGAGCATCGCCTTCGCCACAGTCCACGTTGCCTCAGGTTGTCACTCGATGATACCAACGCGTCAAGTATGCACCACTAAATCCTAACAGCTCTTAATGGAAGTCATCGAATTTCTTGAAGCGCTTGAAGGCCGAAATCGCAGATAATAGGCCGTACTTTGCTATTACTCTTCATCTGTAACCCATCCCCATCCTCTCTGTACCTCCTTCCAAATCCAGACCAACCGAGACGGTGGGCCGTGTTCGGAATCCACGATATTCGCATCGAATAAAGCTCAGGCATAAATACTCTGAAGGCCAAGCATAAGGAAAAGAATCTCGATGCTGATAAGTATCAACCTAAGAAGAGTGTCTGAGTTTCTCTCCGTTTCGATGGTGATGACTACCTGGAGTCCATTCTTTGTATGAGTCGCCAAATAAACCTCCGGCCTTCTCAGCAGAGTATTACAACAGTGAATAGCGTTTAAGGATAATTTCCCGAGAGACTCACCATCAGGAAATCCGAAGAATAAATTAATTACTCGCACTTGTCAAAAGAAGAGTATAATTCATTCGCTATGAATAAACCACTTTAATCATATTAGGACGTCTATTTCAGAGCTGTAAACTGTCAGTCAATGACAGAAGTGCATTGAACGGGAGGACAGAGACTTACTGTATTGGCCTAGTTGCCGTAGGAATACATGCTTGTATTGCAGCACATGATACACATTGCCTGGATGAACGGTATACCCACTCCCACGTACTGATCCTCTTCCCCGCATTTCCCCACAGCCAAAACGTCATGTTCCGCTCTTCGTACATAGTGCGCATGACGGCCGAGACCTAAGTAAATTGGTGATCAGCGCTAAGTAGTGAGCTTCAGCACTTGTGTTAAGAATGAGAGGGCGTCTAAGTCCACCAACCTACAGATGGGTTAAACCATTCAAGTTCTGCTATGGTGTCCTGGGTGGAGTGACTTCGGCATTGGATAGTGCATCCGAGGGTGGCGTATTCTCATAGAAAGTACATATCAGAAGAGCTGAATCCTAAAGATGCTGCGGTACTTGGTGCGGTGCTTGGCCATAGAATTTCGTCATATATACGACTACAGAGAGTAGTCGTATTCAACCCTTTTCTTGCGCAGAGATAGAAGAGAGAGAGAACGAGATCAGTAGAGTAGAAGGTGAAGACGCAGGGCGATGAATGGACTGAAACTATATAAGGAGCGCACATGCAGACAATGTGACACCAGGTGGGTGAGACCGAGTAGTACGGCGACGATAAGATAAACCGTGCGGCGCCACCAATGTGCGCGTGTTCTGCAGTACGAATAAGCTTACTCTTCATGCTATTTTCCATGTCTTCAGATTTTGAAAAATTACATAGGCGTTCGCACATATACATATGCGAGGTGCGGGCAAGCATTTCGCGTCATTTCACGACGAGCTAACGTTTCTTGATCATTTTCCATTGAATGACGTCGTCCGAGAGTGGTTTCGCCTTCTTATTCTGTTCTTATTCTCAGTTCGCATCAGTAAAGATTTCGATTTATAATTTGGTCGCCTGGTCGACAGGATTGCAATGTACGACGCTGCGAAGTGTGTCATCGAGTTGCCAATTTTGTGTACAACGTATGTATTGTATGCGCCCTCAGTCTGATGAAAAACCGTGTTTCAGTATGTATGATTAAATGGGCGCACTCCAAGCAGGATCTCGCACCTGAGGCTGTCGTAAGTGCCTCCGTACCTACGACGACATGCCATTTAGTTCAAGTTGTTGAATCCAAAAAAAACACGCGGTAAGCGCACCTGGACTATGGAGCTGGGGCATAGGGCAAGTAGGGGCAAGTGCATGTTTTGACGATATTTAGACGTCGAAACACGCGCTGCGTATACGCCGCGTCGGGAAAACCATGCTGCATATGGGATGGACCCGGTTAAACTGAACAGCGATACTTTCACGGACTCTAAGACAATAAATTGAAAGAAAGCCAGAGATTTTCAGAGAGACCAGGCCAGCCAAAAACTGCATCAAGTATGATTAGATAGGTTTTGAAGAAAAAAAAGATACTAAAAGCGGATGCGAGATGGTAACTGCCAACCAAGTGCAAAACGTTTCACATCGAGGAAAGTCCGAAAGGACCAATGACAAGCATGCCACCCGCTGCCACCCGCCACCGGAGTGACGGCGGAGCCATCGTCCTCCGTTACAATCACAAGCAAACAGAAAAACCCTAGCGCCCAACCGACGATGACTCGGCATACGCAATACCCACCTCTTTCTTTCTTTCTCTCACTCTTCTTTGTTATGCGGATTTGTATGTAAAAATTTCTAAGTGAGTTTTTTCTCCAGTATATTTGCAGTAAAGGAGATTGACAACTTTTTTGACGCAGAAAACGCAGAAAACCTGCTAATTTATTCCTCTATTTTCAACAGAACACCAAAAATTGTGCGTCCCATAATACATTCTTTATTGGAATACCAGCCATCTAACTGATGTTCAACATTAGAACCTATTATACTCATCTATCATGAATGCGAAGCTCGCCATGCCACCTCCTGCAACCCCGATCGAGTCTGATATTGACAATGCCTGGCAAACCCAGATACGTGAACGTATCAAGAAAAACCTAGATGGGTTGCTTCAAGAAGCATACATCACCCACAAAAAGAACATTGCCCAAGCTCTATTTTCCACCCCAGAAATCCGACACAAATTGGAAGAGGATTACCAAGTGGAAGTTAGGAACTTGAAGCAATTAGCTGAACAAGAAATTCAAGTCGAGATCGAACGTGGAGAGCAGGAGAGGAAGTGGAGCAGGGAAACTTCATGGGATAATCCCGAAGACATCACCCAGGCTCTTATAGAAGAGCAAATTAGTATTTTGAAGCAAATTCGAAGCAACCCTTCCTCTCCCCTCGTCGCGAAAACACCAGAATACCAAAGTTCTTTTTTCCAGGAAGGTTCTACATCACAACATCTTTTTGATACCCAATCTCTTCAATCCCTTCCCCAAACTCCCATTACAGACGTGTTCAGCAGCCCCGCGTCCGGATTCTACTCCAGTTTCTCACCTTCCCCCGTCAGCATCCGTTCCGTTGAATCTCCCGTTGATATAGAGGCCCGTCTTCGTGCAGAAAAACGCGAAAAGCAACAAGAAGAATACCGTAAACGTGCGGATGCCATCCTCTCACGCAAAAAGCTCGAACGTCAATGGAGCAACTGGGGCGAGTCCATGAGCTCTTCCTCATCCGCCACTTCCGTTTCTGAAGACTTAGACAAACCCGCGAAACCCGATATTGCAATTCCCATGAGCGATGAAGATATCGCCAACCTCATGACATTCCACGAACAGCAGTGGACGTGGATCTCGTCCCTTCCGCATCTCGAATGGACGGACTTCCCCTGGCCCGTGTTGAGCTTCTCCAGCCCTATGCGCAAGGATGAGCTGACACTGGAAGCAGTCGTCCAATACATTTTTGCCCCTCTGAAAGCTCGTCATGACCGCGCAGTTGTCAAAGACCGGCTCAAGGAGCTCATCAAGAGGTGGCACCCCGACCGCTTCGAAACCAAATACCTGGCTCTCATCGTCGGTCTCCATGAGCGGGAGAAAGTACGAGAAGGTGCCGGCACCGTTGCTCGTATTTTGAATGACCTCCTTGGAAAATGGAACGATCTTTGATCTTACGATTCCAACTTTCGTTTTGTTTCCTTTTCTTTATCTGCTTCTGTCTCTGCCTCTCCTCGTCTTTTTTTTTTCCCTTCTCTGTCTCTATATCGCTTTCGCCCTGTGTCTCAACATCGATATCAACATCCAAAGTCTCATTCGGAATCTCTTTTGCATGCAATCCAACAACCAACCCACAACATAGACATCATCCATACGTGTTCAGTTTTACCCATTTTCTCGTGCTAATTAATTATGGCTTATTTACATACGATCTTGTTTTGCAACTGCTCTGTTTCATTGTCCAATCGCGTCTTCGCTTTTTTCTTTCTTTTTGACCTTGTCTTCTTCGATTTCGGTTCTCATTTATTGTTTACATATGTCCCTTCATCCATATCCACGATACCATCCCATTTAATTGTCTTGTATAACTTTTCAACTTTATGTCGACGTATGCACATATGCCTTAACTCTCTGCCTTGTTTTTAAAGTTCCCACAAATTAAATACATATGCCACTTTCTATGTTAATCGCGGTTGATCATATGGTAGTTTGATTCTCCTTGAAATTCTAGGACTTGGAGAACGCTTTTGACAATGCTCGAGCAGCGTCAGCGACCATCTTCTTACCGATTGGAAGTGCACTATTATACAAGTAAGTCTTCATATTCTCTCTGACTGAGCGATTTACTTACCCTAATATTCACAGCGTAAGTATTGTTGTATCAGTTCGAGGTCCATCTTACGGAGGAAACGGGCGGAATAACTCACCATCCATAGCCATAATTGGGTGGGGAGCCCCTTTGTATACCTCGATCTCGACTTCAACACCAGATTTGGTCAACTTTTGACCATACTGTACTCCCTCTTCCTTTAAAATATCCTTCTCGCAAACCGCAATCCACGCCTTCGGGAGTCGACATACCAGGTCATCCGACGCAAATAGGGGCGACGCGTCCCATTTTGTCCAATCTTCCTTGTTAGGAAGGTAGTTGTTGCGGAACCACATCATTCTGGCGGGCGAGAGCCAGGGTGTCAGCGCGTTTTCCTTCCACGAGTCCTCTACGGAGGCAGTGTTGTCGGTCACTGGAACGATCAAAAGTTGGAAAATGAGCGAAGGTGATATCTTTGCTTCTATGGCTTTGAGCGCTAAGATCGTGGCGAGATTTCCGCCGCTGGAACAGAGAGAATATGTCCCTGAGTGATATGGGAGTGATATTATCAACGACAAACCTGGAAGAACCTCCAACTGCGATCCTGTTGATGTTTAGTCCGAGCTCTCGTTCTCCGTTCTGTAAGACCCAGTGTAATGATTCTACTGCATCTTCAACTGCGGTCGGATATGGGTGCTCAGGTGCTAAGCGGTAATCTACCGAAAGTACCACGCAGTTGGCATCTTCATAGTCAAGGAGGTGTGACTTAATCGACTGAGTTTCTCAAATAGCTCGCGGGAAAACAACTTACGAACGCACATGTTAGTGCAAAATGCATTCTCGCTTCCGATGTTGCCTAACGTCCAGCCGCCTAAACAAGATTGAGATCGACGTATAAGACCACCTTTGACGTCGGCTCACCTCCATGGAAGAAGATGAACACTGGCCAGCCATTCACTGGGGACTCTCCCTCCGGAGTGAAAGCTCGGAACTTCGTATGGGTTAAATCATAGTCCTGGGTCTTTCCCACTTTCAAAGGTGCTGAAGATCCCGGTACAGCAGGAGCATTTCGTATCGATGGGTCCCAAGGTAAAGTATGGGGTTGTGTTAGGTTTATCAGATGTTCGTTGTGGAACCTGACGTAGTCTGGATCGAGTCCTCCGATGACTGAGGGATGAATAGGATTCTTTGGAGCTTCAGGAGTACTTGTCATAGTCGGGACTCAGAGTAGTTGCGGTCCTCCTCCTTCTAGGGCTTACTATCAAGTACAGTCCACAGATGGTTTACGGCCCGGAAGGGTCTCATGGTACTGAGGTAGCTTCTCCGATATCCTGGACACTCGGTTTGGGAAAAATGTGAAAGTAATCTTTAACATATTATTATTATACATTTTCTATTCAAGTTATACATTATAGAAATAAATATAACAAAACGCCGCGCTGCAAGCATACTATGACCTTTAGCGCCCACTGCAGCGGATGGGAAATGCACGTCAAGTTAAAGTCCTGACGCATTCAAAAGCACGTAGAGCAACGAGTATATTACAGGGGAGTGTTGGATAGATTCAAATGAACCTGTCAAGGGAAATTGAATCGGCCCCTTTATAAAGATGACCAGAATCCAATCACTAAAAGTTAAGCTCATTGCGAAGGGTCTTGTAGGCGTTGGGCACGCCAAACTCGGAGGCTTTCTTGACGATCATATCATAGTCCGTACTTTCAATATAATGATCATCCGGGAAACAAGCGGAATTTATTTCGACTCCCGATTTCTTTCGAAATTCCTTTAAAACTCTGGACTGCTTTCCCATTCAGCGTAAAACATCGAGCAGGTGTATATGTCCCTCCAGCGTCGTTACGTCAAAATTGGCATGTAGGAAGCAAATTGATTTCATTTTTTGCATGTCCAATAAATGCTCTCTAATGCAATAATTAGCTTCCTCTTCAAGTGTAGGCACGAAGGATGTTCTTATGGATTAAAGCCCGGGACCCTTTGTTTTGTTCAGTGAGCAAATTCACGTAGGCAAGAGCATCAGCCAAATGGTGGGAAAGAATCTGAATGGTAAGTTGCAAACGCGTGCTTACCTAAAATTAGCGCCCTTTTCAAATTCCGCTGTTGCCACAAATTGTAGCTCCCCATTTGAGACCATTTCCAGATTTCTTGTCACCACTATGAAATGTCTGCTGGGTAGATTGATTCATTTCAATTTGTTTCTATTCAAATCCTATCTTATCCTATGCAAAAATCTAGAATCAAGGAACTATTGATATAGGGGCATTTACATTTAAAATTGCGTGAAAAGATACAAGTACACATGCATTGTTTGTTGGTATCGCGAGTATGATGATAATGGGAGGAAAGGAAAATTCATAGAAAGAATCATAACGCTTTCGTTGGGATCATAAGAAAAAAAGACACAGCAAAGATTGAAAAAAAGTCCACACAGTGGATAGATAGAAATAAACAAGATGGGAAAAGAATTCTATCCCTCCCACTCCCCAGCCCTTGCCAACTTCCTGAAAACACCACGGCCAGAGTCATCATCATCGTGGATATCAACAGCCATTAGCTCATCGTATGAGCCCTGCTCAACCACCCTCCCCTCATGGAGCACAATAATCCGGTCACACATTTGCATCACTTCGAGTTTGTGGGTTATCATCAGTGTCGTTGTTGTTGGCATAGTGTGAGACGATGAAGAGCCAGATCGCAACCCGCGAATGGTATTCAGGACTTTCTCTTGGCTCTCCCCGTCTAGTGCACTAGTACACTCGTCGAGGACCAGCAATCGGCCTTCTCGGTCGCCTGTAGCAGCCCAGATCCGGGCTAACGCGCGTGCAATCATCAATCTCTGTGCTTGACCGCCAGAGATCAATGACGCATTCTCCCCAAGGTGTGTATCGTATCCTTGGGGAAGTGACTCCACGAATTCGTGCAGTAGTGCGGCTTGCGAGGCGGAGATGACGAGGCTATCAGGGATTACAAGGGCATCTTCTTCCTGAGGGAAAGGGGCGGCGGCGGCAAGAGCACCGTAACGTATGTTGTCTTTCACACTGGCATCAAACAAGTTTGGGTGCTGGCTGACAACTCCGATGTGTTGTCTCAACCACCGAACGTCGACTTCGTCCAATCCAGCTCCTTCTCTGAGGAGAATTTTGCCCCCGGAGGGCTCGTATAGCCTCTGCAATAATGCAGCAATGGTACTCTTGCCGCTGCCCGAAGCACCGACAAGCGCGACACACTCGCCTGGGTAAAGGGTGAGGTCAACGTTTTTGAGAACAGGTTGTGAAGGACGGGAGGGGTAGGAGAAAGATATGTTTTCAAAGTGGATCGGGGACGTGAACAAAGAAGGAGGAGAGTGTTTAAGCGAACCGCGCGATTCGAGTGTATTGGTCGTCGACAAATTAAGAAGGATGTTGAAATCCGAAGCGGCTTGCACGCATTTTGCGATTCTCTGAGCTACACATAAAATTTAGTATATAAAATGGACAAGAGAAGAACAAAAACTCACTGAACGCCATCAATTGACTTCCAATTGTCACTGTGAAAACGACCAAGTTCAAGACCTGCACCATCTGCAGATACGTATATGTGCCCTTCGCAACAAGTATAGCACCGACGTAAAATAGCAACGCCTCCGCAAGATAGATCAACCCACTCGCAACACCATACGTACACCCCTCCACCATCGCACCTTTCACACCCGTCGTCAGAGCTCTCTCGACAGAATCTTCGAACTTTTTCTTGAAGACGCCCTCAAACCCCATCGCTCTGATGCTTCTCGCATGAATGATAGCTTCGTAATATCCCCTCGCGACCTCCTCCCTTGCACGCTTGTTCCTGACCTCGCAGTTCGCCACAAGCATAGACTGCAGCGCCATGACACCCGCGAACACAGGCGCAATCGCAAAGCCAGCCAGAGTCAACTGCCACCCTTGGATAAGGGCCCACAGCAGCCCAACGCCAAGCATCGCCAGCACGACGCAGAACTGACCCCAGACGACACTAACCAAATCCCGTGCGTCATCTCCGTCCCGGACGATGACTTGTGCAAGGCGCTCAGGAGCATGCACACCCTCGTCGAACCAGGCCCTATCCTGCTTGAGCACGCGCGAAAAGGCCATTGTCCTGATTCTTGTGACCCAGGCCATGCCGACGCTCTCCATGACGAAGTACTTCAAACCTAGCAGAAGACCGTCCAGAGCGGCGATACCCAGGACCAGCCCCCCGAAGAAGTTGATCGCTTCTGTATTGGTCGCTCCTATCGACACCTCGAACAGCAGACGGGAAAGAATGAACGAGAATATAGGTGTCATCGCTCCCGAGAGGATGCAAATACCGATGCCAAAGAACAACAAAGGTTTGTTGGGAACCGTAGGGAGAATGATCCGCATGAGCTTCCAGAACGCAGGACGAAGCTCGTCTTGCTGGGTACTGTCGTCATCAGGATTATGCACTTTTATATCGAGGACCTCGCCCGCCTCTCTTCTTCGCCTCTGTCTACTCCTCACCGTCATCCTCAGCATTCGCCCTGTCCTCCGAGCACTGACAGCATTCCCCGAGCTTTGAACAGCCTTCTTTTGAACATTAAACTCTCTCTCCTCTTCCTCCGACTCGCGCTCATCGTCGACATCATAGCCCCTCTCTTCCATGTATTCTTTGGGCAGGTTCGACCACCCAGCTTCGTATCCAGTCTTCCGTGAACCTGATTGACTGTAAGGATCGACGACAGTAAAACTCGTCGCCACCGAACTTGGCGTGAATTGCAAACTCCTCCTGGTCTGAACACTCTTCATCGTGTTCTTTCGCGTCGGTCTCCCTTCTTCGAAATGTGCAGGTGGTACCATCGACAGTGAATTTTGGTTATCGAAAACAAAATCATCATTTTCCTCCAGGATAGGAGGAGACCTAGGCACAGCGATACTCGAAGGTCTTTTCTTCTTGTATGATGGAACTTGTTGTCCTCTGATTTTCTCAGAAGACGACAAAAACGGATTGCCTTTACCGTTTCTTAGGGGCGGAGATGGAACCGAAGGTGAAGATGGCGAAGAAGAATCCAACGAGCTTGGAGAAGTAACACTAGCAGTCCTGGTCAGGTCAGCGACGACCTCAAACATCCAATCACCCCAAGTCAGTGGGCGGATAGAAGCAAGTTCCCGTGGTAGCGAGTCTGGCTGGGACGTTGGTTCTTCGTAGTCCTCTTCTTCTTCTCCCTCGATCTCGACATTGTCCTCAGAGACCGAGCCATCATCTTGGTCGTCACCAACAGCTGGCAAACAGCCTCCCGTCCGCATCTGGCTCTCCAACATCTTCCGGAACTCTCCTCTCCCATTGTCGTCACCATTAGTTGCGGACGAAGCAGTATCGTCTCTCTCCGATGTTTCTTTCGTCGAGACGTACACCTGTTCGAGATCACCTCGATACCCACCCTCCACCACCCGACCGTCTTTCATGACATACACGAAATCGTTCTTCTCGATCTGGGATAAATCATGTGTGATCACTACGGTGGTTCTATTCCGCCTGGAAATAGGTGTTGGTGATGGTAAGAAAGATGATGTGGGCAGATGGAGTGAAGGTGGCCCATGTCGGATATGCTTTATGGCAGAGAACACGAGCAGGCGCGTCGTCGGGTCTAACGCGGAAGTTGGTTCGTCTGTTCAATAATATTAGCGTTCGTGACCTCTTGGATAAGATTAAAACGAAGACATACCAAGTATGAGCACAGTAGGATCCCTCAAGATGCCTCTCGCAAGCGCCAGTCTTTGCTTTTGGCCACCACTCAACCCCATTCCCGCTGCACCTTCCTCTCCATTCGTCGAGTCTCCCAGAATCGTGTCATATCCCATTGGCAAGTCCCTAACGAACTCGTGCAACAACGCCGCCCTCGCAGCCGTTTCTACGCGGGTACGTAGGGCCGGAGGAGCAGTGTCCATAGTCCACGGGTACGATGACGACGAGGAAGATGATGAGGTGGACACCGGGGCTCGTACGAGTGAGAACTCGTCCTCTTCTCCTAACCCTAATAGGATATTCTCGAAGACGCTCCTCCCCTCAAGGATGACAACGCCAGCTGCGCCTTGTTGGCCCACGCATACAACGTGTTTACGTATCCATTTCTCGTCGAGGTATCGCGTGTCCTGTTCGTCCAGTAGCACGATCCCGCTCCCGCTGTCTTTTGGCTATGAATATAAATAGATATCAGCATCTATTGGAAGTTGGAAATATAGCAACAGAAATGCTGACCTTATAAATCCCACCTAAGACGCCCCCAACTGTACTCTTCCCACTCCCACTCCCGCCAACAATGAAGGTAACTTCATTCGCCGGTAAGAACAGACTCACATCCTTCAGTACCTGTAAGGACGGCCGTGAAGGGTACGAAAAAGAGACAGAGTGCATAGCCAATTCACCCGTACATTTCGACGGGGTGATCTTTCGCAGGTTATGCGTCTGCGCATGATGTGAAGTTGAATAAGAATCCCCACCGACGACGACGACATCAAGCAGCACGCCAACCATGCTCTCCATGCCTCGCACAACCACAATCCACAGCGGGATACACATCTGCAGGTTCCCGCTCGCGATCAGGCATGCCCAAAACACGCTCATGACGTCTCCGACTCCTACTTTACCCTCCCGCACGAGCTTGGAGCCGAACCAAAACCCCTGCACGAACATCCCCATCGTGATGAATTGCGAGAGGCCAGAGGTGAATCCCCAAACGCGGTTTAGGCGAAACGCAACGTGACGGAGGAGCTTAAATGAGTGCGCCGAATGTGATAGAGATAGGGGTTGAGCATTGAACGCTTTTACGGTTGATATGTTTGCCAGGGACCTCTCGACGGAGGTGGCTGCTCGAGCAGTTTCTTCACGCTCCTCCGCGAGAAGGGGAGAAGCAAGGCCTTGAGAAAAACCTTGTACGATCATCAATAGTGGTACGGCGGAGAGGATTACCAGTGTTAGCTGATACGAGCGAAGAAAGGCGAGGATTAAACATGTCAAGGAAGTAGTAAGGTGTGTCAGAGTTTGTCCGAGTGATAGAGATGACGCTGCTCGTATGTCTTCTGTTTCCCTGTAAAATACAAAAATCAGTTGGAAAACTGAGGATAGAACAGAGTAGAAACTAGAAGGCTGAGAAGGAAATACGAACCTTGAAAACTTGGCCATGAGCCCACCGGCGCCTACTGCACCGTTTCCCTCTTCCTGTTCTGTCACTCCTTCTGCGGAATCACCGCTCATCCTCAGATCAAACCATCCCATGTCTTTCTTCCCAACTGCTTCGTAAACCACCCTTCTAACCTCGCGTGTGTTCACTTCGCCAACCCATATCCACAGCGCGCTGGTCAGACTGCCTAACGCAAGACTGCCAACGGCCAAACCCACTAGCTCCAAGCACCCAACACCCACGTTCCTTAATAGTTCGCTACGGGTCTCTGCAGACGGTGCTGAGGAAGATGTTGAAATGGAAGTGGAGAACTCGGAGAAAAATCCAAATATCTGGCCCACGACAATAGTCATGAACGGCGCAATCCCTCCTGTGACAAGGGAAGATAGTATCGCAGGGATAAGAAGAAGGAAGAGGTGACGCCGAGGGAATAGCGAAAAGAGGAGGCGTAGAGAGGGAGATATATGAGGTTTCTCTGCATCAGAATTTTGTTTTTGTCCGAAGCTAGATTCGGAGTCCTCAGGAGTATGTTTTAAAGTCGATAAATCGACCTCTGGAGGGTAGGCTGCAGTCGAGTTGGTCTTTTCCGAGAACTTGATGTCCTTCGTCGCCGTAGTATATTGTGAGTCGAGAGATGTTCGCGGTGTCACGTTCAGGTCATACATCATCATCTCGTCATTGTGAATGCTTTCCTCGCTCCTCGTCGTTTGTTTGTTTGTGCCTCGCATTGTCGTTGTTGGTGTCGCTGTTAAGGATGGTTATTATGTTAGTGAGTAAATCGTTATCGTTCGCTTGCTCGTGTCGTGTAAGTGGATGTGAGTGGGTTCTTGCGAAGATGTGTTCTGGTAGTCTGAGGTATCGCAAGATAAGTATCGGTCGAAGGCAAGAAAAGTGAAAGTGCAGAAAAAGGTATCCTAATGAAGTAAAAACGAGCAGCGAGCAACACCGACAAGCAGTCGGGTCAGGTAGAGAGAAAGACGAAAAGAGGGGAGCGGGAAGGGGAAGTTCAAGAAGAAAAGACCTTTTCCAACCCTCCACCCCGCTCTTTTGTTCCTTCTATCGTACGCTTCCCGCTCGCTGCGAATTCGGCGAACGTATGTAATTCAAAACCCAGGCCCAGTGATCATGCATCCGTTCCATGTTATTGTTATTGTCTTGCGAATAAGCGAGTTCGGACATAAGATTTTTCTATATGCAGCGGATGGTGAACGTACGAATCAACTTCCATAAACGATCTTCATCGCTATTGTTTTCTTATTTGCGTGTGTGTGCACATCTTCCTCATTTGGACTAAAAAAGACAATAAGAAGGTCCCGGCATCCTGGCAAGATCCACAGCAGCAACAGCGTTAAATATTGGACAAAAATCACTGATAAATGTAGTAGTATATAATCATCAAATAAAACATATTTACTGTTCCAAATTTTACAGACAACAATTCACAACTTTTTCTAGGAGGAGACAGAAACAAGATCCAACCTCGCTCTCACCGACGTGGCCCAGTTCCAGCCGAATCCCAGCGGACCAAACCCGGTCGGGGGCACACGCCAAATTAAGAATCTTTCACAGCCACTGATCGACCACATACACGTGCAGCGCACTTTATTGTCTAGTCACTACGAAGAGAATCGTGCGAGGATCCTGACCCCGTACAGTAGACGTATTTTTAGTTATTAACCTCTAATCGTGGGCCTGCGTGTGAGTGTGAGTCAGACATGCTGGCGGGAATTAATGTCGAGCGTGTCTTTCATGTTGGGGACGTACGTACTTTCATCCCGGAAGATTATATATTTTGGGGAAAGAAAGAACTTCAGGTGAGAAGCTGAGTCTGCTACTAAAAGTGTTGGACAGAACAATGGACATATATAGATAATGCTTATAGATCATATTTCGAATCAAACTATGGACCGGAGCTTGAGCTCAAGGCGCACTAAGAGAATGTGATATACAAACTACTAGTAGTAAAGTAAAGTAGTCGGTCGGTGTGCATTGTTTATGCTATGTTGTGTATAGAGTATACCTATCATGGTAGACATCATTTTTTCGTAGCTCCTGACTCATGATTCCGCAAACGAATGAGAACACAATTGACAGTCGAGCCATGAGAAACGCAGGGTTACATCCGGAATAAGTACTACTAGTTTGACAGAACAATGTCTGCGATGTATATAGTCCAGCATATTAATACCCAATATTATAGAATAAGAATAACAAAAGGAAAGACACATGCGCTGACTTGCTCGGGAAAGAGAGGGGTAACAGGAACCATGTCCAAACACTGTTCGCCGAGCAAGTGGTTAGACAGAACAATGCAACTGAAATAAAGGATGCATGTTCTTCGTTTCCTGAACAAGAATCACAGGAGGATGAAAAATACAAATACCTAGAGCAGCTTCTTGCACACCTGGTAGTTACCCTGGATCATATCCTGCGTTTAACTGCTTAGTTTTTTTTTTGTGACGAGGTTCTCGAGGTTCAACTTATTTACCCGCACCACTGCGAAGTGTCATTCGCGGCGGTTATATATTACTGGGAGAGAATAGTAGTACAGCACCAATATTGTTGCGTGAGCCACAACTCCGAACAGTACTTTGGTTTCCTTGAAATTGGATTCGATACTTCTGCAGTCAGGAAGGAAAAGCGCATGTTTGTGAACACTGATCAGAAAGTCGGACACCGTCATAGCATTCATAATATTTCTTCGTACATATTTTGTACGTTCCTCCTAGTAGAACTCATTTCTCATTGGAACTCTCGAATCGCACGGGCCTCGTACAGAGCCTCGAACCAAGACTTTATGCGCGAATTCAAATAATCTTGACTATTTAATGAGTCCTGGAGGTGATTTATATGTAAAAAAAGAGAATAAATTAAATTATTCCCCCATTTTCTTATTTTCCAATGTGAATAAGAAATAAGAACGATTAAAACAAATGCTGTTCTATTTGAATTTGAAGCGCATCGTCGCAAGTTCATCTCGGCAACATCCGGGATGATTTGCGGTGTGATCGGACCTTGAATAAGGGCGCTAATTTTAAGGGCAACACGTGGAAACACTGCCTGCTGAATTGTAACGTTGCGTTCTCGATTGCGACTCTTTCCTACCATTTCCTTGCGGCTCTTCCCTACGTAAATCAATCTCATCTACTTATCTGTATGAAAGAGAGAAGACCAAAGGAGGGTAAGTCAGTACATGACATTACCACCACAAGAGAATAACGTTGTCATTAACCTCACGTTGAACAGTCGCTATGGATGCTAATCGTAATCGCAAATATTCTCCGTTCGGACGACTATCAAACGAGCTGGTCAATGAGATCTTCATTTTCTCGTTCATTTCCGAGGCACCTTACTCCCAATTCCTTTCCATTCGACTTTCACATGTTTGCGCCCATTGGCGAGAGATTGCCATCGCAAACTGGCGCCTGTGGAACGAGATAACATTTTCACCATGGCAGTCCAAAAGGCAGATGGAAAATTCAGTTATATGGATAAAGGAACTCATTAGTAGGACTCGGAACGCCCCCATACACTTGTCCATCGCTGCCTATGATTGGAATGAATTTTGGGACGAAGTGGTAGCCCCTTTGTTTCTGGAACTCGAAGCTCGAGTCAGGAAGATTGAGCTAACAATGGACTACTGGCTACTTCCGTGCAAACGCCGATTGATGGAAGCGATATCCCAAACGAAAGCTCCACTTCTGGACTCGATACTTATCGCCACCATTAACAATCAAAGAACACTGTTGACACAGCCAAGCGAAGACATAACGCTCACGAATACCTTTCGAAGACTTCGGACCGTCATATATAACGAGATAATGACCAATAATATTTTGCCGGGTCCTTCTCTTGGATATATCACTGGATTCACGGCAGACTTAATCTTTTCTGCCATGCAACAACTATCCCAATGGCTTGAAATCCTCAAATGCATGCCTAACCTGGAGAACTTATACCTCTCCTTCAAGAAGTCAGTAATAACGTCAACCGTGGACTCGGACACACCGAAGATATATCTTACCCACTTGAAGAATTTCTGCATGTCGGCATCGCGTGAGGAATGTGCAGAATTCTGCAAATACTTGAAGCTTCCCCCTGGGTGTACATTCAGCATAGAATGCATGAAATCCGAGGATGTGTACACTTTTAATGGCATATACGCCCTTGCTGGGGTATCGGAGGAAGCAATCCGTCAGGTGGTATTGCGGTGGTTGGAAGAAACCTGTTTAGACGTATCCGATAAACACCTACTAGAACTTGACATTCACCCTAACTTCTTGCGTATTTCAGTTTATTCCCAAGTTTCCCCATCCCCAAACCGCCCTATTTTAATGCTAAACCTCTCTGCAAGCACCGGTTGGTGTGACATGGCCCCAAATAACCTTGAATATTACGAGGATAATTATATTTCCCTGGTCAATTTAGTCCGCATGATGCACACCATGCAGCTTACGAACGCAGCGGAAATATCCCTCAGAGTCCACCAACAATCATTATTTGAAAGCTTTGCGGCACCAGTCCTTGGCCCTTTTGTTCGTGCGTGTACGCTAGCGAAAAAATTCCACTTAACAGGCAATAGAGTCATGTTCATGTTACCCATCTTGAAGAATCGTATCATGAACCGCGGAGAGCACGATTTCGACCTTTCATTCTTCGCCAACAATGATACATGGAGCTTTCCAGATTACTTGCGGAACGTCATCGCAGCCATGAAGCCAGAAGAGGGGCGTCAATCGATTCGATCATGCCTCACGCCTAGTACACCCGAAGAGGAGAAGAAATATCGCATGAGAGAGAACTTACTGGAGACGCAACAGATAAAAACAATTCGATTCCTCCACATCGATTTCAATGTGACAACGTTGGAAGGTCATATCCATATGCTCAACTTTTTACGCTGGTATGAAAATCATTCAAGAGTATTGCAGGAATTTCAAGAAAAATCAGGAGTCAAAACCCACTCCACTTCAAATTATTTCCTACATGATGATTCTATTGAAAATACAAACTATGACATAGTCGTTGAAAAGGCTTCCAAGTTCGGGACATATCACTATAGCAACATGGACTTTGAGAGGGATTTTGGGCAATGGTTTAATCCTGATGACGTTGGATCGTGATTAATGCTATTTATTTGCCAAAGTTGTACTTATTTCGAAAATAAATACCAAAAACGATGATATAAGGTAAAATGACTTGCGCCTCGTTGATTTTTCTAGTAAATGAGTTTTCCACTGCCGTGAATGGTATTGTGTATAAGGTGTGCTCATTTTGGTAAACACCATTCTCTCGTAGCTCCTGACTCAGCTCACAAATGAATGAAAAGAGAATTCACAGTCAAGCCATGGGAAACACAGGGGTATCTAACATAAGTAGTTTGACAGGATAATGCGTACGATGTATATAGCTCGTCCAGGGCATATCAATACCAATATCATAGTAAAAGAAAAGAAAAGTGCGCTGACTGGCTCGGAAAAGAGGGGTAACAACATCAGGAATTATGCTCAAATCTGGTTCGCCAAGAAAGAGTAGTTCGAAAGAACAATGCAACTGAAATAGGATGTACTATGTATACAGCTCACTCAGTATCATAAGTATGTATTGAAATAAACGGGGGCGGGTATTATTCGTGGCAAACGAACGAGGAATGTACATAGAAAACATATGTACCTATATACGAAAATCCCATCATATTTTAGTCTGATACTTTAAATGACCATCATCAAATTTACGGGGCCCGATTACCAGACCAGCGAGTAACATTCATAGGTAACATTCAACAGTATGTTTCATACTCAAAGCAAGAATAAAAGTCTGGGAAACAAGATCTGATCTTCGTGAGCTTACGCCAAAATGAGTCACATATTCTGCGCATATTGCCTTAGCCTCTTTTTAAACGAGTCAAACTACTCTGCAATCAGATTTAGTCAGAGGTTTGTTTACCAGATATGTTTCGACTTTCAAGAAGTTTAGATATGATTTTTGAATGAAGAATATATATCAAATTATTTCCCGTTTTCTTATTTGCAAATGTAACTGAGAAATACTAACGATTAAAGAGAATTCTGTTCTTTCTGAGGCATCGTAAGTTCATCACGGCATGATTTTGCGGTGTCATCGGACT
>Ga0247779_1000607_pt1 | contig 20995 bp, 27 predicted proteins | sample UWRJL221509R5_FD_179925 | JGI IMG/M metagenome (GOLD analysis project Ga0247779, IMG submission 179925) | Plant litter microbial communities from Arlington Agricultural Research Station in Wisconsin, United States - UWRJ-L221-509R-5 | ecosystem: Environmental > Terrestrial > Plant litter >... | reverse complement strand
ATATTTTCCTTCGTTCTTACTTCCTTGATGGAGCTGCAAGCATAGATGGATGGCCCGTACTCAATGAAGCGTCTTCCCTTGCCATCGCTCTCTATTGGACTCTTGCTTCACAAAGTACGTATCAATAAAACACCATACATCATCTGCCAATCTAATCAATATCTTATAGGAGTTCTGAGCGACGAAGATCCCTGTCTTCGTAGAAAAATGATGGCTTTACTGAAGCCCATTGTCTACGCATCCATTCGAGTACGCGTGTTCTGCAAATCTCTTTTATATCGTCATTCAAGAATTCTGCTATAGTATTCGATCTTCCATACTCCCGAGGATTTGTTCTATTTTAATGGCTCTTGCGACTCCTCTGCTTCGTGGATGAATACGCGCAATAGTCGTTTTCCTTCATCAATCTTCCCTCCCCAACAAATTGTTTATTTTGGATCAGTCAAACGCATGGCATACCCTCCCTCAGGAGCTTTGTTCGCTATTCTACTTTACTTTACTCGGATGGAAAGCTTAGCGTCACTCGTTATACCTCCCCACATCACATGCAAAACTCGTCGAGAAGCCAATGAAAAAGAAGTTTCGGGACCCTGTGTCGATGACATCAAACATTTTCAGAACCAATGCCGTACCCGCTTTGCAGACTTCCCAGGAATTGACGTTGGGATCCAGTCTTCCGCAAAAGCGACATTACCGGATACAATTTTATGCCAGCCATCACCCTACAGAACCGGAACTCTCAGCGGAGAGTGGCAGGGATCCGTTTTGGTTGGTCGTTCTTGTGGTCACTCTCCGTCAAATCGCTTTCTAAACCATGATGCAGACACCTTGTATAGCTTCTTTCAGAGGTTGGATTGAAAACCAGGGACTCCCCGGAGGGGATTTGATCGATACTCGTTTCCCTCTGTACGTCAACCTGGTGGAACATGCATGCTATGATCGTCGAGCTTGTGTTCCCATGGGCAAAAAGGAAGACGGCTCACAGAAGGCATGGCTTCCAGACGATCTTGTGGCTAGAGAAACCGATGTAAGTGCCAAATATACACATCGTCTGTAATAGGTTGTAGTAAGGGTTGATTATTTTTCAGGAAGGAATGGAATTCTCCGATTCTCAAGGCACTTTCCGCACCACCTATGAAACTTTGCGACGTGGAGCATCCGCCTCCCGTGGCCAGATGGAGGCCGTCGATGTAATTATCACTGGAAAGGTAAGTGACATGTTGATAGCAAATTGCCGGCCATAATAATACGCTCAATGAATTTTCAAAATAGACCGATGACCAATATCTTGTTGCATGGGGAGGTTACAGTAAAGTCCTCGGTCGTGTCCGAATGCAAGATGGTCTAATGGTGCTAATGCAAACTGACCCGGTGAGCAAGCTTCGTTTCTAGACTGTTTATGATTGTGATAGAATCCCCTCTAATTTTACTATCTTTCACAGCGAGATATGACGGTCCCAGGGACAAGGGTTCTCCGTGGTTATGGTGCGCGTGCTTTCCTTCTCTAAGTCTTCCCTTATCATTAAAATTGGTTGCCTTTTCATAGTCACGTCCTCTCAAAATCTCGTTGGAAGGCTGGCAGTGTTTGGCACCTCTAGTGGAGTAGACTCATCCTTTGAAGGTGCTTTCAGCCTGAGTAGAAACCACATCGGCAGCAGCCGAAGCCCAACCGAGATGTAGCGTGCACAGTACTCTGTAATCCAGTTAAAATATTCGCTTCCCATGATATTCTTTAATCTTGTAACGCAGTTTTTTGAATAGGCTTCATGTTGCCTGTGGCATTATTAGCTTACAACAGTGTACTATACTCAGGCATAATGTTAAATGCATCTTATTTCGTCGGTCGTATGTTTCCCAAAAATATATCCCAAGAATAACAGTCAAATAAATCGGGAAAATATGGGCCCGAATGCCGGTTTCTTAGCCGGTTCTATATTCGAGCAACTAAAGAGAAAGGAGAAATGATTCATTGCATTTGTTCTCAAGACCCAGCCAAGATCCTCTTTCGCCCTGTAATCTTGATGAATGGGCTTGCCTCGCTGAGCACAGTACCGCAGGAGGTGCTGGAGCACATCGCTTTCTATGCTGGCACGGATAGTTTTTTGGGTCCTCCGGCATCCTTGATACCACTGCTGTTGTGCAGTAAAACAATCCATGAAAGTCTATCATTTTCATCGAATCACCACCTCTATGCACGCATATTTTATCATAAATTTGATGTTGCTGCACCCCTCGCAAGACTCGGTCCGGATAAACTGAATTCTGCGGCACTCGCTAGCGAGCTACGAAGACGATTTGTTGTCCTCAAACGACTGAAAATACGCGTGGATTCGAAGACTCATGCGCCTCATTCAGAAGCAAACAGTGACAAGATGACTCTGCGAGATATTCTGCTTACAGCATATATCATGTTGTTGGAAAACGAGGGGAAGAACAAGTGGCAACTGTTGGAGTTTGGGAGGATGGGAGCCTGGATCCGGGAATTCTGGTTCGACCAACACGGAGCCTCTCGTGCCATATACAACATTAGGATAGGCAAATGGCCCATCAACCAGACGGAATCGGCATTGGCTATGTGGATATTTTGGTTTTTGTTGAAAGGCGGTGAGTCAACTTCGAATGATACCTTAGGCCTTAACGGCAATACTTATTGGAATAGATGATCACCGTCGCAGCCTTAACGAAGGGGTGGAATCGCCGATTAATATCCTCAAAGCTATGGCTCTTGGTGCACATATCGTTAGTGATCCTCGTTCTAATCTCAATCATTGGTATTGATAAGCATTTGTAGTATGACCTCTCCAACGTGTCTTGGACCGATTTCGAGCCTCCCCCCACTAACCATTCGCTGGCCAATGTTATACTCTACGGGGAGACTTTGCAAATTTCTCCCCCTCCCCTTGCCACACCCGCAATATTATCATTCCTCACTCTTGTCAATAGCTCTAGGTCCATACCACTAACGCCTTCTGATGCACCGTTACCAGAAGAACCATCCCGAGAGTGGGATTCTGAATGGGGCCGATGCTTTATCAAATCAAAAAGAAAAATCACGGATTGCTTTAGGCCTGGAAGGTATAGTAGTCTCATGCTTTGCCTATCGACGTATCATCTAACATCATGACCTCAGCATTGAAGGAATTTGGGAAGGCTTTTTTACTGTAAGTCAATATGTATCCAATGTATTTCGAGGGATACTGACGCAGGAAATTTCAAGTATACGGAATTCACAGCATATGCTGCCATGCTGGCAGGGGCATCCCCAACCATAATACAAAAAGGGGTTGTAGGTCGACATCAGCAAACGTGGAAACTAAGAGAATATCATCTTTTGGCTTCTGAGCATCCAGATTCAGATTCGGGAATTGAAATGGACGTCGAAACTGTTAACCCTTTCCCTGCAGGCGACCCGTCGCGCTCGTATTTCCCTATTGGAACCCAAATCAGGGAACACATGGATGGACTCAGTGTGCGGGATCCACGGACTAATGAGATACAGACATACCAACATGGGTTTCTATCGATTAATGTCAGCAACAAAGAATGCCACCGTGTCAAAGATATCATTATTACAGGGGAGGTGAGCCAGTATTCGACAACGCTTGAACACGATAAAATATATGTATCTTGTTTTCAGGGCCATTCTGCGTGGGGTCAGTTCAACCTTGTAGGCCGGGTTCGTCCTTGTGACGGCTTTATAAGCCTGTCGAAAGATTATGTGAGTTAGACCAAGATACTTGTAACTTGACCCGCTACAACTGTCTTGCACAGGTTGACGGAGACAGAGGAAATTGGCTGTATCGCGGTTACCTTGTGGGTAACGCCAACGGGAACTTTGCTGGCCGATGGAGAGATACTATCAGCCCTCCCGATGCTCCGGGCTATGAAGGGTGCTTTGCTATGAGTCGCAGACGATGATTTACGTGAGGATTTCTGTATTGTACATTTTCCAACTTTTCCGCCCTTCCTGACTCGACCACTGAACACCAAACTGGATGCTAGTTGATATTATTTAAGAGTGCTTTCATTTTACCCGTGTAAATATACTTATAGGTGCTGTGTGTATATGTATGTATAATGCCACACATTGCAGACTGTCAGTGAGTGTGAGCGCCCGTTGCGCACTGTACCAAAGTTTCCTGTGGCGCCCCCATCGGTGTTACACAGCATACGTAATGGTCAGAACAGGTACGAAGCTGTTGTGCGGCGTGCCACTCAAGTTGCCACCTGACTTTGGCATACTATAATAGGTCTCACATCATTCCAATCGATGTCATTATTGTGTATTTCGTGCCCTCTCCATGGACGCTCAAGAGGCTATCGTAGCGAACGCTGATTATCACACGCGCCTCCTAAAGACTATCGCGGAACTGGAATATGTACCATCTGCGAAGAAACATCAACAAGCTTACATCAAGGATCTCGAGAATGAAGTTGCGAATAGCCAGAGTAGGATCTTAAAATTGGCAGAGAAGACAAAGAAGGAACGTAAAGAACATGAAGCTTTACGAGATTCTACTGGTCGAAGGTTTGCGCACAAGCTGCTGGGCAAGAAGGAGCAATACGAAGCCAAAGAGAGCAAAGAAGAAAGGTTCGTTCTATCTTAGCTCACTATTTCTTTTATTATTGCTAATATAAACTCGGCGTTAAAGGGAATATGTCGAGGCACTAGAACGAGAGATGACGGAGAGAGATACTTTACTTGCTACCCAGCAACTCCTCTCGGAAGCCACCAATGTAGTCAGTCCAAGCGTTATTTTGTGGATGGACAAGTTGTCAATTCTTGCCGCTTATTCCTTCAACCTACAGCTGGAAGATTTAAAAAGGAAAGACGTATTATATGAATCGGCTCAAGCTGAACTGCAAGCTTTGTATTCACGCGTATTCGATGGACCTTCGGAAGGTAAGTCGCATGACATGTTCCTTGTCTATGAATAGACAATTTCAATATGTGTTACAGGTTTTCCAGAAGACGATCGTCTAGAATATGACTTGAATACTATCATAAAACAGCATGAACAAGCACAGTCGGCCTTAAACGCTGAGAGTCTAGCTGCAGAGTTGCTTGCAAGGGCTGCGAAAGCAATGGAATTCTGTCAAAAGAATATGCAGGAGGCACTGGGTTACTCACGCTACGGTTAGTACAGGCTCCCTTCAGATTCACGAATCCTTTTCCCACAATTAAACTTGATAGATATGTGGGGCGGGGGATCGTATGTTTTCCGACGTGTGTTGGCTTTATATTCCTCTCACAGAAATGTTGTTCTATAGAATGGCAGATATGATGGAGAGGAATGCTTTGCGTAATGCGCAAGCGAATGCAACCCAGGTAGAAATGTTAGTAGATCAAGCTATGCGTGCCTCGCCCGCAGTCCAACCTGTTGGCAGAGTCAACATAGCACAAGGGTACGTCCTTCCCCCTCCTTGAGAGGTTCAATTCCAATCCCATTTCTTCTTAATATCCGTACAGATCCATCGTGAGCGATGTTTTCTTCGATAACATCTTTACAGATATGGCCTTTCACAGTGATATTGATTCCCTTCACATAGGCTGGCAATAGACTAATGTTTCTCCATTTCCCAGATAAAATTAAACAATCCGCTGCTCAAGTTTTACTGGCTACTCAACGAGTAATGCATACCCTCGTGCTTCTCTACGGTCCAGAACTTAATAGACTTTTGTTTGTTATTAGGTCCGAGCAGAAGTCGAGGCTGCGAGACGCAGGGCTGATACAGCAGGCGCACAATTGATACGGATCGGTAAAACATTAGATAACAAGAGGCAAGAATTGGACAATTTCAGACGAGCAACTTTCGAAAGCTACGCTGCACAACATCCACCTCCCCCGAGTTATGATGTTGTAATAGGTCCAGCTTCGCCAGGGTTTCCCCAACCTGCGTTTGGCGGTCCACCAGAGCCTCGACCGGAAATTTCAAATTCCCCACAACCGATGTCACCAGCGCCGCCCCAGCCACACCGACAGGAATATGCACCTCCATCATCACCACCGCCTTCAATAAGTGGTTTACATCGAATGCCGGAACCAAGCGAATGGGGCAGCAGTATGTGCATTACTTCAATCCCTTCTTGTGATTTCTGAAGGTCCGATCAAAGAGCTTTAGGAAATCCATATGCGCTGGCCATGGCTGAACAGACACGGAAATTAACCAATGAGTGAAATGTGGGCTAATTTCCGTATGGCAGAGTTTTACACTTATGCCCAAATATGTCTTTGCAGCACTCCTTGCTCAGCGGGCATCGAAGTGGAGATTGGGCTACGACTTCTGCCAGAAAGAGACCGTTGACGGCGTTTAATTGACTTACGTTTTGTAAACAACTTCTATTTTTCTATTCTACTTTTTTTCATTCATCGTCTATGATTGTATGCACATCTGACCAATCTCATCAAATCGTGGAAGTATTCTATATCCACTGGCAGTACATGGTATCACATAGCGAACCCACGACGTTCTTCTTGGTGGGACATGCGCGCGCCACTGAAGGCAGAGTCGGCTTTCACAACAGTCTTCGGCGGAGGAATATCGTCGTCGTAGTACTCAGATGTTATCCCACCACTCGGCAATCAGGGTATTTGGGCCTTTTTTTGTGCTTATGAGTTTATGACACGTATGAAGCAAGTTTAAATCACAAATCTCTTAATCTATTACCTCAACTCCACATGTGAATGTCCCGTTCATTAAAACAAACCTTTTAATTATAAACCCTCTCAAGATTGAGGGAGCTGCTATTTATTGGCGAGTATTATAAGGCGTGCACATCCTAAAGTCTAGGCCTTTCATCAAACGCAGTCGAATTTGCGGGAAAGCGGTAATGGATACGGGCCTTCAGGCCTCAGCAGGCGTATGAAACGTACGTAGCCAGGCCTGAGGACGCGGAATATCGCACAGCGCATTGATGAGGCAATGCATAACAGTGAGATGCCGATACAGACCCGAAGAAAAAAAACAAGCTGCGGCTGTCGGTTGAAGGACTAGTACTTAGTTGAGGTAGTACGAACTAGAAAAATCATGCATCATTGACGACTATGGGCGAGGTAAGCTAGTGTAGTAGTAGTTCACATAAAAGCTTAAAAGCGAGAGTATAGTGTGAAGCAGAAGCTAACTTCGGTCAGATATCTTTTGAATCGAGCCTTCAATTGAGCTAATTGACCTCAAGCAAAGAGGCCGAGGATCGTTTTTGAAGTAAAAAAAAAGGAAGTCAAAGGAAAAAATTGCACCAATCTAGACATATTTATCGCGTTTATTTGGGGTTTCGATTTGCCAAAGTCCTGGACATTGGGAGTCCACTGTCAGTCTAGAGGACAGATGACAAGGCAAAGCAAACTTAGTGGAAGATTCTAGCAAGCTGGTTGGATGATAAAAGAGTCTGTGGTTTCCGGAACTGACGGTACCCTCTATTCCAGACGTAGGATGTATTCTTGGACATGCCGGAAGCAAATTCAATCCCGCAATAGGAAAGGAAAGGAGTCCGTCTCAAGGTCAGAAGGAGAAAGTGAACAAATCCAAAGACGTAAAGACGGGAAGAATACACTATAAGTTGATAATAGCATTACAAGAAGGAAGCCCGAGGGAGATTTCCGATTGATACATGGAATGCATTTTGGGTATCTCATGTCTGCGGGGCAAGATTCATTCAGTATGCAACTTGACGCGTCAGGATCGTCCTACGTACGGCGATTGGATGTCGTAGGATCAACACAAGCAGAGCGATTTCCGTCGCAGCCGTGATAAAAGTGACTTGAACCACTATCCAACCTGCTGTGACAAATGGTCGACCAAAAATACGGGACCCTTCTTGTCCTTTAGTCTTAATAGCGTTGTCGATCTTGTGGGCTTCTTTGTGTCGGTCAGCGAAGTCGTGTTTCGAATGTCGATTTCGAAAGAATGCCAGGATAAACATAAGTCCACCAAGAATAGAAAAAACGATCCCAACTGGAGAGTATGATACGTCATCAATGTGTAATACGTCTAAAGAATCGTATAGGCAGATGGGATACATACTCTTCTGAAAGTCTGGTTCGAACAATCGCAGGATTGTCAAGGCGTATCCCAGAGCTCCAAGAGCAGTACGACTATATGCTCCATGAAACGTTCGTTGTCTAGCTCTTATCTCGACTAGTTCTTGCAGGTCCTCAGCTTGAAATGATTCCCGACGATGTCCCCTACAAATCAAGATGTGAATGAGCCAATTAAACGTTTGCAGTGACACTGATGAAGCTCACCTGTATGTGCGTCTAGGTGGAGCTGTATCCTGCAAAGACATAATGTTGTGTCTCTTTTGATATGTACAATATCAAAAAATCAGGTGTTACATAAAGAAAGGAAATCCTTGAAGAAAGTGTCAAGAGTGGTCAACTGAATGTGCCAAGAGAAGCAATGCAAAAGGGGCCATCATCCATGGCCTAATATCAGCCGCATCGGAGCATCGGCAATCAAAGCGGCAGAATATTTCCATATTTGGATGCCGGTACCGGGTACGGTAGTCGGTGACCGAACGCGAAGTTGGCCCAAACACTTTTCACTCCGGGAGCTTGAGCTCGGAGCCTCGCTATCCTTTGCGACCAACAAATCCCCTTCGTTCATTACCCTGAACCCAAAAAGGCTTTTAAAGGCCTCCCAGCGACTTCTGTAGCTGATAAATCTAATAGAAAATATGACGTTCTCCAATACAATCAAGCTTGGATTCCGTCAGGGAACTTTGCGGACCTCCACGAGGTACTTTATTTCTGCTGTTCTGTATTTCATTATATTTACATATTGCCGTTGTACTCATAGCTCGAAAGTAACACCTATACGCTTGTGTAGGTCTGATTCGCGACTCTTTTCATCTTTACTGGTGAGGAATAGCGTATTCCCTACCCGGTATTCCCCAATTGACCCAACTCTAAGACCGCAAGGACATGTCCTGGACTCAAGTCAATAGCATTACAAAAGCCTGCATCCTATAGGCAGCTCTCGCTTTGGGGCTCGAAACCTACCCCTGTTCCCGAACCAACTTCTGGGCCATCAAATCCTGACGAGGCTGCGTCGGTTGCAGCAACCCCGGAACCATTGGAAAGCACCTTACCACCAGCGGATGCAACCTCAGCCATCGAGCCCACAAATATCGACCCAAGCACTACCGTAGACATATCAGCTGCAGAACCAATAGTCTCTCAGATCACTGATGCCATGGTCAACAACGTTCCAACAGCGCTGCAATACGGAGATCTCGCCGCATTGGGTTTGGCAGGATGGTCTCCCGCAGGTATCATCCGTTGGTCAATGGAACTTATCAACGTAACTACTGGAATGCCATGGTTCTGGACTATCGTTGCTGGAAGCGCTTTATGGAGAATCGTGTGTGTACCACTGGCGGTTAAGGGTCTACAGGCGTCAACCCGTCTTCAACCTCATCAAGCCGAACTAGTGGCCATGCAAAACAACGTGAAGAGGGCTGCGGCGACAAAGGATCCGATGCAAATGCAGAAGGCATCTTTACTCATGAAGGATTTCTACAAGAAACACGATATCAACCCCCTCGGTGGCCTTGTTTCCCTGATACAGTTGCCCATTACTCTTGGTCTGTTCTTCGCTGTCCAGAAACTATGCACGTTGCCCGTAGAACAGTTGAAGTTCAGCGGGGTCAGCTTTCTCCCGGATTTGACCGCTACGGACCCCACGTATCTCATGCCTCTTGTTTTGTGCGCTTTGATTAACTTGCAAATCTCAGTGAGTTTTTGATTCCTTCTTAGCTATGTTTAAGCTTAACGACATGACCCAAGATCGGAGCAAAGGATGTCAACACCATCGAGAGACCTGATATGGGCCACTTCATGAACGTCTTCCGAATCTTGACTATTCCTGGTATTTGGTTCATGTCGAACTTCCCTTCTGTGAGTCCCAGCTCGTTACTGTGTGATAAGTACTGAAGTTATTATGTTTTAGGGCCTCATTTTGTCGCTTATGACAACTGCTATCTGTACAACTGCCCAATCTATGGTTCTCCGACTTCCTGCCGTCCGAAATCGCTTAGGCATGCCCATCACGCCCCCTGAAGCCGTTGGAAAGCTTCCTTCTCTCATAAGCACTTTCCGTCGTGCCAAGTCATGGATGAGCGATGATCTCACTTCCCGAGTTGAAAAGGCTCGCCGAGAGGCTCTTGCAAGACAGCGAGCTACAAAAGGGCCAGGCAGACGGCTATAAACTCACTAGACATGCTTCATACCATAATCATATTCTACCAGTAATTTATGTACATAACTTGCTCAGACATACTTATATCCCGCATACTTAGATGCGTCGACGGCACTCATTGATTACATCAGCGGACCCTGAATAAAGTTGGTCGGCTACCTCGCTTACTCGTATGCACCTTAAAAGTTGTTCATAACATACAACGTATCCCAGAGGCCCTTCCAACGCTTGTCGCCGTAACTGTGTAGATCTTTATTGAGTCTCCACCCATAAAAGGCACACTATGGGCTTTAAACTCGCCACCATGACCATTTCAGCTGCTGCTGCTGCTGCATCGACTACGGCGCCAGTAGCAGAGGAAGAAGAGTACTATTCGTCGTGGTCGCTGTTCCTCGTCTGTTCGCTGCTCATCCTATCGCTTTTGACGTCTTACTACCTTCAAATCAAACGAATACGCGCCGTTCATGAGACTTTGGTGTCCATATTTGCTGGAATGTTCGTTGGGTTGATTATCAGGCTCGCGCCTGGCACGATGATTCGGGAGATGCTTGTGAGTTGGTATGATATTCATCTATGAGGCTCTGTGTTATGAATGTGCTAGCCTGTTCTCGAACTCTCGTGATAATTCTTGAGGGTCGGGGACTTCGAGTTCACTACAATGTTCGCATGTGTCACCATCGCTACCCTCCATTCAATCAGCCCTGGACCAAAATTGTTCTAATGTTCATTGATTACAGACCTTCAAGCATACATTATTCTTCAATCTCTTGCTCCCTCCGATTATCTTGAACTCCGGTTACGAACTCAAACAAGTAAACAGTCTTTCTTCCTCCTCGTCGGATTTTAATAATCCACCATGAAATAGGACAACTTTTTTCGCAACTTTGGCTCAATTTTAACTTTTGCTTTCCTTGGAACTTTCATTTCAGCCGTTGGTGTTGGGTAAGCTGTTTTATGCCGCATAAACCACTAGTATGTCCTTAACACCTGCAGAACAGTGTTCTTGTATTCATTTATTCGTACCTCGGGATTGATACGGGTAGACTCCCCTTAATCGAATGCTTAATCTTTGGATCGACATTATCTGCAACGGACCCAGTCACTATTCTGGCTATATTCAACCAGTATAAGGTCGACCCCAAGCTTTACACTGTTATCTTTGGTGAGAGCTTGCTGAACGATGCTGTCAGTATCGTTATGTATGAGTAAGTGATTTACACCCAATGCTTGCAATGTATTTTGTTAACCCCATTCAAAGGACGCTGAGCCAATTCCACGGTACAGAAGTCTATCTCTCATCCATCTTCCATGGCGTAGGCATATTCTTGCTCTCTTTTAGCATATCGATGGCCCTAGGAGTTGCCTTTGGTTTGGCGACATCCCTGATGCTTAAGCATTCCTACCTTCACCTCTACCCTTCTATCGAGTCCTGTCTGGTTTCTCTGTGTGCATATACGTGCTACTTCTTCTCCAATGGCATGTCAATGTCGGGAATCGTATCCCTTCTCTTCTGCGGTATCACCCTGAAGCATTATGCTTACCATACGATGTCTCGCCGAACTCAACGGGCCACCAAATATATATTCTCTACCCTCGCTCGCTTATCGGAGAATTTCATCTTCATCTACCTCGGCATGTCACTTTTCACCAGCGCCCCAATTTCCGAAACAGTTTTTAGCTACGTTAAGCCGGTCTTCATCTTCATTACCACAATTGCCGTCGTATTTACTCGATATGCGGCTGTATTCCCTCTTTCAGAGGGAATTAATTTATTCCAGAAACACGTTCGAGGGCAGAGAAACGAAGAGCTTCCTCATTCATACCAGATGATGCTCTTTTGGGCAGGTCTGAGAGGCGCTGTTGGAGTCGCTCTCGCTGCCGGATTCAAGGGACCTAATGCTCAGATGATGAGAACGACAGTTCTTATCGTTGTTGTTTTGACCGTTTTAATATTTGGCGGCACTACAGCTAGAATGCTGGAGGTTCTGGGCATTCGCACAGGCGTAGAAGATGACGTAGCGCCCAGCAGCGACGAAGACGAAGCCGTAAATCCACCATCACGCAGTGCATGGGTTGGACGAGGAGGTGGAGGTCATGGACGATGGAATCGATTTGCAGAGGAGGATAGTAGCGCACTTCATTCTCCCGGTGGACATCGTGGCCCCGGAAGGATTGGCTCCCATTATGCATCCCGCAGTTACAATCATCAATTCCAAGCCACTCAAGACAATGTTCCACAATCGCCCGTTGCCCCTGGAGTAAACACGATATTCTCTTCAACCTCTTCCGACTCGTATGACTCAGATGGAGGCGAGGTGTTGCCCCTTGCTCCAGCCCATCAGGATAACCAGAATAATACAGGACACCCCCCTCGTCAAAATAGCCTTACTGCATCTATGGGCATAGGCGAAGATGGCAAATGGTTCCAAGCCCTAGATGAGCGTTACCTCTTGCCGATCTTCTCGAATGCCACAGCAAGTCGAACTTTCCATGCTCGAAGGGCTAAGCGGATGTCAGGGATGGCAGGTGCTGGTAGCAGTAGCAACGTAGGCACGCCGGCGGATAGTGAAGATGAAGTTGATCTCTCAGGTCAAGACGTCGAGATGGGTAGACAGGGCCAACGCCCAATAATCAATATCGGCGGTGGCGGGAGCGGAAGCAGTGGCAATATCAACAATTCCCGGTCAATGTCAGTGGATGATAGTCGGGTCGAGAGAGGTTTACCAAGCCCAGTATTGAGAAGTAATGGCTCTGGAGACGCCAGGTCCTCTTGAATATTCCCCTTGATTGCTACCTGCCGATATCCTCCTGTATTACCATAATACCTAGTGCGGATAGGCACGACGCCTTCTGCTACTCTTGTTACTGTTGCACAAGGACCATCATCATTTCCGAATGTCAATAATAATTACCATATAGATAATATACGTTCCGTAGTTATTATTTAATGTTCTGCTTATAGCTCGCTGTCAATTGCAGCAATGACGTTCTTATACATATAGCGAATTTTTAAACAATGTATATTATCGAAGCAGGATATTCATACCCACAAAATCTAGGGGGGCTATCAACTCATCATTACATGAGTATGCAAGGGACAAGTTCACAGGAAACTAAGAGAAATTTCGATCTGGCAGTGGACATCCATACTACGTTACAGGAAAAAGAAGTGAGGTTTTTAAGCAATGGCTAAACGGCTACAAAGCAAAGAAAAGCAAAGGTTGTTATGAATAAAAGGTAGAAAACAAGTGAAGGGCCATTACAGAATAGTGGAAACGAGAAATGGGTGTAAATTGTATGTTAGACATGAGGACATTGATGAAGATCATTGAAGAAAGATGGAAAGAGATGAAAAAAAACAAGTAAAGTAGTACAGAGTGATGACGGTCTATAGTTTTTTGCAGGCACTGATGTCATCGCCAGATCATAGGGAACAGGGAAGAGATATGAGAATGTTGTTGTTTGTTGAAAGCAAAGAAAAGAAAGCAAGAAGAGGAAGTAAGAAAAAGTTGACTTTTTGATTAGGATGCGACGTCTTGAGTTGAAGATAGTGAAATGAATATTTGTTTGTGCACGTTCATATGTTTGCAATGAGTAGAGAGATAGAGAGAGCGACGGAGAGATGCGTGGAAGTATGTGGGAGATAGAATGAGAGACAGAGAGTACATTGAGTCTTGACCTTCGAGGTTTGTCGGGAAGAATTGGGATATCGAACTTCGAATGTGCACAAATCGGATAATATGAAGGCGCCGTCATAGAGTACAGTAGACATTAAATGTATTTCGATAATGTCGAAACCTTTGGGACAGAGTCGATGTTTATTGTTCAGAATTCCGAGGGCCATACAAAAGTAGTCACGTGCTTGTTGTACGTGACAGAAGTGTTGGATGACAATTATTGAAGGCAAAGGGTATGCTTCGTGATGTTTTAAGGTATACTGAGCAGCAGAAGATTCCAGTTATAAATGATGATGATGATGATTTTCAGAAGATGGTGACGATGATTGTTATAGACCGAAGTTGGAAGGTTGAATTTGCAGAAGCAGAGGAAGACCAAGCCATCCATCCAGATATCAAAGAAACACGATACCCAGGGTGAAACGTACATTGGCATCGGAGGAAAGAAGATGATCAGGTGCGAACACTGCGATCCTTTCGCTGCTGATGTTGGTGATAGCAGCTGGAGGCTGTCTGGTCCATTGGTGGCGTTAGACGTGACGTCTTGAAGTGAGAAAGGGCATGGCCAATCCCTCTACATGAGATCGGCACGCCGTAGATGTTCTCGAAGAATGGATTCTTCAACTGAGGAGTGTTAGACTTCATTCAGATCTTTCTAAAAACAAATAAGAACATACCTGCTCCCAATGTCACTGCTGTAGATCGTGTATCCTATATGGAGAAGCAAATCAGATACAAATAGACGTACAGTGCAAAGTGTGACACGTACAATAACGGAGGTCAAATGAACATAGAAAGGACGTTGTACGGGTGAGTGGTTCCGTGAGATCTCTTTGAAGTGTTGCTGAAAGTCTGTGGCAATAAGCAACAGGGTAAGCGCCATTGCTTACGGCTAAAAGCGGTGACAGAAGCTTACATTTTGTCGCTGTGGGGAGGTCATTCCTTCGGTCACCGAAGCTCGGTACCGAATCACGAATCCTGATCCCTCTCTGCAACTTGGCAACCAGTAAGTCGCATTTGTTCAGGACTGTACAAAAATACTTAGCAAATGGAGGTAAATATGACGAAGATGACCAAACTTACAAAGAATAAGCTGGGTCCGCGTCAGCAATTTACAAGAGACGACTGATTTCCACAAGAGATAGCTGTCTTCCAATCTATTAACTCGACGATCTTCCGCAAGCTTCTCATCGAAGGGCGAGACTAGGAAAGGAAAGAGTCAGATGTATCTCAAGACAAATGTCGATTCGTGAGATTACTTACTCGGACTAAAGGATTGGTGGTTAAAATTAAATTATGATGAGTCGAGGAAGGTAATTATCGAACACTCTAAACTTACGCAAGGAAGATGATAGCATCAACTAGAAATAAAATCAATATATCGTCGGGAAAGGTGAGAGAAGGGTACAGCTTACCATCGTCAAAATACGGGTACCATGCTTCTCTCTGTTATACTATCAGAAGAATTCAAATGTTCTGATTGAAATCCACTTACACTGCTCCTTGTACCTCCCACGTCATATAGCCTCCATTCTTGTCCCATCGTTCGCCCTGAATTGCAGAGCAGGGATATGTAAGTACGGAGGTAATATAAATAAGCGTGGATACATACCGTGATCAAAGATAAATCTGTATTCTTGAACACCGAGTGTTCGCAGACGTGCTCGAATAACATCGTCATCTGTTGGCTGATAGTCACGGTTCGCAATACGCTCGGCATCGTTAATAAAGCTATAACGAAGAAATGTATTAGGATTGAGATGAATATGAGCTATTATAGGATATGCTTACAATCCAGGAGCGTCCTCAAGGCGAACCTTCCTTCTATTCAGAGTCTCTCCCACGATATTGTCCTCCCACAGTGCTTTGATATCGTCGCGACAAGAGGCGATGACTTCCAGAAGTTCTTCTTCGGTATCTCGTGCTCTGCGTGTAGAGGTTGGACTGCTGGTAGTTGGGCTTGAATTCCCACTTTCCTTTGCTGAGGTGTTACGCATGCCGCGGAACCTCTCCAAGGCAGATTTCCATCCATTAGAAGAGTTGATAGAAAACTCCTGTAGAGCACGGCGGTTGCCCTGTGCAGGATCATCAAATGGGGCGGCTGTGCTGACCGTAGTGGACTGCATCTCAAGACTAGCGTGACCTAGCCGTTGCTCGAGCGCAAGCTGTACGTGTTGCAAAGGACTGAGGCGGGCCTTGAGGTTGCCGTGCTTTTCAGTGAACTTTAAGCGCGGTAATGGCCTCGCAGGGCGTGGGGCCAAGTTTATTTCGTCTGTGGAGTCGTCGGGATACCATGGTATGTCGGCCATTTCGCTGGACAGGTGGTTCACGATCTCGTTGACGTTGCGTACAAGATTTAGGAGAATGACGGCTCTCCATGCAGCCTTTTCCTCAGACCATTCTCGCTTCGCGTAGGTCAATTGAAAGTCTGGGTTTTTTGTCGTTATAGAATTAGCACCACGTTTTTTTCACGGACAATGGCAAGGACAAATACATACTTTTCAACGTTGCGGTCTTCCCACTCTCACTTTGTCCTGTAGAGTATACGCGTTAGAAAACACGAGCTATAGAATAAAAAAAGGAGGAGACATACCGAGCAGTAAGAGCTTCACGGGCTTCTTCTTCTTCTTCTCCGCCTCCCTCTCCTTTCTAATTTGCTCGTCGATTTCGTCGCTAACCCTCTTCGCCTCTGCCTCTGCGGCCTCTCGTATAGCGCGCTGTTCAGGAGTCTCATCTGGGGGAGGGGCGATGGCCAAGGTAAGGGGGTCTTCGTCCAGCGAGCGCCGCATCGTTGTCAGAGACTAGAGGCAAGAATGGATTGTTCTCATTAGAAATAGAAATATTTGCAAGGGTCCTTGGGAAAGCTAATAAGTACACTCAGGTTCGCCTTTCCTCTTTCGGTCCGGTGCTAAATCGGCTTATCAATTTCCAACCTGCCGACCGCTCAGCTGCCCTGACAACCTCGATTTGACTGCAGGCGCTCACAAAAGAAAAATACGGATTCAGAAATACGTAGATTCTCCGAGACCTTGGCGACTTTTTGCTTTGAATGGAATAACCTACCTTCCCTGAAATTTCTATCGTTTATTATCACCTGACAGATGCCCCCGTTCTGGGGAGATCTCTTGATGTTATCCCACCCCAGTGTCTATATTCTTGCTTTTTGACATCTACAAAGCCGGACTGCATCAACAATCTATCCATCACAGCCTCTGCAGAAATATGCCAGCTGGAGCTAACGGGATAGGTGTGTATTTCAGCCTCTCTTGATCGTCATATCGTCGTTAATGACATGGGATTATGTGTCTATTAAAGCACCCGCTTTACATCTAGACTGCTATCGCGACCACACCAAAAAGGCTGTCTTTTCTGATTTTTTTGCCCAGGTACACATGTACACATGCGCTTAACCGCCTTGTCCAATGCTGCGCAGATTTGAACTCACTCCGTCCTCGTCGCTATATAAGTCTTTGAAAGAGTGACGAGTTCCTCCGACCCCAATTTGACCTTTGCCAACCTGTTACCTATCTTCCACGCTTTCCGTATGTCTATATGTCCCACCCCGCTTTTCCGTTCACACGTGTAACTCTGCCGTAAGACTTATCGGGAAGCTTCTCAACATTATAGAAGATGTACAAGACCTGCGCTATGAAACTATGTACGAGCACCAAGGACATGCGTACCCAAATGACCCGGATTGTACGCTAATCCTCTTTCTATGTGTCATTTTTTTCACTCCCCGAGCCCGGGAACAGTAACGACGCCTCAAAGTTGCATATCTACATTCGACTGCCAGGCGTATATGGATACATTGTCAACTAGTTTACTTGGGTCCTATTTACACTGCTGGGATGCTGGCCGCCGGTCGGCAGCATCGCTGGACATACGGAAATAACATCCAATTTCTCAGTCCTTGTCCTTCGTGAATAGCTCTGTCTTCTATCTCGGAATATTGCGATCACGAATGTTCTCGAAAGACATGTTTACCATCCTTCAGCCCTGAGTTCCCATACATCAACAGGTCAGATTCGGACGGAATCACTCATATTTACAGTTACCTACTTACCGTACTCCTTGGAGTATGTTCAGGGCGTAATTTATCAATCTCCTTGCTCCAATGCACATAAATCCGGTCAAGAGTCCCCGACCTTGGTGTTCCGTTACGCAGGGTGATTCTTACTTTTTATCCATGGGGCCTACATTGGAGGCTGAAGGCTGTCGTCGAGGCAGAACTTGGAATGAACCAATGAACACACTAGCCTAGGCTCTAGACCGGGCACGCTGCCTTTACGTTGCCGCTGCACTGGTAGCGAGCGCCAGCTAGATGGTTCTTGGCAGATGTCCTAAGCTTAAATGACTGTAATTAATTTTATGTGGACGTTCACTAAGCGCTCACCATGCAGCGTACGCGTCCGCCCGCTATCTTTCGTTATTTTTAAACAATTTCTCCGGAGAAACGGACGGCTAAAATGACACTAACCAATTATGTATATTATAAGATCCGTCGGTGGTAAAGGCTCAAATTTCGGACATAAGTACTTTTTTATTTAAACGACGCCACAGTCACGATTTACAGGTGAAGCATGTGGGATTCACCGCCCATTCTTTAGTTGGTGTCGTCTCCATCAGCGACTGCGTTAATTTCGTACCAAGTCGGCTTGCATGCGTTGGGAGGCATTGGGCTACAATCAAACTCACAATTTGGGGACATCAAGCCTCAAGGCGATTCATCAGATTCAGATTCAGAAGTTGGCACCGGTGATTACCACTCTGAAGCTTGAGTGGATGAATTTTGACTAGTCGTGTTGAGATTTGACCCATTAAGAAAAAACTCTTCTCTCGCATGTATAATATAAACATAAGTTCCTCAACGTGCTAGCTCACCGCTGGCGGCAATACCTGTTTGTCGTCAAAACAGCATCAGTTAATATGTAGCATGTATTTGAATCTTGATACCTATTTCGCCAACAAATAGGTGCTCGGGCTTCCCATATGTAGAAACCCCGATGCCTGTTTGACGGCAATATATCCAAAAAATATATGATGCCTATTTTACTTCCAAGCAGGTCGGTGAAACAGGTATTGGCCATACTATATATGGAAAACCCGAGTACCTATATGTTGGCGAAATAGGTATAAGATACATGCTACATATTTACTGATGCTGTTTTGACGACAAATAGGTGTTGCTGCCAGCGGTGCTATAGGACAGGCTAGGACGCGCTTCAAAATTTCTCGAGTCGCCAAGGGTTGCAGCACCGTGGGAAGATAATTAGCGGACGCGCGGAGCACGTGCAGGTGCCAACGGCATCGAATGACGTTTTAGGAATTATTGAACGAAATGGATTCTCAAGGAGTGCGTCGCAGTCATCTTCCTCGTCTCCTTCGTCATCTTCGTCGATAATGAAGCAAGCCATAGCTTACAAGTCGAAGGACCCGAACAGGACCTGCTGCGGCGTCATTCAGGAGGCTGCTGAAACCGCACGAGAGAAACGCGAGAACAGGACAAAGGCACAACCATGGATAGTTAGGAAGCTCATGGTTGGGATTACTGCTGGTCTCATGGGTTACACCGCGTACGTGTACATACGTCACCTATGCTTACCTATGATATGGAGAAGAAATGGTGCACCAGGCAGTCGGGACACAGGGAGTCAGTACCGAATAAAATCTCTGGTCATTAATACGAAATACTCATGATATTGTAGTCGTCTTGCTCGTTGTCTTCTGTGTATTGTACTCTTGGATGATTGCGGCATACGTTCGAGTGAGTCAGAACAATCTATTGTATATTTCAACGTTATTCACATTTATGATTAGGTCGTGCTAACACCGCCAGGTTATGCTCGAGATGTGCGTATTGTCAGTAGACTATTCTTAGATAGCAATCTGACAACTTGTATCCAGTACGTGAAGAAGTCTGATCGCCCTTTAATACCCATAGATGTTCACAGCTCCTGGCCATCTACTGTTCCTTCAAATACTTTCACCGCCCAAAATGACATCGAAGCTGCCAATCGCGACTCTTTCCAGAGACCACGGTCATCATCGTCATCAGCGGCTAAGAAAGAATCGTCTAGATCACCCTATGGATTGGCTTTACAAAGGACAGAGAATGGACTTGCTGGAATATCATACGAAGATCTTCTCAAGAGAGATGGGGTAGCTCAGAACTCGGAGCAAGAGGCCGGCATCTTGGATTCAATGGTACCACCCAAGCCAGCGTTTATGCACAGTTCACAATCGGAGAGTAATCCATCTGGGTCCAACACATCGCCTGTTGGGGCCTCTTCCACAAGCAATACACCTCTATCCGAACAACGGCAACAAACCACCTCGGTGTTAAAAAAAACCAAAGTTCCAAGTAATTATAATACTGTTGCTCCACCCGCCAAGGACCCAAAAAGGGTGGAACGAGAACAACGACTAGAATCCCTGAATGTCACTCGTCGTCCACCTCCTATTTCTGTGCTTCAACCTGTGCATAGGTACTGCACGGTTGACCAAATTATCAAGCCATATCGAACTCATCACTGTCGAGCTTGTGGAACTGTAAGTAATGCACCACTTCTTTCCAATTTTATCCTATTTCTTATATGGTTTATCAGTGTATCCTCAAGTACGATCATCATTGTCCATGTATGCTACGCTTAGATCCTCATCTTCATACAGGGTAACTCATCATCGTTCTTACTGAATCCAGGGATAGGCCAATGTGTAGGAGCCCGGAATCACAAGGTTCGTAGGCCGTCTTGGACATCTTGTGTCCCGCGATACGATACTAACCACATTTTACTATCATAGTTTTTCCTCAATTTTTGTCAAGCGACCAGTGTCTTTACAGGCTATGTCTTGGGCACGCTAATAGCATACACCATCATATCAGTGAGATTGACATCGGATGGCATCGATCCTCAGGAGATCGTGGTGATCGCACTGTAAGATGTTATGCTTCTTTCGAAATTCTTCATTCTCACAAGCGGTTTTCATTACTAGGAGTGCGCTTTTCCTCTTCTTCACATTCATGCTCTTAGTGTCACATGTGAGCCTGATTCTTAGCGGTCAGACCACTGTCGAAAGCATGCAAATACGTACTCTAAAGGACCGAGAGAGAAGGGCGT
>Ga0247779_1000606_pt1 | contig 21003 bp, 29 predicted proteins | sample UWRJL221509R5_FD_179925 | JGI IMG/M metagenome (GOLD analysis project Ga0247779, IMG submission 179925) | Plant litter microbial communities from Arlington Agricultural Research Station in Wisconsin, United States - UWRJ-L221-509R-5 | ecosystem: Environmental > Terrestrial > Plant litter >... | reverse complement strand
TACATAATCACGGTTATTTTTTGCGACCCCGAGTACAATTCAAGTAAGCAACTTTCAATCAAGGCGCGAAGCGCCAATTCACGTGACTATATCACGAACGCCGATATGAAAATCACTAAAGATTGAAGTTGAAGTTGTACATTGCATTTGCAGCAACCTCATCCGTACAAACCGCAAAACCTCTGAAAATTCTATCCTGGCAGCAAAGATAACTGTGTGGCAGTATCTAAACATTTACTGGAATTTATGTTCTTTGAGGTGAGTGTTTAAGGATGGGGCGGGTACTGCTTAACTATTACTTGTTCGCCGCTGAATGTCTGGGATTAGAAGTAATAGGGATAGTTTCGGGCTACAAAGAAACCTCATTTGAGCCCTTGAAGTGATGCTGGCGAGGTGTTGTTTATCAAAAATAGTAATATAAATAGGTGCTTCCCTTAATGTTAATAAAGTATGTACGTGTGCTACTCAACAATCGTATTAGAGCTCATCATGGGGTTGCGTTGACTCTTCCTCTTCCTGCAGTGGTATTTGGTCCTCGTTCGAACCCTCTTCAAAAATTGTTTCAGCACCATCTTCAGCGCCGTCGCCCTCGGCAGAAGTCTCCTTAGGTTCATCGGTAGCTGTTGTTGAGGTGGTCTTTGGCTTTTTAACAGCCTTAGGAACCTTCCTCTTCCAAAGACGATGCAAATGGTTCTCAAGAACCTTAGCACGCGCCTTCATCTCGGTCGTTTCAATAACTGGATCTTCGTATGACTTGACCGACTTTTGTTTCTCCACCCACTCGCTTAGCCAAGATTCATGATCACGTAAAGTCTTCTCTAGCCCGTCGAGTTCCTCCTTGGTCCATTTAGACGGAAGGTCAGCAGCGATTTCAGCAGTGAGGTTCTGTCGTGCTTCCTGCAGGAAAAGTCTAGTGCTCCAGTTCCACATCTGGGAGTTGTTGAGGGCCTGAGGGAACGCTTCGATTTCTTGATAACGATGAATAATGGGTCTTTCCAGAGTCCTAGTGAGGAATAATCAGAAAATTTGAGGGTTTGTGAGTGATAGTGGCGCATACTCTAAGGCAATTCTCTTGTCTAAGAATTGGGAAGTCTCGGCCAACTCGCCGCGCTCCGAAAGCCATGTGAAGCTGTCCTGTAATTTCTCTGCAATCTCATTCCTCTCAGACGCCTGAGAGCATTTCTTGAAGGGGGTATCAGTGTTGTCATCATCTAAAAGGTCGCGTAATCTATAAAGGTAGCTTTCGAAGGTATTTCTTGCCTCTTCGCGACGGTTTTTGGCAGACTCTTCGGCATCAATAGCGCGAAGTCTAAAATACTGATTAATACTCTAGTCTGTGATATAATTGAACGCAGTTTCACGAACCTGCTTCGCGATTTTTTCTTCTGGTCCACGGTCATAGGTGGGATAATCGGGAACCTGACTTCAATGGTCAAGGGAATCTTATTCTCCACAGGAGCCGCCGCCTTTGTCTCTTTCGCAGCGGCTGTAGTGGATGAAGACGATGCATTCAAAGAAGATGAAGCCGTATCAGAATCACGAGGAGGCATGCTATCTGCTGTTTCAGTGGTAATTTCATCAGAAGAACTTCCTCCGCTGAAGAGTCCTTTGATTTTACCTGACGAAATGTACTATAAGCTGCTGCAATTCCAGTAGCTCAATTATCAGCCTCACCTGTGATGCTTTCATCCTTGATCTCTCCGTATGCGAAAGCGTCAGATACGGACACAAAGCCTGACTCTGATAAGGTAAGAGTAGCTTTCACTACGGGATCAACGGCACCACGCTCAGTCAAGTTTGCAATAGCAGTAGTCACATCCCCAAGGTCGACTTCGAGCATCCTCGTTGGGAAGCCACTGAAAAGAATTAGAAGTCAACTCCCATAGTACTAAACATGGAAGGAGACTCACGGAGCGATCTCATTCTTGTAATCAAAGAAAAGGGTAAAATCCTCTTTCCTCTTAAATGTAAGTACTTTCTTGGTTCCTACTTTAGAGCCTGCCGGGAAGATGGTAGTGGTAATACTCCTGGGGCGCGCATTTGCTGAAGTCGCAGCAGCAAAGTAAGAGACTTGAATGTCGTGGACATGAATGTCAGTGACTTTGATGGGCTTCGTCTTGAATTGTCTGGATAAGCTGGCACCATGGAGAGCAGCACCTGAAAGATAGTCAGTAATTAAATAGGCAACAAGGTTGAGACCTTTACCAAGAACAGCAGCCTCATCAGCGTTAACATTTGTGGCTATTTTATCTCTATTTGCAGCCATAATTCAGGAATTGTCATGTCAGAAAACAAAGGAAGAAAATGCTTACTGTCCAACTTTCTCTCGAAGAGCTGCCTGAATCATTGGCATACGGGTGCTTCCGCCAGTAAGGATTACAGAAGTAATGTTCTCCTGTTCTTACAATGAGTGGTGATTTTCAAATTAGAGTTCAATGGATGACGTACCAATGTCAATCCGGCGTTCGCTAACGCATCATCAATTGGCTTCGTGAAGTCCGCTTTCAAGTCCTGGCAAACCCCCTCAAATTGTTGACGAGTAGTTTTGGTCTTGAAATCAATGTCCCAAGCCAAGCTTTCAATGTTCGTGTTGACTTCAGTGTTCGCACTGAGGATCGCTTTGACTCTCTGAGCTTCTCTCCAAAGCTTGGCCATACCACGTCTGTCTTGTCGAATATCTTTGTGGTGCTTGGCATTGAAGGCCTCGATAAGGACTTCCCTAAGGCGACGGTCGAACTCAATTCCCCCCGTATGACGATCATATCCTACACCAGTGACTGCGATATGCGTTCCTTGAGCTCCCGTCTTAGGGTCGGCGGCTGTCGTGAAAGATGCGATCGTTGCGACTACAGCAGAAGCACCAGCGTCATATATAACGTGATATTCCGGCGTCGAGAAGGTTCTTGTCATTGCGTAGTTCACTGCCACGGCAGTTCCATCGTTGATGAGCGCCAAAGTCCTAAGACCAGATATTTCAATAGCGTCGGCAACAGCGTCGCGTTCGAATTGGGAATAATAAGGTGGGACTGTGACGATGACGTCGGTGACCTTCTCATTCGCAACTAACTCGGCGAGGTGCTTGATGTATGCAAATTGCATAGCAACTAATTCTTCTACTGACCATTCCGTTCCGTCAGATCGTACCAGAGAGACGGTCCTGCGGTCTGTTTCAGAGACGTCCGCTGTAGCAACTTTCGAATAATAGGAAACAACTGGTGCGTCGAAAGGAGCGGCTTGTAGTAATTTCAAAGAGGAGAATGTATCCGCTGGGAACCTCGAAGCCTATAAAAAATATTAGGCCAGCAATAACGGCCAGTAGCAAAGATACGTACCAAATTAAAGGCATCTTGTCCGAAGAGTCGATCGTCTCTCTTCCATGATACTACAGCGCTAATTTTTCTCTTCGAATCCTTATTCAAAATTACATCGAAGGGCACGCCAGGCTTCATAAGGGACGCCTTGATAAAATCGTTACCATAGTCGATCGCCAGAACCGAGGCAAGAGTAAATTGTGGAAGGCATGTTAAGGCGGAAAGCGAGAGCAGACCCCAGAAGGTCAGTAGCCGCATTTTAGAATTATTATGTGCTGGTAGTTATGATAGATCTAAACAAGCATCGAGAATGGGAGAAGGAGAAAGAGTCAGAATCTTTAACTTACAAGCCGTCGTGGCAGGACACGTCAATAATTCGACGTCATGTGACGCAATTTCCGTGGCATTGCCTTGCCAGCGCTACGGTCGGGCCGAATAACCGAACCAACAATACTATATAAAGGGAATTTTCTGGTCTGACTTTTCGTGTGGTGCATGCAAATGGGCAGAAAGTATGAGGGAGTAATCGTGTAGAGCATATTCTAAAAGGATATCACCAGTCTGCGTAAGTATGTACAGTGTTCCTTGTCCGTGTCAAAACCAGATTCTGGGAAAGCAAAAAATTAGGCAACGGAAAAGGAGAGAAATATAGAGGTATTTAAATGGTATCAACATGCATGTACGAATGTATCAAACAGAGAAATTGCGCTGAAGGATGGTATACAGGAAAGAGGCAAAAGAAAGTTCGACAACAAAGAAAAGATACTCGCTAAGGCAGTGGCGGTAGTGGTGGTACTTCGGGAATCTGTTCGCGTTGTTGTTGTTGACGTTTCTTTTTTCTTTCTTCAGATTCCCTTGCACGCTGCTCTTGCTCGGCTTGCATAGCCTGCATAATTTGCATTTGTTGAGAGATAAATTCTTGGGTCCGTGGTCTACAAAAAAATCTTAACAACCAGGAACTGATTTCAAAAAATAAAAATAACAAACCGCATCCTAAGAATTCGCATAATGATTTGTTCACTGGCCGTCTCGGTTTCTTGTTTCTTTTCCTTTTTCCGCTCTTTGATAGTGCCAAGATTTCTCTGCGAGTAGACGCTTTTTGCTCGCTTCTTGATAGAAGGCGCTGCCCGAAGACTCTGTTGCATCATACGGACACACTCCTCCATCAGTGCATCACTAGGAAGCGTGGTTAGAACATTTTTTGAACTTTCTCATTGTGAAATCTCACGTATGCCAGTCGTAATATAACCTGATCGACAAAACATCTCGGTGCTTCTGGCTATTCAAGACTTCCTGAGAAATAGGACCCTCGCCGTTCGCGTAGAAATAGTCGCGCAGGAACTGATCGAATGTCAATAAATTTACGGAAATGACACTTAAGTGACTTTACCTTTAACCATCTAAACACAATATCAACTTCTTTATCGCTCAGGGGCTTCATGTCGCTGGCGATATCGCTCAACGGAGGGATCAATAAGCCTTCAATGATGTTCAAGATTTCTTTCCACACCCTGGTCATCACCATCTCTTTCGCATTATCGCTTAGATAAGTATTCAATGTCTGCAAGTTGGCGTCGAAATAGTCAAAGAGGGGTAAGATGGCTTGTTCGATTTCGACATCAGTCAGTTCCTCAGGACGGACTCGGGGTTTTTCAGTTTGAGGTAAAGGAATTTGAGGTTCGGAAGACGAAGCGCCTAGAGCGGAGCGATAGAGAGCTGTAACATTGCCCAGGGCCTTGTTATAATCCAGCCCATCTTTGGACTTGAATAAAGACTTGATCACGCTTCGCGATAGGCATTGTTGGATGAATGGGGACATCTTCATACAGTAAACAAAACAATGTCAGCGCATGAAACTTTGATTTGCACGAGAAGCGCACCTTGTCAATGAAAATGCGAAGCATATCTGCCTCAGCTCTTTTCAAGCTTCTGAATGCTCTGCCAAAGTAGAACTGGATGTCGTCTTTCTCTCCCTCCATACTAACACGGACTAGTATCCTGCCCTGGGTATCTAGGTCCATCCATAACTCATGCGCAAGGCAATCGCTGAACCGGCGAGGGTCAAGGCAAAGATATGCACGCCCAACGATATCGTGCTTGCCGACAAGTGCGCGGTCACGAACAGACACCATAATCCAGAGAGGTTTCTCCACCGATAAGTCGAATGTTTCATCCCCTAGAAGTTAGGTTTATCAGATTTAGAAATTTGTCGATATCGTATCGAACCTACATCTAGGATTGAGATTCTCGTAAATCGTTCTCGTCTTTGCTAACCTTGTTCCCGCCTCATCACTCAGCGTCACAAAGGTGTCCAGTTTAGAGCTCGGCGAGCTATCAAGCGGAACGAGACCCTCCGCGATGACCACCTTAACAGAAAATAGGAATGTATCTCTTTCCCTCTTCTCGGGAACCGGCGGAGCAGCATTCCGTAAAACATCAGCTATTTTGTCCGCCTGCATTTGGTTATACATGTTATCCAACAGCTTCCGTGCAGCTTCAACGTTGTTAAGTTTGACGCAGGACTCGGGACGGAAATTAAAGGGTTCAACCCGTTTCTCCCCAGTAATGGCGAGCTGACGCGCCTTCTCGAGCCAGGCAGACGATTTTTGTGGTTGAAGATAATCGGAAGGGCGAGGAAACATTTCTGCAAGGAAAAGACTTTCAACAGATCGGCAATATTGATCAATTGCCTTGGAGATTGTCTATATATAAAAAAAGAGATAAAACGACCTCCAAGTGAGTAGTTATTAGACATGCAAACCTTCGACAGGCTGGTGAAGAAACGGCCTTCTTGGTATTCATCCTCCCATTCCAGTTCTTGCAGGAAGTTGATAGGACTCCGTAATGAATCGAACAAGTCCACAATGGATGAACTGTGTCCTTCTGTGCCCTCTGCTTCAAACTATGGTACATTCAAAATGTTATTCTCTGAGTCAATCGGATTGGACTTAAAATGCTACCTTATCATGGGCAATAGCCTAATAAACGAACCGAAATTTTCAAACCGGCGTCACACAGGGTGAGGAGAGGAAAAAACGAACCGCTTCAACCCATTGCTGCGTTTTGTTGTCCGTGTTCAATAGCCATTGAAGAACATAAGGCTGGAAGAATTCAGTGATTTGGAAACTGAAATCATCTCTGCGAAGTAAAGGATTCAGCTTCATCGCCATATGAGAAAGAGATAAAAGAAGATAATCACTCGGGCACGAAAGCGCGATACATCCCAAGCAACATCGCTGTCCGCCTATACAAAGCAAAGATGTCTTGGATGGGTACATCGGGAGTTGGCCCATTCATCGATGATTCGAATAACCGCTTCTGTGAGTTGCGCAGTTCTGTCACAAGAAGTGGCACCACAACTTCTACATATAATGATACTATATCTATTTTTCTATGGTTCTCTTGTAAGCACTTTAAAGAATTCGCTCAAATTGATAAAGACATACCCTAGTACAGGCTCCGGGAATCTCTTATCCAGAGCCTTAGCGCTCTTCTCAATATCATCCGACATTAGTAACAATGGAAGTGCTCTGTTTACCCCAGGCGCACTCTGCTTTTCGCGGATCGACGCTTCAAACCATTCCAATGATACTTGCCGAATACGTGCTCGTACATCCTGTATTCGTGCTTCGATGTCGATGTCGAATTTATCTACCAAAGTAGAGTCCCGAATGTGTTGCAGGATTTCAAGATAGGCTTGCAGCTCTGAGGGCTTGAGGTTAGGTATTGCGTCCATCGCATGATACAATGACGAGAGGAAAACGTTGAATAAAGATGCATAGACTGAGGCCAAGTAATCCGCCTGTAAGCGCTCGACGTCAGAAAGGTTACTACCCTTTGAAGGTAGCAGAAATACATACGTCTTGCCTTGGCCAGAGATCCACTTCTGTATCATACATCACTTTCGAAACATTTTGCAATGCTTCTGGTATACACTCCATGGGAACATCATTGCGTTCATAAAATTGTTTGACGAGGTCGAGAAAGCAAGCGACACGATACGGGTGGCCGATCCTCCATCTCAAGGCACACTCATTAATTAATTCAATGTGATGTGGCGAGAGAATCCCGAGAGACACTTCATCATTATCGTCTACTTCTGGAGACATCATAACCTCCAAGTCTGCTTTGAGACAATATTCAACGAGGCGTTTATAAAACTTCTTGGGATTAGGGGGTATAAATGTGAAGTGGTGCCCAACTGGCAAGTCGTCTTGTTCAGGATCTTCAGAGGCATTAATATTGAGATCCGCGCTGAAGAATGACCGGCGACTGCTTATCGATTGGCTTCTTGAAGTTATGGGGGTTTCTGCCTGAGAATACAACGAGCCGGGTCGTCCTGTTGTTGTTGGGGTCGGAAGAGCGGGAAGGATATCGGGTGGAGTAGACTTGGCTAACTCTGGATTAAACTGAACCATAAGAACCATAAGTTGCTGCAGTTGGGTGGTTTCTTGTGTTTTCCAATGCTGCCAAGCTGCCTTAGTGTCAAAGTCGTCTCGTCGGCCAGGGAAAGCAGCTCCTGCTGTGATGTTCTTCAAGCAAGTCTGAATAACAAGAAGGGTCAAACCTAGTTTTCCGTTTAAACGAGTATCTTACCTTCAAGTCCGTCATAGCGGCCTTGAAACTGGTTGTCAATATGTGGAACAGTGAACGAAATAATTCCGTACCTTTTCAGAAACCACCGAACCTCGTATCTTGTCTATCTCGCCTTGCACTGCTTGTTCCGGGAGCTTGAAAAGATTGGCGACCACCTTTACTAGGTGCATCTCCTCAACATTGGACACGATGGTTGGCCCAGGGACTTCTCCTCGTGTTGAGGCTGAATCGTATCCTGAATCGCTTTGATTAGAACCAAGTGTTGGGGCCAGCTTGGCCGTATATGTATCCAGACGCGCAATAAGTTCTGGTGATACGTGATTGACGTTCCGGAGACATTCTCGCAGGAGTTTGATGAACTGCGCAATCTGATTATTCAACTCCAATTTCCAGCCATCGCCTGCTAGTGTAGGTTCCTTCTTGAGTACTGGAGTAGCGTGGGTGGCAAACATGAGGATTAACTCTTCAATCTTCCTATTTTCCTTCATTTGACGCTTAAAACTATCCACCATGAACTGGCCGTAGAACTTCGCCATAGTCCGTCGAACGAATTGGTCTGAGTACCTGCATATACCACCTGTTAGTAACCGGAAAATAAGTTAGAGATCACGACGTACGCAGCTTCCTTCCCCATCGCTATATCTTGCAACTTCTGCTCCAAGACTTTGAGCATCTTCTCTGGGAATTTAACGCTCTTCGAGCCGTCTTTGATGTCCCGAAACATATCTCCTATCGAGAAGTTCGAAAGAGCAGAAAGCCTGGATGAATGCTCACGATCCCGTACATTATCGGAAACAGTGGAGGTCTTCGGGGACTCGGTAACCTTTGGCGTTACAAGGTATGTCAAAAGACTGGAATATATCAGTGTCCATCGTACTAAGCATTTAAAGTGAAGACATACGCAACGCGTAGTACATAACTAATGACAAAAATGAGTTGAGTGGGACTAGATCTCTAGTTCTAAAACGTACTCAAACAAGTCATCGTCAGATACACGATATTTAGACAACCTCCTCTCGTGGGCGAAGCTATCATAGCTCCGCCGTGACATTAGTCCTTGATGAAATTCTTTCCCTGAACCCAATGATATATATCCAGGATCAAAGTCTACTTGAGCAGTAGAATAGAAGAGAAATAGAGATGCCTTCCGCAGAGAACTGCAGAACTCAATCAAGTATGATGTGATGAGAGCCCTGCAGTGAGCGGTGTAAATCGCCGGTTTCTGACAATCAATGCCAAACACGACTCTTCACCCCATCATCATGAAAATGTACTACGATGCATGCTTTTCTCAAAACTCAGATTGCTTTTTCTATCCTTGATTTGTCGACAAATATGGTCTCAAACACTTCGTTTTAAAATAAAGATTTGGGGAAGTCTCAACACAGACGATTTTGTCTTTGAACACCTCTTCTTCAAGCTTCAAGACATAAAATTTGGTCACCTACACCTCATAAAAACTATGTTCGTCTAGCTTTCTGACGGGCTCAAGAGATTCTGAACTATGTCCTTGAAAGTCTATAAGCTTGTTACTCTGGTGACTTCTGAGGCTTTATTGCTGAAAACTGACATACGCCGCTGTACATGTGTTGTTATGCAAATCCGCCTCGATGTCGATGATCAATACTCAAACTCGAACTATTGTCTTTTTTTTCTTGGGATGAGGTAACGATGTACTCATAGTCGTATCAAGGGCTGAGCTTCAGGAAGACCTGACCGTATCGACAGGACGCGCCGAACTTGCGTACCTCGAAACAGGTATTCAGCTATGTGTCTCCGTCCTTCGGTGGACTCGAAGCTACAAGCATTGCGATGATCACAAGTTTCCCGAAATTTGGATGTGAGAACTCAACTTCCATGCAGTCAAGAAAATTTATATAGACGATCAGAGGGAAATGAAATTCTCGTAGAGGTTGAACGTTGAACGGGAACCTTGTTTCCGAATGACAAAATTTAAACGTGCAATTATATTCGTATATGGCAAGCTGTAAGATTAGGGCTCTTGATTCAAATTATTCATAACAGGTAAGTATCACCCAAGCCTTACTCGACTAGGATATTCCGACTTGATTCTGTTGGAATGTTATGCAACAACTGCTCTGCTTTAATATATCTAGAGTATGCGTCCAGAACTCCAGGAAAATTCTCTCCATGATGTTGTCATGTCGACAGTGTATTGTTCTCCAGCGTGATAAGTGCGTGACGTGACGCTTCGCGTGAGGAATTGCCGAGGACAATGAACTCTTTGCAGAACAATGAGCTCTTTGTCTTCCACCGGCTTGGTGCAAATGTAATCGCTTCAGAACGTGTCCATAGCGCCGAATGATATATAAGAACTAGAGCCTGCTGTGTGCACACACACCTGAACTTTTCCCTTGACGTCCATCAAGAGCATAACTTGATCGTGGCTGTTTGCCTTTTCCTTCCTCTTTCACGTTCATTTGTGCCTGGTGCACCTCACACTCGCTACCACACACACACACACCAACCACGACTACATCCTCTTTCTCTTCTTACGCTTTGACAGCGATTTCTTCAATCTTTGAGTTAACGGAAAACGAAACAAGCTCACGACCGCCACTGTCTTGAATTGATCAACGTGCCATTATTATATCCCACTCAAAATGCTTCCTCCTCGAGCCTGTACGTGCCACTTTATTAATTTACAGACTTGAATATCTGATATAATTATTTGATAGACACATTTATTGCCCTCAATGCTATCCGTATTCTGAGTATCGTCGCCTTGCTCCTGGTCTTCTCGAGCAATGTTGTGACTCTTGCAAATGATATCAAAGCCGTCAATCGTTTTATGGCGGCCGGAAAACAGGTGCAGGACTCCACCACTACGAATAGTACAGTTACAGAGATGATGGACATGGATTATATCATGTGTGTTTTTTTCCGTTATTCCTTTTTTCGGCCGAGATGCTTATGTTGTAATGTAGGGGTAGCACAGTGCCAAATCAGCCTGCTGGAGCTTTTTGGGCTGTCCTAAACAGATTGTTCATCATCTTCCAGACGATCGTGCTCATTCTCTCTGAATTGGGTTTCCCAGCCAAATTCTTTGATCGTTTCTTCCCCGTCCTCGGAAAAGATTTTGGTCTAGGTGCCTTGGGCGTTATACAGATGCTGTAAGTCTCATTTATTCTGGCTTTCGTAACAAAATATTAATTTTACTAGGATCGGTGCCGCTATTCTTTCCCATCGAGTTGATACATTCACTCTCGTTTCGGCCTTTTTCCTTTTTTCAATTGGATGCTTAAACATGCTTGTTGGTCTGATCTTCCGAGAATCTGCGAAATCCAAGCGTTCCGTGACTTCCTGGCGAGAAAAGGCGAAAAGTGCAATCCCAACCCACGTTGGAGGTATAAACATTTCACCCGTTACCTCGTCGGTGCTGTCGTCTGCTCCACCTTCGTTTGTCACCCACTTGAACACGGGCTCTAGTAATGGCACTAGCATCCCAGACAAGGAAAAGTTTGCCTCGTTTGGTTTCGGCAGGCAAGGCGAAAAGGCAGCTGGCCTCAAAGGCTATTTAATTTCCAAGCCAGTAGAATCCCTTCCTCGATACATGCCCAAAACAACGTCTCAGTGAACCGGGCAGTAAATTTGGAACAGGAATGAGCCGACGGCTCTTGCTCCATTCTGTATTTCCACCGACTTCGTACTGCGATCCCACAGTTTCCATCCCTTCCATTTCACTTTACTCCGAGGAAAACATTCAAAATCGTATGTCTCCCATGCACGGACTAAATCAAGAACAATGAGACTTTCCTTCCATATATTACCCTCGTATTCTAACGCGGTCTGCTATTTGATGCCCCCTCACGCCCTCTTCATTTTATTCGTTATGAAAGTAACTGTGCGTCGCTCGTTTAACTTACTGTATTACTAGTTATCCCAACACTACTGTATCTATAACAACCTTATATTTGAAGATTAGACAGCTCAAATCCCCCATGACTATGAAGTGAGAACTCCCAAGTTCCGTACTGATGATGCATAATGCATCCATTTTCTGGGGTCAGGTGGTTCTGTCAACGTACATGCTAACAAGCTTCCTATTATCCGTCTTTTGGCTACAAGCATTTTTCTACAGCATCAAGCTTACCTAGGCTGCTCAGCTATGGGTTGTGAATAATAGGCCCAAAACAGAGGATTAATGCGCATCTAGAATATCAAACTAAGATGTGGTACATAATGACGAATCTTGTCGTCACCAAAGTTTTTGGCAGATGTTGATTCGTCAATGGCGAATTATGCGCCTTTGACGACTTTGAGAGCCGGGTAGCTTCTTTTCACTGTTCCTCTAATTCCTAACCTATATATACAGGACTTATGACTGTATCTTCTACCTTCGTTGGAAGTGAATAACTGTTACCCTAAATTGCTTCAAGAGGACGTGAAGTTCCTTCGTTACTCGTGTCAACTTTCTCCTCCCCGTGGTTCGTCGATTCCTGGGCCAACGTCAACAAATCCTATTATTTTATTCTCGATATGACCTCAGTTCCAGTGAACGGCGCGCCCCCTAATTACGGAAATAGACCGAACATTGCCGAACCATATGCAGTCGATTACGCCGAACATGGGTCTACATTAACGACATCGATACCACGTCTAAATCCAAGGTTGTACCAGTCAAATTACCGTAATCAAGCACCTCAGGAGACACCATTCACAGCTGCACACTCGACACGCACTAGAACTGTTGATATCAGTAAAAAAAGAAGCGATACCGGTCACTCAGAAGTTGAAGTAACGAACAGAAACACAACAGACAACGAACACCGTGGGCGGAGTACTCGATCAGAGGGGGACCCTCTAGGACGCCAAGTCAGCCCTGATCTCGAGGGTTACGCATCCTCGCGCGCTATTGTTGGAGCCAACGGCAGAAGTTCTCTGGTACACTCGGAAAAGTCGCGGACTTCTAGCCCAGACAACCACAAACGGTCTATATCAAGTTCAACAAGACGGTGGTTAAGTAGGGTTCCAGAAGAAATGGAATCTCCTGCTACAAATACGGGCTCGGATCAGCCCCTACATGGTGCCTCTTCGACGGATAGTGGACATGGAGAACACCGTTATTATGGATCTCTCGGCGTCAGCTCCAGAAACGCGCAAGCTGGCGGATCTGCTGCTCGTTATGTGGAAGGGCTTCTTGATAACGGGGAAGATTCAAGCTCCATAAGATCAGAGGAAGAAGAGTGGATTTTGGATGAAGCATTGGCCAAGGAAGGTTTATATCGCGGTACATATGCTTAATTTTTATCTTCCCGTGCGTCAGCGACTAAATTAATTTTACAGGAAACTACAGACGCCTCATAACCATATACACATTAGTCCCTCTATCGACGGTACTAGCATTCTTAATCTTAGGTCTGCTTCCAACTCTCGCGTATCACAACATTTCGCAGTCACCTTTTCCATATCCTCCGTATCTTCCTTTTCCTCTGCCTGAAATACTTACCGCCACTGCGTTATGGTCCCTATCATACCTTCTCCGCGACTTCTTGTATGCAACTTCACTCTCAGGCACAAGTCTTGTTCCTTTTCCTTCGCATCGGTTTCCCTCCTTCATTCCCGCTCTTACGGCCATTATCTCAGCTTTTCTCCAAAGTGCATCAACCTTGTTCTTCCGCCAACTTGCTATCCCCATTTTGTTAATACCTCAGTACTCTACAGAGCACCTTGAGCTCTTGTCACTCACAGCAGACGCATCAAATTTGCATAAGCACCGATTTCCCTCCTGGCAAGACGATGCGTTTAGGCGAGTATGGTGGGTAGCTCTTGGATGGGCAGCTGCAGAGGCTGTCGTTGGTATTAAGCAAGGCTACGAGAGTATTGCTCTTTACAAAGATGTCTTGGTTGACGTCAAAGACAATATAGAAAGCGAGCGGGAGTTTATAGCAGGAGCTACGGAAGGTTATACATCTAGCAATAACGTCCGTAATAGTGCCAATACCCAAATGACATCGACACCCCCTCTATCATCTATGTCTCAAGTCGACTCAAACATTACTCCTACTCAACGTGCCTGGGAAGATCGTACGCAACTTCTTGCACTGAGTAGCAATAAACAAGAAGCACCCATAACACAATCTATCTCCCCGCAAGGCAGGAGAGACCGTCAGGACTCATTGTCATCTTTCGCATCTTCGAACAACGGCACAGGAGAAAGGCAACCTCTGTTGAGGCTGACGACACTGGATCAAGGATCGGGCCTCCAGTCCGCATCAGATACCGATAGACTACAGGTTGAAAATGAAGTCGAGAGAGATCTGGATGAGCTTATGGCTTTGAAAAGTCGTGAAGAGCTGGAGGAAGTTTACGGAATGCCTGTCATTGTGAGTGACCATCGTCACAGAGAGAATACCGATATAAATTTTTCTCTTTATTTGCAGCACATACCAGTTTTCATCTCGTGCTTACACAGGATAAACTCCATTCTATCATCTTTGGGAATTTGTTTGCTTCTGACAGCTGCTTACATGCGTTCCACGCTAGCGTATCACCCCGTCCCCAATGACGTCGACCCCTCTATCAGGGCGCTTGCGTTGCTGACCCTTAATCATCCTTCGACACCATCAAATCATCTTCTAGCTTTCACGATCCCCCCTCTTCTGCTGTTGCAAACTGTTTTAGCGATGATGCATACACCATGGATTTTACCTAGAATTGGTATTCATACGTTTGTCTATGTGGAACTGCTTACCTCTTTGGGCCTGTTTTTCAGCGGTCTAGGTGTCTGGGAAGCTTTAACATGACGATCAGAGTCGAGATGATGTCTTTATTACGTGACCCTGCTCAAAGCCTGTTTTTCTTATTACAGTTTACACATTTACCAACAAACCTCGTTCGCATTGCCTCAGACACTTATGTATCCGATTCGCCGTCTAAAACACGATTTTTGTGCGCGACTCCCACCTTCATATGCGTTAATCCCGGAGCGGATTGAAAAATACCACGTTTCCCAGCAGGGACGACTACATTATTTCGATAACTTTTTACATCGACACCGACTGGTAGTCTGTCTGAATAACATTTTTTCCCTGAAAGAGGCTCAGCCCTTAGCTAGTTGTCGTATTTTATGTACTCAAAAACCTGGAAAAAAAATCGGCTTATCTTTCTACTTTTATGCAAGAGACCCACAAGTTCTTCCAGTGTTCTACCCTAACCTGCTTTGCAATGTTCATCATAGTCATGTCTTCACCTGCATTTGGCGAGAGTTTGGGAGTTGCTCGGTGGCAATCTAGCATTTTCTCGGAGATCTCCATTTTCAGTGTGAGCTAGCTAGGGTTGCTCTTTATGCATCAGCAGGATCCTGACAGTTCTGTTACATAGTTCTCTATTACGACCCATCTCTCCATGCGTCAATCGTCCGAGTCAATTAAGCCAGCTTTCAAGCACTGAAATAGTTTGTGTTGCTCGGAGTCGCTGTTCTTCAGTGTGTTGCATATATTCCGAGGGATTAGTACTGGGGAATAACTATGTCATAAAGGTATGGACCTGGTAAATATTTTGTCAATTTTGACCTTTAAATCTTGCGTAATTCCGAGCCTGCGCTCGCTCGTAGAATGTAGTGAATAATGGATATGTGCAAGCGCCGTGCGAATCTATTTTAGTCCAATCCATTTAGTATGGTCGCCGGCCTTTTGAAGAGCATTTTCTGGACAATTCATCAAGACACCAACTTCCCCAAGTTAATAAATACCAAACTACTCCAGATGTCAATGGTTTGGTCATATGTTATAACTCTCGCCTCCGAACCTCAGTGCACGGCAACAGCCTGAGCTGCTATCCATTCTTTTCCTTTAGGTTCTTTCTGATTCTCGAGACCATGACTCCTCCAACTGGAATATGTAAGCACGTTTCAACGCATCGCAACTAATTACCCATAATTTGGTGAGACTAATGCACTTACAAACAGTGGTCCTGGTCATTTCTCACTCCACGGCCCTCGTAACTACTGTTCTACGGCTGGTTCATCGATTTCAAACGCGTCGATTGTGGTGGGACGATCTATGGGCATTTATCGCCTTGATATTTGACGCTATAGTCCTGACGCTATTTATGGTTTTACCTCCCTACGTCTGTGCGTACTCTGGATTTTTACCAGCTTGGCCATGCTGTTTGTTCTCAGTTCGATCAAATTTGTTTAATTTTTGGAGATGGCAAGCCGTATTCGATACAACAGTTCTCGAAGTTGAGTATCTTGTTGTCCTCAACAACTGCTCTATGGTGTGTCTTCATCTACATATCTCAGCGAACACGGCCGTTTATGAGAGCTTATGTGCCTTGACAGGTCGGCGCGTTTGTCAGTCGGCGTTACTATCACCAGGCTTCTGACCAGAGGACGACTCCGCACGATATCGATTATCATGAATTGCTGTTTCGGCTTTTTTTGTGTTTTTGTTGTAGTCTATAAAATGGTGGTCTGCAGTATACATGGAAAGAACTTGCCTTACTGCCCACTTCCAGCTCTCACGACGGGCCTTATTGAGTTGATCAGTGAGTACTGACCCGTCCCTTCCTTTATTAAGCTAATACAACTACATTTAAAGCGGACGTGATCGGTGATGCCTGGCTTTTGTGTTCGCCATGTTATATGCTTATAAACATGAAGTTGTCTGAGCAGCATAAGCGGCTACTCCTTGCCATCTTTGCCTGCGGACTGCTCACCGCCGGAGCATGCCTTGCTCACATCGTGTTTCTATTCAAGGCAAATCCTATATGGATTGGCATGACTGCTCATGTTCAGGTATGAACGTATTTTCTCGGATGTCTCTTTCAAATCTGAAATATTTCAAGCTTGGCACGTCTATCGTAGTCTGTAATATTCTCGTGTTGGCGACGTACCTATATAGGGTACTCTGGAATGTAGATGGTTCACACGGCACGACCACCACTACCACAGGCCAAATTTCAAGCAAAAGGGATACATATACATCAGGATTACAGACCACTCGAGACACTGAACAATCAAACTCAATTGCCAATAACGATGTAATTACCAGCATCGTCCTAACAGACCTTGGTACCAACTTCGGCAATACCCCTCAAACCTCAAATGACACACCCGGTCCAAATAATGCGTTTTCCCTTCAGCTGAATAGTGGTTTACAAATCGGTGCAGACTCCCAGACCTCACAGATAATCTCGTCTTTCGATTTTTCGTCTTCGGAAGCAAATTCAAAAGGCCAAGCATCATGATACCTTGGGCAGCACTTCATGCATCAAGGAGAAAGCCCACTTTAGATTCAAATCAGCCAATCGCCCGTACCCTTGCTTGGATACTACGTAAGCGAACGTCAGGAACGAGCCCATTGCCTTTCCCCAACTATTTTATTGCTTTCAATTTGCTGTGTTTTTCTATGCAATGCTTCTACATAAATCGGACTTTCATTACCCTTTGATGAATAAAAAACCTGCTTTTCGGTCGCAATATTCTTCATTCCAATTCTACACTTAGGAGAAGTTCTGCCGCTAACATAATCGACTAGGCGGGCACCTTTTGTCATAGTTCAGGACTTCGCGTTTCAAGTGACTTGTTCTCACCAAATATCACAGGATATCATCTATGCTCTTGTGCCGAGCCTGGGGGACCCTTGACGCATGACTTCCAGAGAGAGAGAAATTGGCCTTGTCCTGTCAACTTACGGAAGTTGTCTATACTTACTTAAAACTGGCTTGAAACCAGTGTTTTAGGATATACGCCGTCATTTTGTTTTCCCCACTTTCCACTACCGCGCATTCTTTTGAGATTACACACTCAGCATTTTCACCCGCTGATCTAATTTTTAACGCGTTCATTATGTTATCCAATCCTTCCTCTTCTACGTCTCTAGGTTAATATCTCAAAAAATAAGAAAGAGGCTTGACTGACAGAACTTACAATGGGCAGGGATATTAATTTCTTTTCATGGAATTGCGTTCCTCACAACTTTCTTTCGTTTGGCTCACCGACTCAACACTCGTCGCCTATGGTGGGATGACTTCTGGGCATTTATAGCACTTCTTGGGGACATCTTTGTGTGGGTGGTCTTCATGGTGGTCGCGATTTCCGTCAAGATTACTCCTCACGGTAAGTAATATATTGTCTAGTGTATGTGCACTGGGAGATCCAAGTTGCTAAATTTTGTCCAGGCATTGTCATTAACCTTCCTTCTACTCTGACTGCTCAGCTATTTTTCAAATTCGGAACACTCCTCCCTTACACTACAACTCTATGGTATGTCTCTAGTAATTTGCATGAATAAGTATTTGCTAACCGCTGCCAATTGAAATCAAGGGCCGCACGAGCTTCTGTCGCGGTTACCATCGTACGGTTACTAAATCCTGGACGTTTCCGTACCATTTCAAAAATAGCGACAGGAATCTTTGCCGCCTTTTGGTTTCTTTTGGTCGTTCAAAAAGTTTTCTCGTGTGGTACAAAATGGAGCGAAGTACCCGCCTGTCCTACACCGCCCTCTACTGGATACGTCGAACTTGCAAGTGAGTTTAATCATACGGCACAAGTTCTTTTCCTGCGTATAAATTTATATTAATCCCACTTCGCAGCCGACATTATCGGTGACCTATGGCTTCTTCTTGCCCCAGCATATATGCTTTGGAGAATGAAACTCAACCAACGCCATTATCGCCTTATCTTGGCTATATTCTGCTGCGGGATTTTCACCAGTGCATCATGTATAGTACATATTTATTTCATTCTTGCCAAGTCCCCAGGATGGCTGGGTGTAACGGGACACATACAGGTGAGTGTGGATGTCACCAGAAATAATTTCTCTCAACAACTATAATTATCAATACTGATATTTTGGTTGCGTCACAGCTCGGTGTTTCCATTGTGGTTTGTAATTTACTCGTCGTAGTAACATACATATATCGCGTCTTCTGGAGCGACCCAAACAGAGATTCGGAGGACAGCTCGGAGGAAACCTCAAGCAAACGATCCTCATCTGGCCAGACTAATCAGAGTCGGAATGCTTCGAATGCATTGAGCAGTCGATCGGGGGATACCACTACTACTACAACAGCACAGTCCTCGGACGTAACCCAGATTACTTTCACTGACATTCAATCAAGCCAAGGAGAAAGTTCGTATCCTGGCTTTGCTTCCACAGGCACATGCTTCAGCAACAGCCTGCCTGTTTGCGGTAGTACACAAAGTGGGGCGGGTAGCAACATTCGCTCATAATTGCATAACTAGGATTTTCTTGAATCCATGTGGGGCTACTATACGGCATGCTCTGATTTATGTAAGATGTATTGGATAGATTATATGCAGCTCGTCGACAAAATAATCACTTAAAATAATAACAGCAAATGATTGACCCAAATATGTACAATCCCTTTCCTTTTATGTACAATCTAACAAGTTCGATTCAGTTGACCAACAAGCCTTCGACGATATTTACGCAATTCGGCGCGAAGTCCACAAGCAGTAGGCGTGGCCAACATATGTCCTATCTAACTCCTCTCTTGTGCGGAACTTCCATCGGATAGCTACAGCTTTCCTACTTTTCGCGGTTTAATGAGTACTCGCTTAACTTCATTTTTTAACATCGTGTTCGCCATCCCGTCTAAAAAGGGACTTCGTTAACTGCATTATTATATATAACACTTTTTAATGAAGAATTTGGGTGAAGTGTATGTTTTTTAAGACTGGGGAGTAAATATAAAGCGATTAAATCCACTAGCCAAACCCACGATGATCTTCAGGGTCGCCCACGTGGCCGATACAAGCACGAATATAAACAAGAATAAAAAATTTGTGTTGTCCGATACCCCCTCCTCCCAGTCTCCTTGCATGTCATTAATGAGAGCTTTTCAGTACTGGAGCTAAACCATTGTGTTCGAGCCTGAAACCAAGCAATTGGCTGGAATGGTGACAGCGATTATCAGGTGGAAGAGTAAGTCATCCCTTTTATTGAGGCGGCGTCAAAAGGGGCTCACTGTAAATTTTTCAGTTGGTCTGTTAGTCGGTCATTCAATAGCAATTGTCACCACCAGTCTTCGACTGGGCCACCGTGCTCGACGGAGACAACTTTCGTGGGATGACTTACTTGCGTTTCTTTCTCTGGTCATGGTTTTGGTGATTCTTTTGCTTTATGTGCTCTTGCCTGTCAATGGCCATTCTATCGGTAGGTTAATTCCGTCTTGTCGCGGTAGCTTTACTGACGCCGAAGCCACTGTGTTCAAGAAGCGATGCAAATTTCTCATCAGGCGATTTCGAGCTGGTTTACAATAATGGCTCATGCCACGGCCGTTTGGTGAGCCTACATCGCAGTACTGAGAACTATGCTTGATGCTCGGCTATTAATCTGGTTCATGCATGCAGGACCACCCGGCTCTCCATAGCATTGACCATCCTGCGCATTTTGCCCAACGGCCGCAGGTTTATGTCAAAAGTAACCTGCGTCGCATTTGCAACGATATGGCTAACGGTCGTGATCCAAAAGTTGTTCATTTGCGGCAGCAGACCTGTACTAGTCCCCATCTGTCGGTACACGAGATTGACTGGAATCCTCGAAGTCGTCAGTGAGTTGATACTTTTCTGTTCACTACTCCAAATACGAGCCGTGGTTTTGCAGCCGACATGATTGGAGACCTCTGGCTGGTGCTGTGGCCTGCACACACCCTTCTGAAAATAAAGTTACGCGAACAACATGGGCGACTTTTACTAGCCTGCTTTTCTTGTGTTCTTCTTGGATCAGTTACTACCATTGTCCACGCCGCATACATCCTGAGAAACAACAAAATGTTGATAAGCATGACGGCACATGTCCAGGTAAGAAAACCTTTGGAAACTTACTTTACATGCAGAGGCATAAACTAACCAACTGATTCTGTTTTGCAATCATAGGTGGCGGTTTATTTGTTCATTTGCAACTTGCTCGTCGTCGTGCCATGGGTTTGCCGTATGTTTGGTAGCCTGGCTAATGACAGCGATGACAACTCGGACAGAAAAACACCAAGCCTTGGCAAGACGATCCACAAAACGGCGGATTATCCTAATTCAGTGCCTACCGGTATGCGTTACCCATACCAACTGTCCCAACTTGGAAGCACCTTCAATCAGCCAAGCAAACAA
>Ga0247779_1000605_pt1 | contig 21044 bp, 13 predicted proteins | sample UWRJL221509R5_FD_179925 | JGI IMG/M metagenome (GOLD analysis project Ga0247779, IMG submission 179925) | Plant litter microbial communities from Arlington Agricultural Research Station in Wisconsin, United States - UWRJ-L221-509R-5 | ecosystem: Environmental > Terrestrial > Plant litter >... | reverse complement strand
GCCCTCGGGAGCATCGAACTGCGCAGCTTGGGCGCGAGCCTTCACGCAGGCCACGACCGACGCAGGCAACGTACCCGACGAACCACTGACGCCGGTCACCTCGCCGCCCGCACCCACGCGAATCGTCAGCGTGATATTGCCGGCTGCATCGGGATTTTCGGCGAGACCTCGCTGATAGCAAGAGCGGAATCCCGCGCGCATTCCGGCCACGACACGCGAGGCATTGCCCACGGTGCCGCCGCTGACATTCGCTCCACCGACGTTGGCGTTGCCCTTCGGGCCAGCGACCTTCGTACCGGTGCCCGTGCCTTCCGTGCCAGTCGTGCGGCCGCTGGAACCGATTCCAGCCAGAGTACCACCCATGCCGGGCCGAATCGCACCACCGCCGGAACCGAGCTTGAGATCGCCTGTACCGACGCCGACACCTGCGCTGCTCGCTGCAGCTTGATCGAGGGCATTGGTGGCAACTTCACTGCCCTTCAGCACGCCAGCCGTGGCCGGCCCGGTGCTCGCCAACGCGCCGAGCGTTTGCATCTCGAGCTGGTCGAGCTCGTTGTGCAAGGCGGCGGCCTGCTTTTCACTCAGATGTCCCGGAGGAGCCTTTGGCCCTTGAGGAGCGGCAGCAGCGGGAGCGGGCGTCTTTTCCGGCGCCTTGTCGGCTTTCGCGCTTTGGTCGGGCTTCTCTTCGGGCTTGTCTTCGACTGGCGGCGGCGGCGGTAGGCTCTTCAGCGAGTCGATCACGCCAGCCACGTTCAGCTCGTCATCGACGACCGGATCGAGCCAATCCGAGTAGATCGAACCGAGCAACAGAAAGTGAAACAGGAACGACACGGCGGCGATGATCGTGGTGTTCCAATCGATCGCACTCGCGCCGCGCAGGACCGCCACTGGCAGCTGCGGCTTCGGCTGAATCGGCGGTGGCGCCACGAACTGGAACAAGAAGGTGGTCTCGCCAATCACCACCTTGCCGCGCGAATCCTCGGTCAGGCGGATTTGATAGGCGCCCTGCGAGGTGCGTCGTGCCTGACCCTTCAGCAGCGAGAGATCCGAAATGCCGGTGGGCAACGCGATGCGCCCGGTCATGCCGTCCAGGAAGTTCAGATGGTAGTCGTTGCCCACCAGCTCGAAGATGCGAAAGGTCGCGGGCACGCTGGAGGTCGCGATCACGAACATGTTCTTTTCGCTCGGCCCGACGGTGACGTGTGTGCGCTGCTTGATGATGCGCTCCTCCGAAACCCGACCCCCCTGCACCACACCGATGCGCAGCACCTTGGGACCGGTTGCGGCAACGGCCCGCATCACGGCGGTCATCTGTCCGGGGCGTTGCGATGCGCTTGGGCCTGGTTGCTGCTGGAACCCTTGGGTCATTGAAGCTTCCTCTTTACGTCACGGCAGAACATCGCCGACTCGTCCGCATGGGTCGGACACCGGCAAGCGAGAGTCGTTCCCACCATCTACGAAAGAGTAGCCCGCATCGGTCTAGTCGGGAAAGCGCGTTCCCAAGGAATCGTGCGCTTCGGCTTCGAGCCCGCGCTCGGGCGCCTGATTCGGGCTCACCGTCTTCGCTTCTCTCGGGCGCTGCTGCCGGCCCCGCTCGCTGGAGTCGATGTGAGCGAAGTGCCGAGCGCTTTTCCGGTCTCACGAGATGCCTGATCCCAGCCCTCGCGAATGGCCGCGCTGCGTGGCTTGGCCATGCGGCCGACGGCCGACACGCAGGCGGCACCGAGCAAGCCACCCGCCGCGCAGGCCACCAGACCCAGCACGCGCTCGACCGGCGAGCGCAGGTTGGCGTTGGCGCCAATGTAGCCCACGAGCGCCAGTGCCGTGCCGCTCGCCAAGCAAATCCGAGTCAGGGCCGCAAAACGTGCCGGCAATAATTCGAGCTCGAAAGAAACGTCGGACAGTCGTTGGTTCAACTCGGCGATCGCCGCGCGCCGAACCAGCTCGGAATCGGCAGCGCCCGCGCCGACTTCGGCGAGCAACTCAGCCAGCAGCGCGGAAGGCTGGGGCGCGTACAAACGTTGCAGCCGCTGGATCAGCCGCAGCGACAGCAGCAGGCAGCAGGCAGCCACCATCCAGGCGAGAACGATTTCCCAGCCCAAGCTCAGAACGGATCGTTATAGATCGCCTTTTCGATGCGATCCAAAAACGGCTGACGCAGTTCGGCGAGCGTCAACTTCGGCTGGATGCGGCTCACGTCGACGGCGGCGATCGGCTTTTGCACGCGCCCGACGATCGTGACCTCGCTAATCGTCACGACACGCCCCTTCTTTTGGGCGAAGGCGCTGCTCGCCGACAGCAGCAGCGAAAGCAGCAGGCCCGAGCGCACGGCGACGACAAGAAAATTTCTCATTTGTTGGCTCCGGTAGCAGGCGCGAACGTGGCGGCGGGTGTAGCCGCCTTGGCGGCAGGCGTCGTGCCGGCCGCGCCTGCCGGCGCGGGCGCGGGCGCGGGCGCAGCGGCTGCGTCTGCAGATTCCGCCGCCTTCGCCTCGAGCAAGGCCTTCTTGCTCTTGGCGCGCGTGATCAATTCGTCCGTGTCATCCGGGGTGCCACCGGCCACACGTGGCTTCATTTTTTTGTATTGGTTCAGCTCGTCGATCGCCAGATCGGCGGCTTGCCCCGGCGAGACACCCGGGAAATTGTCGGTGAACAAATACAACAGGCCGAGGTTGTAGTGCACCTGCGCGACGCTCGGATCCCGCTTCATCACCCATTCGAGCTCACGCTTGGCGTCTGCGGGGCGACCGACCAGGCGATAGGCATCGCCCAAGTTGAGGTGTGCCACGATGTTGTCGGCGTCGTACTTCAACGCGGGCTCGAGCAATTGTTGCGCGTCCGCAGCATTGCCCGCTTCCAAGTAGTAAGACGACAACTGCACGCGCGCCTCGACCAAGTCCGGACGCAGCTCGAGCGCCTTTTGCAGCTCTTGAATCGCCGGCCCGCGCAGGCCTTGCTCCTTGTAGATCAAGCCGCGGATCAGGCGCGCTTCGGCGTTGTTCTTGTCGCGCGGAGGATTCTCTTCTCCGTAGCCGTCGAGGATGCCCTTCAGCGCGTACAGCGCCAAATCCAAGCGCCGTGAGCGGTAGTGGTCGCGCGCGAGCGTGACCATGGCCGGACGGTAGTCGGGATTCAGCTTGAGCGCTTCTTGAGCCAAGCGCTGGGCTTCGCCGGAGTTGCCCTGAATCGACTTGACCTCGGCCAGCGCGGCGGAGACCGCAGCGCTCTTCGGCATTTGCGCTTGGCGCTGATTGAGGAAATCGATCGCGTCGTCGGGCTTGCCGGTGCGCGCCAAGAGCACTGCGTAGCCAACGATCGCGGGCTCGTAATCGGCGACGATGGTGGTCGCTTGGCGATAGGCGGTGAGCGCGCCGGACGTCTCGTTCGTCCGTTCGCGGACCACGCCCAATGAGTAGAAGGCCTGATAAGCCTTCGGATCGGCTTGCGTGGCCTGGACGAATTGGTTCTTCGCCCCTAAAAGATCGCCCTTTTTGAACGCGTCCATGCCGGCGTTGTAAGCCGTCGCCGCCGAGGCGTTCATCTTGGGTCGATTGCTGGCCGCGTCGCTGCCGGTTGGCGCGTCGGCCATGCCGAACTGAGCGCCCGGAGGCGCCGCGCCATTGTTGGAAGCCGGGGCCGTGCTGCTTTCCTGGGTGGGTGCAGCCGCGCCCTTGCTTTCGCCCGCAGCGCCGCCGCAGGCCACGCTGCCGAAACTGACCGCCAGAGCGAGCACTGAAACGAAGCGCTGAGTGATGATCGAAGGCGTCATAGTCCTCACCTCACTGCACGAACGCCGGAAGCGGCGGCGGCAAGCCCTGCGGCGGAGCAGCCGAAGTCTGACCCGGGCGCATGCGCGGGAACATCCCGGCTGAATAGTTCAAATCTTTGATCGAGCCGGTGTACTGCTGCATCTTGGCCTCGCCGATCACTTCGGTGAAGAAGGCCAGGCGCCGAATGGCGCGCGTCACTTCTGGGTTCGAAACGCTGTAGCGCTTGGCCAAGACGACTGCGTTGCCGTAACGGTCGACCATGATCTGGTCGGCGCTGTTCAGCTCTTGGTCGCGACGATCACGCCAGGCGTTCTGAACCTTGACTCGGGCGGCATCCGCCTTCTCCTGCAAGTCCGGATCGTCGCTGTTTTCGGCCCGCTTCAAGATCGCCTCGGTCTTGGCGTCGAAGATTTTCAGCTGCGGCGCGCGCGTATTGTACAGACCAGTGCGCAGCGAGTCGTACAGCGAGCCCTGGCGGGCAATCGCGGCCGTGGTCCACTCGGGCGAGACGTAGGTGTCGACCACGTGCTGAAGCTTGTCGTAGCGCTTCTTGGCTTCGACCGCGTCCTTTTGGTACTCGGCCACCACCTCCACGGAGGTGCCCTTGTAACGGTGAAAGCCCGCCTCGTAGTCGAAGGTGCGTGCCAAATCTTGATCGAGCTCGGTGAACTCGGCCTCGGCGGCCATGCCCGCCTCGCGTGAACCGAGTGCGCTGTTCTTGCCTCCCTCGCTCGGCGCCAGGCGCTTCCACTTGTCGAAGGCCTCGATGGTGTTGTCCCACCACTTGTTGGTATCGCCGGCCACCACGGCTTTGCGAGTTTTGGCGCTGTAGTACGCGGCTTGCACGACGTACTGGGCCGCCGCGTCCTTGCCCTTGTTGGCCGTGTAGTAGTCGTCCATCGCGTGCTGCGCGCCGCGGCGCGCGTTGGCGTTCGCGCCCTCGTCCGCGCTGTATTGATCCCAGCGCTTGAGCTCTGCGCTCGCTACGATGAAATCGGCCTCGGCGATTTCTTTGGGGGAGGCGCCGAGTGCCTGGAAACGCTCGCGTGCGCGCGTCATGCCGCCTCGATCGCCGAGGCTTGCGTACAAGGACAGCGCCTGACGCGCGGCATTGCGGCGATCGCCCTGCGCAAAGTGCGTGTTGTTGCTGATCTTGTCGTAGGTCTCGGCCGCGCGCGGGTAGTTGAAGAACAGCACGTAAGCGCCGGCCAGGGCGTCGTACGAGCCTTGCAGGTACTTGACGCGTTCTTCGTACTTCTTGGGCTGAGCCACCACGGGCGGCTTGGCCTTCGCGTCACCGTTCTGCAGCTTGTTCAGCGTCTGCGGGTTGCCGTAGCGAGAGTTGAACAGCTCGTACATGCTGATGGCCTTGTCGTACTCGCCGACCTGCTTGTAGGCGTACGCGCCATTCATCGCGGCTTCCGGCGCTTCGTCGCGATCGGGGGCCGCGTCCAGCGCGACCTTGTAGGCCGCGGCGGCCTCGCGCCATTTCTTCGAGCGCTCCGGGCCGTCCGGCATCTTCTGCGCTTCCTCGTACAGCTTGCGTGCGTCCAAGTAGGCCACGCCTTGCTTCACGGGCGTCCTGATCTGCTGTTCCGCCTTCTCCGTCTCGGCGTTGAAGGCGCAGCTCTTGCCCTCGGCGAGCTTGCGGCTCTCCTCGGCATTGCCTTCGAAGTTGCTCATGCTGATGAGCTTCTCCCAAGACTTGTAGCCCCACTCGTTGACGCCGCAGTACTGCTCGTAGAGCGGGCGGAAGCGCCGGCGCGCTTCGTCGAAATTGCCGTACACGAAGAACAGATCGGCCGACTGAAACGAGTACAAAAGGCCGTTCTTTTGCGGATCACGGTCGAGCGAAATCCGCTCGTTGTACTCGTCTCGCGCTTTCACCGCATCCAGCACCCGCTGCGGGACCGGATCTTTGACCACCTTGCGTGAGTCCCCTTCGCCGTCGAAGCGAAGCTCGCTGCGCTTCTCCAGGCCCTGCGCGCCCTTGCTGTCCTCGAACTTGCGATACTCGTCCTCCAGCACCTTCTCGGCCAGCGTCACCACGTCGTAGGCCGCGGGCTGCAGGTACTTGTCGTCCTCGTTCGAATCACGCACGCTGACGGCGCTATCGTGCGCGGATTTGATTTCCTCCGGCGTGGGCGAGCGGCTGATCGCGATCTGCAAGACCACCACCCAGTAACGAGCGTCCGCCAGCCAGTAGCGGCTTTCGTACGCGTCCATGGCGGTCTGGTCTTGTTCCAGATACGCGTTCCAACCGGTTTCCGCCAGGCGGTACTCGGCGATCGACTTTTCCAAGAGCGCGTGCTGCTCCCCCGCGTCGTTCAGCTCCAGGGCCTTCTCGTAGTAGCCGCGCGCGAAGTTGGTGTGATCGGCCGCGGCTCGCTTCAAACCGCCCTTCACGAGCTGCTCGGCGGTCTGTAGCGCCTCGGGGTCGTCCTTGTTGGCATCGACCCAGGGCGTGGTGCCCACGTAGGCCGCCAAGCTGGTACGCGCCTCGAGCGACTTTCCGGCATACTCGACGCGCGCGGCCGAACCGTCCGGCGCCAAGCGCGCGAGCTGGTCGTACAGCTCGGCGACCCGGTTCTGCATCACCGGTGCGTCGCGGTTCATCGGGAACCTGCGGAGCGTGAGCTCCAACATCGCGACCGCGTTCCGGTTCTGGGTGATCTCGATGTACTCTTGCGCGAGCGCCTTATAGATCTCGACCGTCCACTTTTTATCCTGCGGGACGAGCGCGGGGTCTTGAACGCGCTGGATGCCGATCGCCATCTTGTTCTCGGCGGCGACCGGATCGGTCTCCGTGTCGAGCACGTCGTTGCGCGGAATGTACGGCAGCTCCGGCGGCGGACCGTCGAAGTCGACGTAGGTCAATGAACCGGCGATGTAGGTATAGGCTTCGGACCGGAAATCCGCGCCCGGATCGCCGGTCTTCGCCTCTTGCTCGTCCGCGTAGTGCAGTAGCTTGACGAACCAATCGACCGCGGTCCTGTAGCGCTGCTGCTTGTAATAAGTCCAAGCCTGCTTGTACATCGCCACACCGAAGATCGGCGGCTTGGTGAACTGCATCGAGTGGTCATAGGCACTGACCGCGCGGTTCAAGTTGTACGGCCCGCCATGCGGGTCGATCTGATCGAAGTGGAAGTTGCCCAACTGCCACCAGATTTCTGCCAGGTAGCGCGGGTCGTCGGTGGTTTCCACCTTCTGGGGCAGTGGCTTGCAAGCGTCGTACGGATCGGTGAACACGCGCTCTTCGGCGTCGGCCACCGGCTTGCCGGCGACGGTCTTGGGCGCAGCGGCTTTGCCCCGGTTGCGCCCCACCTGGTCGAGCGGGACCGGGTTTTTGTTGTACCACTCCTGCCAAAACTTATCGTCGTGGTCCTGCGGCAACGGGTCGAGCGCGATCTTCCCAGCGTCCTTGGGATCGTCCTTGACCGTGTAGCGGTTGGAGCAGACGAGCGAGCGCCAGGCCTGTTGCCCCTCTTCGATTCGCCCCGCGTCCGTGTAGCCGTGACCCAGATAGTAATGAACGGCGGCGATTTCTTCGTAGTGAGGGAACTCTTTGATCAGCCGACGGTACATGGCCAGGGCCGGCTCGAGCGCGGTCGTCAAGTCGGCGTCGTTGTTGGCGCGTGCGCGTTCTTCGTACAGCGCGCCCAAGCGAAACATCGCGTCCGGCGTCGAGCGCGGATCGGCGTTCTCACCGCTGTAGCGCTCGACGAAGCGCTCCAGGCGGGCGATGGCTTCTTGGCGAGCGTCGTCCAGGCCGTGCTTCTCTTCGGTGATCTCGCGATCGAGCGCGGTCAGCACGCGCTGGCGCCGCTGCTCGTAATGATGACGCACGATCATCGTCAGGTTGCGCCGGTAGTCCTTCGAGCCTGCCGCATAGTCGCGGGCTTCTTGCTGCAGGATGCCGAGCGCCTTCAACTGAGCAGGCGTGGGCGCCGGCGGAGGCGGCGCTTGCTTGCGCAGCTTGGGCGTGCCGGTGCCGACGACGGACGACGGACCGCTCACGGGCGGCGAGCTTTGGCCGACCGGCGCGGCGCTCGCGCTGGCTGCCGGAGCGGCGGCGCTGGCGCTGGTTGCCGGAGTGGCGCTCGCGCTGGTTGCCGGAGCGGCAGCGCTCGCGCTGGTTGCCGTGGCGGGCGCCTGGCCGCGGGCCACTTCGGAGGAGGCGAGCGACGTGGCGATCAACGCCACCGCCGTCAGTAGCCCGGAGCTGAGACTGCGATTCATTGCTGTTCCTCCGCGTCGTCGAGCACTTCGCGAAGCTCGTCGTTCAAAGTCTGCTCTTCGCGCGACCGCTCGCGTTGCAGGTTGCGCACGCGCAGGGCCTGCTCTTCGCGGACCTCCCAGGCTTCCTGCACGATACCGACGTCGGCACGCAGCACGATGCTCTTCAATCGGTCGCGCACCAGGGCGAAGTTCTTCATCGCAATCTCACCGACCAACAGCCGAGCTTGTTGATCGAGACCGTCGAGGTTTTGCGCGTAGCCTTCGATCAGCGCGACCTCTTGGGAGATCTTGTCACGCAAGCCGTTGGCCTGCTCGATCGCTTCCTGCTCGAACTTTGCGCGCGAGAGCTCGAGCGCCGCGTCGTCGTTGTCGGCGCGCACGAGCAGCGGCTGGATCGATTTCCCGTACGCCGCCGCGTCCGCAGAATCTTGCCCGGCCACGAGCAAGCTCACCTCGCGCGCGAGCAGCTCACGGAAGCGCTTGCGCACGTCTTGATCGTCGAGATAACGCTGATCGCCGAAGCCGATCTGCGCCTTGCCCACCTCGATCGCCGCGCGAAACTCTTCGATTCTCTTGTGGTAAGTGACCAAGTCTCGCTCGTTGGCTTCGATTTCGAGCTGGAAGCGCGCCCGGCTCTGCGGGTCGCTGGTCACCCCGTGCTTGTCGGCTTCGTTCATTACCCGATGCAAACCGTTCACGATCGCCTTCAGCTTGTCGGCCTCCACGGTCAGCTCTTGCAGCGACTGTGAGGTCTTGGACCATTGCGTGCCGCCGGCCTCCTCGCGGCGTACGAATTCGCCATTGGTGACCGGCATCCAGCCGAGCCGCTTCATCAACGAGCGGCGTTCGCTGCGCACGCTGGCAAGCTCTGCGCTCACGTTGCCGTTGGCCACATCGTCGATGCCCTCGGCCAGGGTGCCGCGCGCGCGAGCCAGCTTGTTCGACAAGCTGAGCACCTGCTGCAGTTGGACTTGGATCTGTGGAAAGGCTTTGACGCGCGAAGACACGGACAGCACCGCGTTCAACTTGGTGGCAAGCTTGCGCGAGCTCTTGATCAGCGAGCGTGACCGAGAAACGTCGTCGATCACTCCGAACACGTGCTGATCTTCGGCTTGGTCGCGAGCCCACTCCAAGACGACTTTGGGCAGCTTGTCGTCCGAGGCGGCGCCGAAATCATCGGACGTCAGCTTGTCGTAGTAGACCGCTGGGTCGTTCGTCGACTTCAAGAAATCGTCCAACTGTTGACGAATCGGATCGAAATGGCCGGAGACGTCCTTGTACAGCCCGAGCGCGTGCTGAAACTCCCCGGCGCGCAGCATCAGATCGGCGCGCAGCAGTGAGCCGTCGGCCAGCTCTAGATTGTTCGGATCGGTGATGGTCAGCACCTCCAGGGCGCGCTGCGCTCGCTCGAAATCACCCAGGCGTACGTACACCCACGCAAGCTCGTACAGCATGGTCGAGAACTCGGGGGAGCCGCGATCGACGTGGCTGTATGCCTCCGCCGCTTCCACGTAGTCATCCGTTTCGTGGAACAGGCGACCGATGGCCATCCAGGCCAGATCCACCACGTGCCGAGTAGCGGCCGTGGTGGCCGGCATGCGCGTGACTTTTCGGAACTGTTCGATGGCTTGGGTGAAGCGGGTGTCCGGGGCAGCCACCGGCTTGGCTTCACCCTTCGGCGTAGTCGGCGCGGGGGCCGTAGCCAAAGTTTCTTTCGTCAACACCACGCCGAGCAGGTACTGCGCCTGCAGCGTGTACTCCGAGCCGACGGGCACCGAGTTTACGGCGGATTTGGCGGAACCGTAGTCCTTGCGCGCGTACAGCGCCTTGGCCCGCGCATACGGCAGCGAGCCGGATTTGTCCGACTGGGGCACGCTGTCGAGCCGAGCGAACACGTAATCGAGGCTTTGCAGATCGTCGGTGCGCAGCGCGATGTCGACCAGGCGGCTGAGCGAGCGGCCGAGGTACTCCCCGTATGCCGAGCGCGCCGCGTGATCCAGTACGTCTCGGTAGTGGCGCCGCGCGGACAGGTACTGGCGTGATTGAAAGTAGGCCTCGCCGATCAGGAACGAGGCATCCGCGTAGTCCGCTTCGGTTGCCTTGCCCTGACGATTGAGCTCGAGCACCTTGCTCAGCAGCTCGATCGCGGCATCGTAATTCTTGGCATGCAGCAGCATGTCCGCATTCGCGATGCGCACGGCCGGCGTCGCCGGCGGCTCACGAAACTTGGTCGGCGGGGGCGGCTTGCCGATCTCGGCTTCGACGCCCTGAATGGCCGTGGTGGCGCGCCCCTGGGCCTCGGACGTGCTGAGGGCGAAGCTCGGGCGCGCGAACAACAAAGCCAAGCCGACCGCGGCGAGTTCACCACCGCTCCGGAGCGGTCGCTTGCGCATCACTTGCCTCCCGTGCCCACCGAGACAGAGGCGTTGGTCGACGTCGGAGCGCCAGGAGTCGCGGCGGGAGCCGCGCCTGGCGCAGTCAGGACGCCGGAGCGAATGCTCTCCGTGAAGCGAATTGCCGGCCGATCGGTGAGGTCCGTGGTCACGTCACCCTTCTCCCAGGCGATCACGTCGAGCTTGAGCGTCTTGCCCTCGGTGATGGTGAAGGAATGGCTGGACGGCACCTTGAACTTGTAACCCTTGAGGTACGAGAACACGCCGTAGCCGTTGCCGCGGAGCTGAAGCACGATTTGAACCGTGTGGTCGCCCGGCGGGATCGAACCGATGAAGATCGGGATCTCTTTTTGGTTCGCGAGCGGGCTGTCGTCGGCCTCGTCTTGCTTGTTGTACTGAACCGCGCCATCCAAGACGAACAGGGCACCGGTCAGGCGGAACGCATTGCTCAGGTCGTTGCGAAAGCTGATCTCTGCTCGAGCACCGCCAGCGCCGCCAGAGAGGATGGTGTCGCTGAGCAGGCTGAGCCGGGTGTGGCTGCGCCGAATCTGCTCTTTCAACTCGTCGATGTGCTGCTCGAGATCACGCAGCCGAACCACGTACGTCGAGCCGTCGATCGGCGCGCTGCCCGCGGGCGGGCTGGCCGTGGCCGGGCTAGCCGCCGCAGGCGCCGATGTCGGTGCTGGTGCGGCGCTCGCGCTGGGCGCGGCGCTCGCGCTGGGCGCGGCGGCTGCTTTCTCGGCAGGCTTTGGGCTGGGATTGGCGACGGGAGCCGCAGCGGGGGCAGCCTTCGAGCTGCTCGCCGGCGTCTGCGCGCCGGCCGCGGACGCCAACGAAATAATTCCCGCGAGTGCGGACAACCAAAAGGCTTTGCTAAGGCGCATCACTACCCTCTCCAAAGAGATTGAGGACCCGGCACGGGCGGTTTTCAGTCCCCGACACCAAGACTCGAGCGTCGACATGGAGCCCCAAGCTCCGCCCGGCATCTTCCACTGCGCGAGCCTTCCCGCCAAGTCGGATTTTCACACTTCTTCGCGAGGTTGCGCGAGCCGGGGTGCACTGCCCCCGGGCGGCAGTGGCGCTGCATTTCGGCCACAGCGAGTGCCCCGGACGATGCCCTCGGCGAGCCCGCGGTCCGGGCTCTGGTCCGCCGGCCCGCCGTCCCGGGCGGGCTCCCGGCCGGGCGCCGGACCGCTGAATCACTCAGAAAATGCTGTGTCTTGCGGGAAACACAGGCCGAGCGCTACGGTTAGAAGACCGGATCGGACCGCAGATCGAACGCCGCCATGGGACGTATTAATTGGGCAACGGCCCTGACCTCAGACGGAGGCCTCATCCCAAGCAACGAGCGCCCTGCCGCCTGCCGGCGAGAGTGAATTCCCCAATGGCGGCCGTGCCGGGCGATGCAACGGACGAGATGCTCATGGTGCGCTACCAGAGAGGCGAGCGCAAAGCGTTCGTAGAGCTCGTGCGTCGTCACAACCGCTCGATTTACAATTTCGTACTGCGTCAAGTTCGCCTGCCCTCGCTTGCCGAGGACGTGACCCAGGACGTGTTCATGCGCGTGGTGCAAAACGCCGCCGAGTTCAAACACGAAGCGCGCTTCTTGACCTGGCTCTACACCATCGCGCGAAACCTGTGCATCGACCAGCTACGCAAGCAGTCGCACCGGCGACATGCTTCACTCGATCAGCCCCAGCGCGAGCAGGGCGACCAGAGTGACGCTCAGCTGCTCGGTGACACGGTGGCCGATGCCAACCCGCAAGCCAGCGCCGAGCGCAATGCGCTCTCGTCCGAGGTGCGCTCGTCGATCGTCAAGGCGGTCGACTCCTTGCCCGACGATCAGCGCGAGGTGTTTCTCCTGCGCGAAGTCGCAAGCTTGCCGTTTCGAGACATCGCCGAGATCACCGGCGTTGGAGAGAACACCGTGAAGAGTCGGATGCGTTACGCGCTCGACCGACTGAAAGATGCCCTATGCGATTTCGAGGAGTACGCCCGCGCGCTGCGCTAGGCGTTTTTGAGGGCAAAATACCGTGGATTGCGAGAAGTTCGACCGAATCGTGCTCGACCTGCTGTACGACGAGCTGGATGAGCTGACAGCTGCCGCAGCGGGGCGCCACATGGAGCACTGCGCGCGCTGCCGCGCCATCGGTTCGGGTTTGCGCGCGACGCGCGAAGTCGGCACGCTGCCGTTGCTCGATCCACCCGAGCAGCTCGAGCTTCGCATTCTGCAAGCCGAGGAACGAGCCACGCAGCTCTTGCCCATCGGTAAGCGCCTCGGTCGCGGGCTGTCGTTGCTCGCGGGTTACGCCATGCGACCCCAGGTGTCGATGGCGGCGCTGTTGATGTTGATGATCGGTTCGAGTCTGTTCTTCTTGCGCGCGCAACCGGGCGACCGCGAGCACGTGTTGGTCACCGAACGCGGTGTGCCCGAAAGCGACAACGAGGTGGTGACGGTGCTACCGAAGAAGCTGGAGGCACCAGCGGAGGCCCCGCGCGCGGCCGTTCATCCCGCGCCGAGCCCGCGCGTCGAAGAAAACGCGCGTCGCGATCGCGTTGCGGAAGCCAAGCCGGAAGCCGCGCCCATGCCTGCAGCGGCCCCGCAGTACGCCGCGGCGCCGCCAGCGCAAGCGCAAGCGGCGCGCGGCAGCGACGGGCTGGGCGCGAGCAGTGACGATAGAGAGCTGGAAAGCAGCACTGAAGCGAGCAGCGATAGCGACGCCAGCTACGACGCAGCCATGGCCGCCTATCGCGACGGTCGCTACAGCGAAGCCCAACGGCGCTTCGACGAAATCGCGAGCTTGGGCGGCGCGCACGCGGCGAACGCTGCGCTGTACGGCGCACAAGCGCTGCGGCGCGTTTCCGGGTGCCCCACCGCAGCACCGCGTTTCGAAGAGGTGCACTCGCGCTACCCCGGCTCGGTCGGCAGCGACGCCGCGTGGCAAGCCGCCGACTGCTACCGCTCACTCGGAGAATTGGCCCGTGCGCGCCAGAACTACGAGCAGCTGTCCGCCGACCCCAGCTACAAGACCCGCGCCAAAGAAGCGATCGCCGAGCTCGATCAACGCGTCGCCGATCAAGAGGCGGCTGCCCGCAAAGCCGCCGCCGCGGCGGCTGCCACGGCCAAGGGTAAACCCGCGGCGGCCAGCGCACCGGCAGCAAAGCCGTCTGCGAGCAGCAAGTAACGCTCTGTCCCCTCTCCTAAACTGAGAGACCGGGCACGGGCACGTTTCAGCTGAGCGGCAAACACACGATGGCGCAGCTGACTCTCTGGCTCCGAGAGCACCAGGCTCGCTCCCTGAAATTAACCGCCGAGCCGCAGAGATCGCAGAGGTCTGAGAAAGAGGGATTGGGGGGTTTGCGGAGCGCGGCAGGGCGCGGCGGGGGAAATGCGGAGACCGATGCGGATCGTTACCCCACGCAAATTTCGCATTTGCTACGGCGTGGATCGCCGCGAAAAAATAAACCAAAACTCCCCTCTGATCTCTGCGATCTCTGCGGCTCGGCGGTTAGTCCCTCTCCCTTCCCCTCGTCCGCGACGCCGAAGGCTGGGGCGAACCGAGACGTATTGATTGACCATCAAAAACTCTCTCTCCTGAGAAGATGGAGGGACGAGAGTCGGGCACGGGCACGTTTACGGGCGAGCGATCAGGAGCCGACCATTTGCGCGTTCGTGCCTGCTTCGCCCACTTCCACGTCTGCGGACGTGACATTCACGGGACCACCGTCCGGAGCGTCGAAGGGAGCGCGGCCGATTTGCTTGGAGCCCAGGCTGGGAATGAAGGGAGCGACGAAGTACTCCCGGGTCCAGTACCAGAACAGGCTGCGCTCGATCAGCGCCGGGTCGATCTGGGGTGCGAGGGCGGCGTGCACTTCCGAAAGCTTGCTCCAGTGGATCGACGGCTGTTCGTGGTGAGCGCTGTGGTAGCCGTTGTTGAACAGCAGAAAATTCAGCAGCTTTCCGTCCCAGCTGCGCGAGTGATTGTGCTTCGACCAGGGGTCCGTGTGCACGTGCTGGTCGTAGTTGAAGAGCATGATCGTCCACAGCGCGAAGAACGCGGGCACGAGCAAGGTCATCACGTACACGTACAGGCCGGTCTTCAAGCCGTGCACGGCGATCGACAGCGCCAAGAGCGACAAGTGCGCGCCGCCCCAGATGGTGTATTGGAGCAGGATGCGCCGGTACAGAGACGGGTTCTCCTTCTTCGCCTTGCGAATGAAGAACTTGATCGGATCGCTCTGCCAGTAGCTCGAGACGAAGAAGTAGGTGACGGCCACCAGCAGGTTGTGGCGATTGGTGTAACGCCAGGTGATCGTCGCGTCCCCGGCCCGGTTCACGTACTTGTGATGGTTCAGGTTGTGGGTCGGAATCCAGGCGAACGTGGGGTAGCCGTAGAAAATCGAAATCCAGTTGCCGAAAATCTGGTTCTGGAGCTTGCCCTTGAAGGTCGGGCAGTGATTGTGGTTGTGCGCAATCACGCCACAGGCGAGCGCGAAATAGGCGCTCAGCCACCACAGGTACGGGACCAAGTCAGGCCGGGCGAACTGCAACGCGACCAGCGCGGGAGCAATCATTACCCAGAGCAGCGTGCGGTAGTCGGCAGCAATACGAGGTCGCATCGGTGCCGGGACTGTAGCAGCCGAGTCCCCGGTCGGGGTCACGGTTTCGTCATCGCGGGCCGGTATTTCGCGATTTTTACCGAGAAATTCAGGTCGGAAGCCGCGTAAACGCGTTCGCGCTGGTGCAAAAGCGTGCGCCTGCTGCGCCGGCGCCGCTCAGTTGGTGTTGTCGCGCACGTAGGCAATCGTGCGTACCGAGCTGATGATTCGTTCGCGACTTTCGCTCGAAAGGCTGATGAAGCGAATGCCCATGCCCGGGTTGGGGTTGTCCGACAACATGCGGATCGGGTTCACCCACTGCACCTGGCCGAGCAGGGTGAACGGAGACTCTTCACCCGGAAGCGCGAAGCGCAAGGTCAGGCGTGTGCCCACTTCCAGCGGCTCGTGCGTCGCCACGAAGATCCCCATCTCGGAAATATTCGTGATGCTCGCATACAGGAACGTCTGCTCGGTCTCGCAGTCGACCGACCACTCGACGTCGACGCGCTCGTAGATTCTGCGCTCCGAAACGGGAGGATCCGAACGCTCCGAAACGGGAGGCTCTGACGGCTTGGAGTGCTCGTCGCTCACGCTTTTCGCTTAACCCCATTGTGGGCAGGTGTCACGGATCAATGCATAGCGCGATCAGCGCACATCCAGAAAGCCTGCTTCGAGGCGGTTTTCCACGGCCGGTCCGCGCCGCACCTCGAGCCGCCGGTTTCCACTATAGAGGCCAAAGTACACCTGGTACTTGCCGGCGCTGAAGTTGGGCTCGAGCGTGAGCTCACTTCGATCGGCGATGAAATCGCCCACCTGCCACAGGTTGAATGGGTATTTGCCGGCGGTGGTCGGGTGATCTCCGTTGAAGCGTCGTTGGAACCCGTCAATGTGAATGAAGGTTTCCCAAGAGCCGCTGATCGGCTGGACGACCCGATAATAGATCACGAACTCGTAGTGACGCCCGACTTCGACGGCGTCGACCGGATGTCCCTCGCGGTCGAGCGTATCCCAACCGAGCACGTCGAGCTTATCGCCCAGGTTCGCGTTGAGCGCGTGCATGGGCTTGGGGGCTTGCTCGAGCACGTACGGCGCCAGGGGATTGTCGTTCGCTGCGCCAGCGAGTCGATTGGAGACCAGCACGATCTCACTCGAGCTGCGGTCGAGCACGGGCAGGTTGCGCGGCGGGACCTGGCGCGCGCGGTAGAGCGCGTTCAAATTGCCGAGATCGGCGTCACGGATCACGAGCCAGCGCCGCTGGTCACCGGCCATCAACCAGTCGAACGCGCGCCCAGCGGTATCGAACGAGGGCACGGTGCGCCCGGCGTAGTAGCTCGCGCTGGCGGCTCCCGCGCCCAGCATCCCTAGCGCTTCACCGGGCTTGGCTTGCTGCCGATAAGCGTCGAACACCTGTTTCGGCGAGATCTGCGCAAGTAGCCCCGGGTAGTAGCCCAGGCTCGAGCACAGGCCGAAGCCAACGCACACGATCAGCGCAGCCTGTGCGCGAGACAGGCCCCCGGACAATGCGCGCGCCAGCACACCCGGGCCGAACGCACTGCCGAGCTCGGGGTCGAACAGAGTGCGAAACGCGTCGCGCACCGCCATCAGCACCAGTGGCGAGACGGCCAACGTGGGCAGCGCGAGGGCCGCCCGCAGCGCCCACGAACGCTGGACCGTGCCCAGCATTTCCAGGTTGCCCAGGACTCGCACGTGCTCGCTGAGCAGCCCCAGCACGCATAGTCCGAGCAGCGCCGCCTCGAATACGACCAGCGTGAACAGCAAATTGCCGGCCCATAGCTCGCGCAGTACGCGCGGCCACACCCGGTACTCGCTGAATTGGAAGCGCTCATCCCGATGGCTCGAGCGCTCCTGCAGCAGGAACAGGAACGCGCCACAAAAAATCAGGGTGCCCGCGCCCAACCAGCGCTCGGCCGCGACGCGGAAGGAGTCGGGGAAGTGCGCGTCGCTGACGCAGAAGGCGCTCAGGCCCTTCTCCGGAAAATTCTGGAAGTCGACGAGCAGCAGGATGGCGAAGGCACACACGACCATCGGCAGCGCGCGATGAACCTTTGCGCCGCGCTCGAAGTCGCGCACGAACAGCGCCACCGCGATCGCCAATGGCGAGACCGCAGCGAAGGGCATCGTGCCCAAAACCGGCGCGGAAATGCCGTACGCGCCCAGCGCCAGTGCGGGCACGATCAGGCACAAAAGGCGCAGCGCCGTTTCGCGCTCGAACGCGGGGCGTTCGCAAGCTCCCGGCGGCTTCTGCACGAGCGAGCCGAGCGCGACGGGCAACATCGGGCTCCACGGAAACAGCCCGTGACCGAGCTGCAATAAGACGCTGTCGAAAGTGGGCAGCACGTGCGGTCGATTGACCATGCTGCCCAACCAAAGCGTGAACGCGCCGCCGCTCTCCGGTGCTCGCAGCAACGCTCGCCACGCCCAAACGCCGGAGCCGACGCCGAGCGCGAGGGCCAGCGCGCCGCAAGCGTCTCCGAAGCGCTCCTTCGTGCTGATGTGCGTGGAGCGGAGCACGAGCCAGGTCACGCCCACGCTCGTGGCCGGAACGGCGACGCCGATCAGCACGCCGCGCGACAGCACCGCGCACGACATGCCCAAAAGCCCGAGCCCGAGCCCGAGCCAGCGCGCGCCGCCGAGCCCTCCCCGACCTCGGTCGAAGACGGCCAGGCCCAGGCCCGCTAGCGCAAGCGAGAGCGCCGACATCGTTACGATGTCGCCGAGCATGGTGCGCGCGTGCAGAAAAAAGAGCGGCATGGTGGCCAGCACCAGCAGCGAAGACCAGGCGCTGCGGCGATCGGCGAGCCGGGACACGAGCCAGTAGCTGGCGGCCAAGCCGAGCAAGCCCCAAATCGCCAGCGGCAGGCGGCCCGCCCACTCGTGCAGGCCAAATACCCGGAAGCCGACGGCGATCGAGGTGAAGGGCAGCTCTCCCCTACCCAGCTCGCTGCGCGTGGGCACCTGGTTCTCGGCGCCCTCCAGCCAAAGGCCCTGGCCCCCGAGCAGATTGAGCGCGATGCGGCGAGCGAGCTCCGCAACTTCGCGCTCCGGCGGATCCCAGATGCCGCTGGCAGAAAGCGGCGCAAACAGGCTCAGCAGCAGAACCAACCCGGCAAACCAGGCCAAAAGCCGGGGGTGAGCCGGGAAAGCCCCGGGCTGAGGCGGCAATTGTGCGATATTTCCCAGCTCGCCGGGCGCGCTTGCTCCGGAAGCGCCCGCGTTTTCCTCGCTCATCGCAGCCTGGGCGCGTACTAGCCGGTGTTTCTTGTCGTTGCAACCGGGGAGAAACGGTGGAAGGTGTGCGCGGCGCGCGGCGCGCCTGATCACTTTCGGTCCTCACCCAGCCCGCGCACCATCGGACACGTACAGTCATGCGTTTTGGAACCATTGCCATCGTGGGGCGCTCGAACGTCGGAAAATCGACGTTCTTGAATCGCGTCCTGGGTGAGCCGCTCGCCATCGTCTCGCCACTCCCGCAAACCACCCGCGACAACGTGCTCGGGGTGGTCCATCGCGAGGGCGTGCAATTGGCGTTTCTCGATACACCCGGAGTGCACACGCCGCGCTCGGAGCTGGGGCGGCGCATGAACGCTTCCGCGCTCGACGCAGCGCGCACCGCGGACGTCGTGCTGTTCATGACCGACATTTCCGCGCTCACTCCGCCCAAGAAGGCGCAGAAAGAGAAGAGCGTGCAGGAGCTCGACCAAGAGCTGTTCGCCAACGTGCCCAAGGACGCGGTGGTGGTGCTCGCGGTGAACAAGGTCGACGCGCTGCGCGACAAGAGCAAACTACTGCCGGCGCTCATCGCCTATCAGGAGTTGCGCAACTTTGCGGCGCTGATCCCGATCAGCGTGAAGGCGGACGACGGCGTCGAGCGCGTGCTTGCCGCGCTGGCCGAGGCCTTGCCCGAGGGCGGCATCGGCTTCGACGAAGACACGCTCACCGATCGGCCGACCAGCTTTTTCGTGCGCGAGTACATCCGCGAGCAGGTGCTGCTGGCGATGCGCGGGGAAATCCCGCACGCGGTCGCCGTTTCCATCGACGAGTTCGCGGAGGGCCCCAAGGCTTCCTCGATCAAAGCCACGATCCACGTGGAGAAGGTCGGTCAGCGCAAGATCCTGATTGGCACCGGCGGACTCCAGATCAAACACATCCGAGTGGGCTCGCAAGCGCGCATCGCGGAGCTGCTCGGGCACAAGGTGCACCTCGAGCTGTTCGTGCGCGTCACTCCGCAATGGAAGAGCATGCCCAGGCAATTGGCGGAGCTCGGCTATGACGCCCCCGTCGGTTTGGCCAAAGTCGCAGCCGCCAAGAAGCCGACCCGCAGCAAGAACAAGAAGCGCTCCGCGCCGAGGGCGAAATGAGCGCCATCGTCGCCGTGGTGGGTCGGCCGAACGTCGGCAAGAGCACGCTGTTCAATCGCCTGATCGGCAAAAAGCTGGCGATCGTCGATGATCAGCCGGGGGTCACCCGCGACCGCCACTACGCCCCGGCGCACATCCACGGTCACAACGTGACCCTGGTCGACACCGGCGGCTTCGATCCAACCAGTGACGATCCGATGCAGCAGGGCATCGCCCGTCACGTCGATGCCGCGATCCAAGAAGCGGACGTGATCGTGTGCGTGCTGGACGGCTCGATGAGCGTGACCGGACCCGATCGCGAAGCCGTGAAGCTGCTGCGGCGCTCGAAAAAACCGGTCATTTACGTGGCCAACAAGGTCGACACGGCCAGCAAGATCCCGGCCGCCAACGAGCTGTACGAGCTGGGCGTGCCCGAGATCATCGCCGTCTCTGCCCTGCACGGCCGCGGCACGGCCCACCTGGCCGAAGCCGTGGCCAAGCACTTGCCCAAGGCCTCACGCGGCGCGCCCGAGTCGGAGGAAGCGGACGAGATCATCCCGCGCATCGCCCTGATCGGCCGACCCAACGCCGGCAAGTCGTCGATGTTCAACCGCCTGAGCGGCAGCGAACGCGCGTTGGTCGACGATCGCCCAGGCACCACGCGCGATCCAGTGGACGCGCGCATCGAGGCCGACGGCCGCACGTTCTTGATCGTGGACACCGCGGGCATCCGGAAAAAATCGCGCGTCGAGCGTGGCATCGAGCTGGTCAGCGTGCTGCAGGCGATTCGTTCGATCGAGCGCGCCCAGGTGGTGATCCTGATGTGCGATGCCGTGCTCGGCGTGCAAGAGCAGGACTCGCGCCTGCTCGGCATGTGCCTGGAACGGCGACGGGCGGTGATCGTCGGCTTGAACAAGGCCGATCTGCAGAGCAAGAAAGAGCAACTCGAGTCGGAAGAGAAGGCGCGCGACGAGCTGCGCTTTGCCGGCTGGGTGCCAATCGTGCATCTCAGTGCCAAGACCGGGCGCGGGGTAAAGGAGCTGCTCGATCTGGCCGCGCGCGCCGGTAAAGAGTTCAAGCGCCGCATCCCGACCGGTGAGCTGAATCGCTTCTTCGAGGACGTGCTGAGCCGCCACCCGCCCCCAACCAGCAAGGGCCGCGCGCCGCGCATTTTCTACGTCACCCAGGCCGAGTCGCACCCGCCGCGCTTCGTGGCCATGTGCAACGCGCCAGAGTACATCACCGAAGCGTACAAGCGCTTCGTGGCCAACCAGATCCGCAAGACCTTCGACTTCCGCGCCGTGCCGATCACGGTCGAATACCGAGCCCGCAAGCGCAACGAAAACGCCCCCCCCGGCGTATCCCAGTCGCGCTCCCGAAAAAAATAGCCGGCGCGCGAGCTCGGCTCTCGATGCGCGCGCTCGGCGTGAAAGAAGGACGCGCGGCGCCTGCGGCGCGCGGCGGGAGACTCTCGTTGGCGCACGCTCGGACGGAGCGCTGGGCCGCCCGCGCTGCGCCCGAGGACAGCACGCGCCTGTTCGGTCAGCCTTTGTAGGTCTCCATCTCATTGGCAGATCGTGATCTGATCCTGCCAAGGTCAGACGGCTCGACGTATTTCCGGGCATGCGGCTGGACTGCCTTCCGCGCGCCCGGCGCGAGGGCGTGCGGCGCTGCGCGCGCACCGGA
>Ga0247779_1000604_pt1 | contig 21048 bp, 26 predicted proteins | sample UWRJL221509R5_FD_179925 | JGI IMG/M metagenome (GOLD analysis project Ga0247779, IMG submission 179925) | Plant litter microbial communities from Arlington Agricultural Research Station in Wisconsin, United States - UWRJ-L221-509R-5 | ecosystem: Environmental > Terrestrial > Plant litter >... | reverse complement strand
ATAAGCCACGCAGCTGCCATCCACGGTCTCTCAGCAGCCTCGGCAGGCGCAATCGCAACGCTCGCCACTCATCCTTTCGATGTCATCAAAGTACGTCCTCTCCACTTAAACCCTACCACTAACCAACCCCTTTAAACAGACCAAAATCCAAGTCCGCACCGAAGACCGCTACAACGGCCTCCTTCGCACCATTCTCACCATCTGGCGCCAGCGCGGGCTCGCTGGCTACTTTGACGGCGCATCCCTCCGTCTCTCCCGCAAAGTCCTCAGCTCCGCCATTGGCTGGGCAGTCTACGAAGGTGTATTGATGTTTGTCCGCTCTTGACCGTTCTCGCGCTGGATCCACCTTCTTTATTCCCTATGTTATATCCTATGCTTATACTCACTCACCCTCCCCTCTCATGACCATAGAACATAACATAAACTGTATTATTATCCTTATGTCCGTCTAGATAATACTTATTATCCTGCTTTCGTTAGCATAACTGGCGAGAATACATAGAGTTCAGCAAAGTAAGAGAGTTTTCACAAGCAAAACGAACCCCAACTCCTAACATTACTCATTCAAATCCACCCTTACTTTTTCATATTATTTCCAAGTGCTGGACTCGGTACCGACTTGGCAGAAATAAAAAAAGATATAAGCAGTTCTTGGACGCTTAACTCATTTCCGACGAGCACACTTTCGCATTTTTTTCTTGTTTTGCCTGCTCTGCGTATGTACATGCAAAAAAAAAACCCCTCTATGAATACTCTTTCTGTATAAACTTGGCAATCGTCTGTAGTTGGATATTCGAAGTACCCTCGTAAATCGCGCCCTGAGTGTATCCTATGAGAAACTGACCAAGTTCCAACAAAAAAAAGGACTCACAATTTTAGAATCTCTCCAATACTTCTCGATCCCCGTTTCTCTCGTGAACCCAACACCTCCAGCCCACTCGATAGCAGAGCCAGAAACGCGCTGCGCGACAACGCTACTCCAGTACTTGGCCATCGCCGCCTCCTTCGTGAACGGCTTGCCCTCCTCCTTGAGCCGTGCAGCGTTGTACGTCAGCAAACGCGCCGACTCGATGTCGATGGCCGCCTGCGCGATCTGGAATGCCATGCCCTGGAACGTCCCGATAGGTTGTCCAAACTGCTGGCGCTGGTACGTGTATGGCACGGCTTTGTCGAATGCGCCCTGTGCAAGACCAAGCATCTGTGCAGCGATCCCGATTCGGCCTTCGTTCAGGATCTCAATAGCAATCTGTGCCCGCATCGGTTAACAATTTAAAAACAGCAAAATTTTATCTTTTCACCTTGTACCCTTTACCCTCACCACCGATAATATTCTCCTCTGGTATCCTCAAATCATCAAAATCAAGCGTGCAAGTCGAGCTCGCACGGATACCAAGCTTCTGCTCCTTCTTCGCAATCTTCACTCCCATCTCGCGCGTCGCCAAAAAGCACGTAATCCCTTTATACCCCTTCTCAGGCGCAACATTCGCAAAGATCAAGAATATCTCCGCCTCGTACGAATTCGTGATCCACATCTTGCTCCCGTTCAGCACCCACTCAGCACCCTCCTTTCGCGCACGCGTCTTCAGCGCAAACGCATCTGAGCCAGAGGACGTCTCGGAGAGGCAGAACGAGCCAAGCTTGGACTCGGCCAGCTGGGGTAGCCACTTTTCCTTTTGCGCCTCGGAGCCGTATTTCCGGATGACGGTGTTCACGAGCGTGTTGTGCACGTCGCACAGGACAGACACCGACGGGTCGACCTTGGCCAGCTCCTCGATGGCGATGATGGCAGAGGTGAACGAAGACCCAGCGCCTCCGTGCTCAGGACTCGTCTCGATGCCCATTAACTGATTTTAAAAAAGGCGATGAGAATACGCATGGTACATCCGAATCCCAAGAGGAAGACTTACACCCTGCTCGAACAGACCTTGGATAATCGAAGGATCCATATTCTCATTCTCGTCCATCTCTCGAACCTTGGGTGCAACGACGTCCGTAGCAAAGCGCTTCACTGTACCATACCCAATAAAACCATTGCACGAAAGAAAAAAAAAACGAATAACACATACCAGCATCTCTCAGCATCTCCTCCTCGTCCGTGAACACTCCCAAAGAAGTCGGACGGAGCGTCTCCTCTTTCACACATCTCGTAGAAGTAAACGTCCTACAACCCAACGTCAACTTCCTATACTCCCTTAATCACCCAGCTCTCCACAAAATGCATACCTCGACGTCAACGACCCCACAATAGTAGATCTACCACTCGCACGAAGCCCAGCTCTCACAGCAGTCCTAGCAGCAACACCAGCGAGCATACTTGCTTATGTTCGTTCTTTAGAAATCAACGGAATGGGAAATAACTCCTCAATCACGGGAGCTCTTTCTGAGAATCTGGGGAAATTTAAGGAAAAAATCGAGAACCAAGATACGAAGGTGTTTATAAAATGCGGGGTGTCCGGCTCGGGACTTGCTCGCCCCTTTCCCTTTTCGAGAACGAACGGACGCATGTGTTTTATAGGGGCCTGGGGTAATACCACCTCCCGGTCAGGTGATCTTACGCGATCTACTTATGCGAGCGGAACAGTTTTGACGCGAACGGCAGGCGCGAGAGAAATCGAACAAGTACATACACCTAACAAAAGCCCGAATGCTGCCACGAAATAATCTGGACTGTAACAATCGAACGGGAAAAAAGAAACTTTGAAATTTATATCGCTCATTAATGTATTTTATCCATCACGTCCAGCATCGTAATCGGGAGAGGAATTTTGGTTTGCATATACATCTAGAAGATCGACACCTTCCCAATATCTACTGCGCCTCGCCCATCATCTCCTCGGGGGGTGCTCCACCGCCACCGCTTTGCTCCTTATCTCTACGTACAGCTTGGACGACATCATCCACGCGGAGAAGCATACGTGCAGCCTAAAAGAGGTTAGAAGACGATAATCACTACACACGCTCAATGATTTCATGAAAACAAATGACATACCTCGATGGCAGTTTTGAGGGTTTGGACCTTGACACTGGCAGATTCGTACAGACCATAAGTTTTCATATCGACGATCTTGCCAGTGTCTCCATTAACACCCCAAGAGTTTTCGCCATTAGCGTGCTTAGCCTAGAATTCAAAATCACCATTAGTATCTTCGATTCAACACTAAAATAAACCGAATTAAAGGAAAACATACCCTAAGCTCAGTTAACACCCTGATAACATTTCCACCACTATTTTGTACCAATGTTCTAGGAATGACCTCCATGGCATCAGCCACAGCCCTGAATGGCCATCCCTCAACACCGACGATCGAGCGTGCCTTCTGGTGCAGCCCAACGCTGATGGCCATCTCCGTAGCACCTCCTCCTGGCGCTAGCGTGGGGTTGAAAACAACATTACGAGCGACAGACATGGCATCAGCCAGGTTTCGGTCAATCTCATTCAAGATATCTTTTGAGGGACCGCGAAGAAGGATCGTGCAGGCCTTGGGCGTTTGGCATTCTGTTAGGAAGGTAAAGTACCTATGAAATCACGTATCAAGATATTAGAGCTGGTACAAACATGATAATTAGAAAGGCGCACTCGTCTCCGATCTTCTCAATGTTGAAGAGACCGCACTCTGTTCCAACATCAGTTTCACGAATATCTTCGATTCTGTTGACGATGGTAGCGCCGACAGCAAGAGCAATACGGTTGTTATCCGACTTGCGGACTCGTCGGATGGCCGATACGTTGTTTTGCACGAAAACATGCTGCGCCAAATCTACAAAAACGATAAATAAGCGATCATAATATAGGAGAAAATAAAAGATATACCAGAGACTCCTTTTTCGGTGATGATAAGATCAGGTTTCAGCTCCAAAAGCTTGTAGCATAGTTCTTTCACTTGCTCTTCTTCGATTTCCTGTGCCCTGGCCCAGTCTCCCTCCTTGGAGAATTCCATGTTTGTTTGTGACTCTCCCTTCTTATACTCCAAGGGGCAATCCAACAAAATAATACGAGGGTTTTCAATTCTCCTACGCATATTAGGGTGCGTGATATCCTTGTTGAGCATGACACCATTCAACACGCGACTCTCCTCGATCTCTCCTCCCGGAATCTTCTCTACACGCGCGTAGCGCTTAATGTCGACGACCTTTTGACCGTTGTTTTCCTGAGACACCGTTCGGACGGCTTGGAGCGCCAACTTGCACATGAGATCGGACCAGCGAACGACGAATTTTGTGCCGATGGATGTTTTGATGAGCGAGAGCATCTGCGCGTCGTCATTGATATCGATGGGTATCGAGATACGCTTAATAATCTCAAGGGCCTCCTTCAAAGCCTTGTTGTAGGCGGAAATGATCACCACGGGGTGGATGTCGCGTTCAAGCTGTGATAGAGATTGTGCAAGGATCTCTCCAGCTATATAAATTGGTGTATTTGAGGACATGTTGAAGAAAATAGGACATTAGCTGCGCACCGAGAATGATAACACTTGTCGTTCCATCACCACACTCTTCATCCTGAGTCCGACTGAGCTCAATCATATTCTTTGCAGCTGGATGAGCGACGTCAATTTCTCGTAGAATGGCATTTCCATCGTTCGTTAGCCTGAAACCAAGTAGATCAGCAATGAGTATGGTTCGCAATAACTGGATTTATGCATACAGGATCCCTCCCATAGGGTCAAGAATCATTTTGAGCATGGCTTTTGGGCCCAAGCAGGTTCTGATAACATCTGCGACAATCTAACGAGGCATTATTAGTCGATAGACTACAAGATACAGCTATATACGCACCTTTGCTGCAGTGATATTCGAAACTTGTGCTTTTCGCCCAGACTGCCTTTCAGGCGCAGTATCTAAATGAATTTAATTCAGAAAAAAAGAGACAATACAGTCAAAATGTGCCTCACTCATGACAAATACCGGAGTTTGAGACATCGTGAATTAAAGTATGCCAAAGGGGTAGAGGAGGAAAAGAAAGAAAGAGAGATCTGTATTTTTCGAAAGAGTCGCGATTCCAAAACTGGACGACGCGTTTTCATTATGTCAGCGATGGACGACTCTCCATCCCGTCATTGATTGCTGCTCTCAACCGTCAACTTGCTAAATGGCCGCTCGTCTGCTCGTCGTTGCTGCCCTCGCCAACGCTGCCCTTGCTTACTCAAATACAAGTCCTGTAATTGCATGGGCGTCCTCTAGGTATTCGACTCATATATATACAGGCTTTAAAATTGCTAAACTGTATTGAATTAGTTCATATGCACTCGACTCGTTACCCTCACGACTAGAGAGCGACGTACACTCGGCATCGCTCTTGGAAAGCATATTAGAATCCGACGATGTTTGCAAACACGATGCCATTCTTGTAGTCCAACAGTCAGGCGTACGTTGAAATCCCCCTGTATCTTGCTTTTCGTCTGGGCTAAACTCTACTGTCCGCAGCTCCATGCCTCGGACTTGCGCAACCTATCACCCGGTGCTCACCTGCACAGGAAGCTATCCTCATCTCCCTCTGCGCGTCAATACCCCTATATCCCATCTAACCATGGGATTGACCTAACCTCTGTCCTCGAATCCGTTTCTTCGAGATGCGGCTCCCGATTCCTCAAGTACACTCCGGGGCACACCGACCTGGAACACGGCGTCAAACATGTAATGACTATGACCTTACCCCATCTCTCCCATTCCGGAAAGGCAAGGCTAGATGAAATGGTTCATCACGGTACGCACATATATATGCAAACTTAACATCACTGCTTCAGGTTTCTTAAAAATATTTTTCTTTAGAAAACATCCTAGCCAATACCCTCTCCGCACTCTCAGACGTCTGTCCAGACCATCTTGTCATCTACACCGGCTCTGACCACCACAGCGGATCTTCCGAGAAACGTCAAGAGTCCGACATCCCCAACCGCCCAAGCCTTGACTTCTCCGACTCTTCCTCCTCCGCATTCGCGCCATCCAACACCACCCTTCCAGAAGGTGGTATCCTCAAACGCTACCAGCTGCTTACTCCAGCACTGATCACCGGGTTACTTGTCACCTTCTTCATCCTTATCCCCGTCGTCCTGGGCGGAATGAATGCTTTGGCAAGCATCCAAAACCCAGTCCGCACAGACGTTTCCAAGAGTTTCAATGCACAGGAGAGGAAGAACCAGTAAATTATATGCGTGACTTAGTTGCATTCCATGTGTTTTGCTTTCTTGGTACATTGATCCAACCGAATTCTTGAACCTAAACTCGAGTCTGTTTGGGTTTGGTATGTGTATATGTATACATGCCGGTCGGGTACGATATCAATACTATAGTAGTACAGTGTAGATGATGTTGAGACGAGAAACTAATAATGAATATTGGTCTATATATGGTAGATGTGTGAGGAACAGTCGACGTGTGATATGCCAAAAGGATAAAATGATTCTGAAGCACAAAGCAAAACCAAGAGTATAAGGGGGATTAGGAAACGAAAGACGATGATGAAATAGAGAGAAAATAAGCACAAGAGAGACGGGACCACGATCCAAATCGTCCACCAAACTATCTTACAAATTACGTATCTGTACAACATCAATAACAAGAAAAATAAGAGAAAACCACAAATCGAAAATCGAAAAAAAGAAGAAAAACTACAAATCAACCCCAGGTTCTAACCTATCCCAATCTTTGTCCAGAGCGAGCCGCATCCTCTCAACAGCCGCGACATGGAAAGGCAGCAATCCCTTCCCAGGAGTAGGAGTAACATCTAAGCCCAAGCGTGCCTTGGTCAACACGCTCAACGCATAGTAATTCTTCGTTACATCTTCCAGCAGCTGCTTATCATCCGGTACTCTCGCAGATGACGCCGGTTGCGAAGAGTGGGTATACGATGCAGAATGCGCTGTGCGCAGGAGGTGAATATGCGTCATCGACACGGGGGTCGATGTGGAGGGGTGTGGTACATGTATGAGGATGGAACTGGCCTCAGGTAAAACTGGAGGCCGAGTAGTGGTATCAAAGTTGGAATGTGATGAAGATGACGAGGATGATGTATCAGCGACGAATGAGTGGGACAGGCCCAGGTCATTCTGTGAAGGAGGCACAGACATGGGCATAGAGACTGTAGGGAAGATTGCGTATGTGGCGGATGAGATATCCTTGAAGATAGCAGGCTGTTTAGAAATGGGAGAAGCTAATGAAGTAGAGGATGAAATGTTTGATGGACGGTTGGAAGTTGGTCGAGAAAATGGCGGTGCAACTCCGTCTTTATTAGAAGGTATAAAATGCCAAGGGGCGTCTGGGACGACACAGACTATTGAATGATGTAATGGTGGTTGTTCCCTCGAAGGTATAACATTACTGCTCAATAAATTCGACCACGCTGAGCATAAAAAATTAGGACAAGAAAACGATGAATTAAAATAAAATAAAACGCACCAGACATCTCCTTCTCATTCATCACTCCCAATCGAGCAAAAACGACCCTCCATTCAACATTGGCCTGCTTTGCAAAGTCTACACCAAAATCCCAAACCTTTTTGACCGCATACTCCTCGTCGTCCAACACCTCGGACGAGCTTCTACTCCCTTGCCGCGCCGCACCCGCACCCGCACCCGCACCAGAGGCCGCCCCTCCACCACTTTCTCCAGCACCATGACCGGCACCTTCCATATCCACCTCACCGTTCGAACTACCCGGGGATGATCTCTGGGTCAACCACACCCTCAAATCATATGCGTCTCCTCTCTGGTCGACACAGCACGCCAATATCCACCGTCCACATGCCGTTAAATGGTAGGCGACATGCAACAGCCCATGCCGATCCAACACATCCAGTGAAGCATGCTTAGATCTCACGTATGACACCTTATTGCTCTCCAAAGGCCTCGCAAGCGTGAACGAAGGCGCCATAAAGTTCTTCCTCAAACTCTGTCCGTAACCAGAATCAAACTCATCAAACCCGCCAAACTCATGTTTTTCGTCCAACCGATCTTGAACACCCTTTGACCTTAACCGGTCTACTGGTATTCGCATTCGGTTATACACAGACGCAGCGAGTTGATCTAGCGCCGAGTTAAACGCCGGTGCTTTTTCCTGGGCAACCAGAATGTGCGGTTCTGGTATAAACTGAAAAAATAATTGACCTTTGACATAATCACCATTGAGAACCTTTCTCAGTACTGCGAGGATCTGCCGGAGGGCAGGAGAAGAGAGAGACATGATAGTGATGGGTAAGACGAGGAAGACGACATTTGTTAGCTGAGGCGAATTAGCAAGACCAGTGATGAAAGCAACTGAAAAAGTCCATCGGATTAATTTGTGCCCTGACAACCAAATAAAGAGCTTACTTAGACTCTTGCGGAAAGTCGCGTCCAGTCTCAGGGGAACAAGACCGTCTTTTGAGACAGTGGATTGGCCGGGGGTCATAGTACCATAACGTTTGGCCTTGAACAAAACCAATATGAGTACTCAACCAGACATAAAATAGAGCAACCCATACCTGATAAACATCCCGCACAGATCTAAACCACCCCTCCATCCTAGTTCCCATCGCCCCGTTCTCATCATAAAGCACAAAGGCACCTAAATCCTTCTTCCCACTCTTCGGGCCCAAGCCCAGCTTCTCCCAAAACCTCAGCGACGACACATCCACATCCACAAGCGCAACACCTTTCCCCACAGAAATCATCGGGTCTTCCAATGGCAAATAATGTTTTCCTTCCTCGAGCCCAAACAGCTCCTCCATGCTCAGCGGCGCCTTCATCTCCAGCCCCGCAAACGCTGTTACCTCCGCAAGCAGCTTGGCCACAGCTCGCACATCCGCGCCCCATACCTCTGTGGTCATCCCCGTCGTGGTTATCGCCCCCGTAGCTGACGAAGGGAAGTTCACAGTGTGCCATGTTTCCGCCCACACGGGGTTCTCGACGACCTCTGCAGCCAAGGCAAAAGCAGCGGCCTCCAGAGACTTTGAACGTTCATTTGCCGCACCCATCGTGGCTGCAGGCGAAACAGGCGTCGGTACGGATGCAGTAGCAGGGTTTGGGGGGTTGATAGGGGCAATCGACGCTCCTGGGGGTCGGAGAGGGACGCTGAGAGGTAATAGATGAGAATGCTGAAATTCGGTCTGTAGCAAAGTCGGTCCTAAAGGAAGATATGAGGGCGGAGGCGTAGCAGGCCTTGACAGCATTGGACTATCAGTGCCCTCTTCCTCCTCGTCTTCATCTTCCGAATCCATGTCCTCAACCCCCATTTCCTCTTCCTCCTCTTCCTCTGCTTGCCTCATTTTCAGACTCTCGCTCAGACTCATCCAACTCGGCGGAGACGAGCTTTCCCTAATTATATGTTTATATGGCGTCTTCCTCTTCACTCCAATCAGCTTCTTCACTACTCCAATTCTCGGATCAGTGACCGCATCGTACCTCGACCGCCAGCCAGGCGTACTACCAGGTGACGACAACGACGAGGAAACCAGCGACAGGCGTGCCATCATATCCTCTTCCGCTGGAGGGCTCGGGAGGGAAAATGCAAACTTACCAACTGCATATTTGCCGTCGGCTTGCCGATGGTAAGGTGCAAATGGTATGGGCTCGAACGGACCGCGCGGGGTATCAGGTTCGAGATGAACGTTGGGCGTTGGAGGGACCGAACCCCCTGGCGTTTCTGGGGTCGGGGATGACGAAGCGACCAAGTCTGGCGGGACGGAATCAATGGATCGCGGTGTGAATCCATCTGGCAAAATAAATGTGCTCGGCGTTGTATTCCATACAGGAGGCGGGGAGGGTATTCGTGTTGGTGCTGGGGGTGGTGGCAGTGGTAGCGGTGTTGGTTTTGGTTGATCGAAGAAACTAAAATCGTCTTCTGTGAAATCTGTGAAATTATCAAGTCCAATGAAGTTCCGTTCATGGTCGTTTTCGCCTCCGCCCATCCCTCCGGTGTTCCCATTGAAGTCAAAGTTTATGTTCATGTCCATGTCAAGATAGTCTGTGTTAGATTGTGGCCATGCCGAATCTGTGTCCATGGAATACGGATCGTAAGAATTCATCGGAGGAGCAGGCCGTAATGGCGCAGGTGGTGGTAAAAGTGGGGGTGAAGGATAGAATGTCTGTTGCGGTAGTGTAGGTGCTACTGGAGCTATTGACTCAGGTTGTGGCTCAGGAACTGGTGCTGGAGGTGGGATGGGTGCTGAGATGGAAGGTTCCGCTGCGGGTGTACGGGTCATTTTGGGAGACGAGGCAGATTCTCTCTCCCTTTTGAGACGTTCTCGCTCCTTTTCTCTTTCCCTGGTAACAACGTCGACATAGGCGCTGACCTCTGCAGCCACTTGCCGAAGATCTTTGGATTTGGAGACAGTGAGAGCGCGGAAAGAATAGAGCGAATGCGGCGATGAGAAAGACCGCCTTGGAAATGGCACGATCTGGGGAGAGGGCTGTAGTGGTGTCGGTAGTTCTGGAATATATTCCAATGGCGGGCGTGGCGTAGAGACGCATAGATCTGCAGGGTAAATAACGCAGAGACCCTTGTCCTCTCCCTGTCTATTCTCGACCTTTATCCAGGCGATGATAAATGAGGGTGCCCATGGCCCTGCACCAATACCATGTAGCGCAGTTTGAAACTGACTGACCAGAGCCGCTGTAGGACCCGTATATTCAGCGAGGAAGTAAGCAGGAGTAGCATAGGGGAGCAGTGTGATGGGAGCTCCTTGTGGCAGGGGCAAATTCAGGGGGAGAAATGGGGTCGGAATAAGAATTGGATGGATAACATTTTGAAGGATTTGAAGGTGGCAAAAAATAAAAGGACGATTATTGAAAGTATGTATGAGGAAACCGTCCTTGAAGCGTCGAACATTCATAGAATCAATAAGCCGCTCGCGAATTGCTGCGTGAAAAAGATGTGGGTCGAATTTGTTCTGACTCTCTCCTGGAGAGAAGAGGAATATTCTGTTGTTGCGGACGACATGGAGCTGAGGCTGGGCAAGTCTTCTGTGCTGCTCTGTATTGTCGAGCTCCTGATAGCTGAACTCGAGCGGCTGCTTGATCGTCGACGCCAGCAACATAGAGAGTCCGGGTAATGCCGAAGGCCACCAAAACGAACTGGACTCGTAACTTTTGTTTCTTCTACATACCAGTCCAATGACTTCGACCGCTCCCCGCCAGGTCAACACTCAGACACACGTCCTCGACACTCACAACGGTCGTATTCTGTGTATAGCAGACATACGCGGCCGTCTATCAGCCCTCAATGATTTAGCACGCGAAGTAAATGCAAAGGCCATTCTTCACACAGGCGACTTTGGTTTCTTTGGTATGTTTCTTCTTTCTGCTTTATTTTTCTTTCTTTTCATCTCAATTATCTTTCAAGACGACAAAAGTCTTGAGCGCATAAATGACAGGACTCTTCGTCATCTGACAATGTACTCTCCTTTGATTCCGTCCGCCCAGCGGCAGCATCTCCTCAATAATGACAACCCACCATCAGTCATAAGGACCACGGTCAATATTGAGCTTCTCTCAGAATTCCCGCTTCTGTTATCAGGTCAAATCAAGCTGCAAGTGCCCGTGTATACCGTATGGGGTGCCTGTGAAGATGTACTCATTCTTGAGAAATTCCGTGCAAACATCTACAACATCAACAACCTCCACGTCCTCGACGAGGCTACAACACGCTGCATTGATGTTGCAGGCATCAAACTTCGCCTCCTTGGTCTCGGTGGTGCCCTCGTTCCCCACAAGCTCTTTGACAATGGCGACGGAGGTGCAACTATTGCAGGTGGCCAGGGCACTATGTGGACCACCGCCCTTCAAATTGGTGAACTCGTTGACACCGCCCAACGCGTCTACGACCCCACAGAAACACGCCTTCTTCTCACGCACGCTTCTCCCGGTCGCGAAGGGATGATCGCGCAACTAGCTCTCGTCCTCAAAGCTGATCTCACTGTGTCTGCTGGGCTCCACTTCCGCTACCCCACATCATACAACGAGTTCAGCGTTCAAGGCGACTTTGAAGGGTTCCGCCGTAAACTTCAACTAGGTAAAGAAGCGTTTGACAAGGTTTGGGAGAGCGTAAAGTCACAAGTGGATGCTGTCATCGATGATCATCAGCGTGTCCTGCTCGACAAAGCCCTCAGCGTAGTTGAGCGCCTGCCACCCCCTCAACCCTCAACCGGTCCTGGGGCCCAGTCTGCAGGGGAAGAGCCCGCTTGGAAGAACTGCTGGAACTGGAATCTTTGTGATGCAGCATATGGCTCTCTCGTGTTGGACGTCAAAGAAGGAAGGATCAGTGCTGAACTTAAAAGCCAAGGTACGTCTTTTCACAAATCATTATATATCTCACTAACAGGTCTCTTCTAGGATTTAACTTTGCATACCGACGCACCGCGACTGTCGCGCATACTCCCAGTACCAGTGCAGCCGCCCTTCCTCCCGCAGTCGCCGTCTCGAACACACAACCACCCACGAAAGGCTCCACCCCTATACCTGCAGAATCTGGCAAGGCGACACCTCCACCCAAGGTCAACGGCGGCGACAAGGACAAGGAAAAGGCGACACCTCCGAAGCAACAAGGCCAACAGCCCCAACAACGCAAGGATAAAAAGGATAACAAGAAAGGTGGTGTGAACACGCCTCCCGCCTCTTCGTCCACCCCTGCGCCTGAAGCTTCTGCGTCCGCGGCTGCATCTACATCGACTCCTGAACCCACCGCCACTTCAGCTACAGCTGACGAGGCCAAATCCCCCGTCTTAGATACCAATTCAGGCTCTCGCACGCCCAAGACTGGCAAGCCTCCTCGTCACCCATGGACCATCTTCATGCGCATGGCGCCGCATTTGCAGATTACTGAGGCCGAGATCAGAGAGTTCTTCGGAGATGCTAAGGATGGGGTACGTTTTCTCCTCGCATTTATCCTGTTAATCAACTAATCAACCGATTAACCACCAGATCACGCGTGTTAACATGCCCCATCCCTTCGCAGGTAAAGCAAGACTGGCATATGTTGAGTTTGGTGACGAAGAAGCCATGAAGGCAGGGCTGGAGAAACACCAAGGAGTGGGTCTACATCTACCTGTGTATAAATATATTAACAAAACATTTCTCACAGACATTAAAAGACACCACTCCAGACGTGAAGCAAGCCACGGACCGCGAATCGCGTACAGGGCCTAATCAAAACGCTGACTCGCCGTCGCCCTTTAACAACAACCGCGGCGGCTTCGGCGGACGAGGACGAGGACGCGGAGGAGGCGGGTTTGCCGCCCGTGGACTCTCCGCTGCCGGTCTGACCAGAGGAGGTGGACCCCACAGAAACGCCAACGCCAACAACACCGCCAGCGGTGGAGATGCTGGCAAGTCGGGAGGTGGAGATGGGTCTTGAGTGTAATCCAACCTTTTCATCTTGTTCTGCTTTCTGAGATCGCTTGCTGCTCTCCTTACTCCCTATTACCTCATACCTAACTCTCGCTCTCTTCTCCCCTTTTCTCTCTGTCGTCTTTCGTTTTTAGGCATTGCCGGATTTGCATTGCTTATAAACACACCTCAAAAAAGTCCGCCATGCTTTATACGATACCCTCGATAATCCATCCTTGTTCTTTCTACCTCGACTTCTATACTTTCCTCGTTTTTGCCTGCATGGTCCTCCTAACTACCACTCATAGCCATGTCGCATCATGCATGATCCCTCACTTATCAACCTTACGCATCTCCATTTGCCACCTATATGCATCGGTTCGCAGTTCAGTTTAGTTATTTTCTTCCTTTCGAGTTTCACTTGCTTGTTTGTCTTGTCTTGTACATACCACGGCATCGGCATTTCATGACCCTCACGCCCAAATATGCACCTTCTCTTTTTTTTTCCTCCTCTGTAGGCTGTCTCCTTCGGATTCACCGAACGATTCCTTCTTGTCTTGCTTTCTCACTCTCGGAGTCTCTCTCTTTCGGGATAGATAGATGCTTACGATACTTGGTCTCTATCATCGATATCGTACTCGTAATCCTCCTACTAGTCCTAGTACATTCATCATCATTATAACTGGCTAATTTGGCATGCTTACTATATGTTGCGTCTTTTGTACCAGAACAAGATTCTGTTCATTGGGTTGAGTCTATTATGCTGCGATACGACGTATTCATGAACAAAGTACGAATGTCGTAGATGTACTACATTTGATTTGGGGGTGATTACTTGCTAAGCTTAAGCATTCTAAGGTTGTAAATGAACGATAACATATGTAGATGTACAAAAAGAGGAGGGGCGGCGTCGGCTGGACATTAAAGGGTGTCCAGATAATTGACCTTGGGTACTATCCAAAGAGAAAACATAGACGGGATAGATGATGAACGTACGGACACAGATAGATAAGGAGATGCAGCCCAAAGAATAGCAATGAGGGAAAATCTCACTGAACCTCAAGCGCCGACATCCGCTAATGACGAAGCACCGGCATTGCTGCTCGATCCAGTGGGATTAGTCGGAGGAGGATTGATTTTGTTCGGAATATCCAGCATGCGACAGAATGACTCTGTTTGTGGGTTTGTATACCAAGGAGCTATTGGAATAATGTCACGAAAGATTTTCTGACACCAAAACTCAGAAGACTTACGTTGTCTCGTTTTGTTTGCACCCTCTGAGCCAGGACCTGGAGCGGTCATGACGAAGGATTGGTGTTCAGAGACTAGTATTTGACCCTTTTCGTTCGTTTTCACGTTCGCCTTTACCCATTCTAGCTCCTTTGCCACAAGAGCACGAGCTTCGGCTTCATCGGGGAATGCTGGTTGATATTTTGTTGTGGAAAGCCATGGGTGGAAAGCACGGGTGATAGCCAGCCATTCTGGGTCATATTCAAGGATAGGAGGGTAGACTGGTTGCTCTGCCATATTGTAGGACGGATCCGATTGTATATCCACGACCTAAGAGTCTTTAAATCAGATTAAGGACACTAGTATATAAAATAACTTACCTCCAAGAACTTTCGACCAGGTAGACATTTGTCCAAGGCCAAGAACTTGGTCTCTGAAGCGATCGCAGGCGGCGGTGGAGGCGCCTCGACAACTTCTTCTTCATCGTCAAGAACTATTTCATCTGGATTCTGTTTGCTTACAGTAGTTGGTAGAGGTGGCTGGGTGGATGCTGCATTTTCCAGTTGTTCGTCTTCATCATCTTCAATTAAAATTTCGTCTGGATTTTGAACGGGTTTGGCTACTATTGACTGGGCACCCCTCTCGGTTTCGTGCACTACCGTAGCTTCAAATCTTGTATGCATATGTGCTGCGAACCACCATTCGGGCTTCAATGTTCTCAGAAGACCCATAAGCGGCGGCGACCCTAGCGTGCCTTTGTCTATGTCGCTCTTGAAGAAAGATTTCTTGCTCAGAAGTCCGTGCAGATCACCATGGTGTTCAATATGTTGTGGCCAGTCGTGCGATAAGAAAATCCGGTTTGAAGAGAGCTAACAAAACGTAACTAGGATAAACAGAGAGAAAATGGCAAAGCACTGACAAGTGATAATTTGCGAACACTATATTCGCGGATATGGTATATGCTTCGCATGGAGCTCCTATCATAAGGAACCTTTTCGTAATGACCTATACTGATTGGATGAATTTCTGTCCCGTCAGAATTTCTTACGACTGTTAACGCACCTAACCGGAAATCATGGGGTTTGAATATTCCGGATGCTCCTGCAATACGTATACCGTTAACCAAAACACTTCCTGCAGTTCCAAGGAAGTAGATATTTGGCGCTAGCCATCCTCCATGATATCTTTCAAGAATGAAATGAATAAATATTGTAGAAGAGATTACTTGTAAACATGTACTCACAACTCCCACATATAGTTTGAGGCCTCATGATTGCCACCAATCACAATAGTTAGTTTCGGTGCCACCTTCTCTCCTGTATAGTATCTTGAGTTTTCCATTTTCAATTAACCAAAAGAAGCGCCAAACAAGACCACCGATTAAGAAGACTACTCACTTGTAGAAATGTTGTAGGTGCTTGTACTTGTCCGGGACGGCCATACATTGGAGGTCTCGATGATTTCGTATAGCTTCAAAATCGCCACATACTAACAGGGCATCGACCTTGTAGTTGTTCCTCGTCTCAAGCTGGGCTATATGACTGTAAATCGCGTCCAATTCCCCATGACAGCAACCTTCAACAGCAATCTAAGAAAATGGTGTTTATTTTTTAAATCTTCAAGGGAGTGTGCCAAGTAATACATACTTTCATGGAGGATGACGATCTGGCAGTGGTATGTAGACGACGAAGGGAAAATCGAAATACGCTCATCGAGAACATGAACTTAATTTGAAATTACCTTTTTGGAAGTTGACCAAAACCGGACAACGCAACGTGATCAAACTCGAAGCTTGAAGCTTGACCACAAACCACCACAATGGCTGCTATTCCTCCTCAAGCTCGCTCAAAACACCTGCGAGCATGTCTGTTATGCTCAATAATCCAACTACCGGCGGACTTTAAGAAGGCAGGGTGCCCAAATTGTGAAGAAATTCTACAGGTCGGGCGAATAATCACCTATGCTGCATTGCGAATGCTTACAACTTTATATAGATGAAAGGTTTCCCAGATCGGATATCTTCCTGTACAACGACTCAGTTTGACGGTGTGATTGCTGTTATTGACCCTGATAACAGCTGGGTAGCTAGATGGCAACGTACAGGTGCGTGCTTCAACTCGTATCTACATAAGCATAAGCGCTCAACCGTGTTCTCCAGCCAAATATGTGAGAGGGATGTATGCTGTCAGAGTGACAGGTCGTATACCCGAAGACGTTGAAATGGAACTGGAGAGAAGGAACATCAAATATCGTCCAAGAGATCAGACAGACCAAGATTAATTCCTCCCGTTCTACGTCACACCATCTTGCCAGTTACTACTCGCGCTTCAGCAACAACGAATGCAAATTCCTTGTTAGGATGTTACTGCCACTCTTGCTTGCCTATTGACTGGTATTACACCTATCGAACTCCAACATGGAGTCACCCCTCAACAAAGCCTTTTAATCGCACTAAATCATTGGTACAATGTACTTTTTCACTGTAATAATACCATCGAAACTCTTTTAATATCTTTTTCCAATATCAAAGTGCTTTCGTATTCGATATCTTTCCGTTTTAGAGGTGTGCGTATAACTATGGCCATAAAGTGATGAAATTGTAGTCTCAGTAAGCCTCGAGTCCAAGCAATCCTTGACAGGCGCCTTCAACATCCGCAATCTGTGGCGAAGAAAGTATGAGCAACGCTGATTATGAGAACAGAGAACAGTAATTTACCTCCTTGGGCGCAGAAACTGAAAGCACTACACCATGTTTCTCTTTCACAAGGACTTCATCCTTTGTTTTGAAAAAAGCGATTATAAGACCTTTGCGACCAAATTTTGAAATTTATTTTTACCTCAATCCTTATACCAATGTTATGGAAATGTTTCGGAAAATTAGCAGTCGGCGGCACGTAGATGCCCGGTTCAATAGTGATCACCATGCCGTCTTTTAATCTGGACAGAGTACGGCAGTCAGAACTAAACATGCGAGAAATTTGTGCCCGATTGACTCACGGAGCTGATCTCTCAATATGAGCAGACTCATGTAGATCTTTTCACGGCGAATCCTTCAGCTTGAGATATCAAAAATAACATAAGAGATACGAACCGATTCCAATAGGGTGACTTAAATAATGGGGATACAGGACTCGTTCTAAATCGCCTTCATTCGCGAGATTGAAACCAAGCTGGTTTAGTTCTTGTTTAAGGAGAGTACATGACCTTCTGTGCAGTTCTTGTAAAGAATAGCCCTGCGAAGCCGAACACAGTTCTATAATTTGTTTTTGCGCAGAAAGGATGGCACTATACAAATCACCCTGAGCAGGGGAAAATGTACCCGAGGCTGGAAAAGTACGGGCTACAAAAATATGATTTAAAAAGGGGGAAAGATTGAAGGAAGAGAACTCACTGATATCAGAGGCATATCCACTAATCTCCAATGTTTAGAACATCTTCAATCATTTAAATGTACAAGGTTTATGACGTACTTAAATTCACAGCCGGCGTCTATGAGAATGAGTTCGCCTGGCTCAATAATTTGATTATTAGATGTATAATGTAAAATAAGAGAGTTAGGCCTGAGAATAACTTGAGTTCTACAAATTCCGAAGGAAAGGGTAAAAGACTAACCCGGATGCCACTACTGGAACATATGCCAGTCGCTGTGCCCCACCAAGAGAGCAAATATATTCGAAATGGGCAGCAAGTTTCGCTTCGGAGATACCTGGTTGGGCAAACCGCATGGTCTAGGACTGTATTTAGTGCATATTTTCGTGTAAAAAGATAAATAGTTATATCACCTTCGCATGTGCCCGACCACTGATGTCCGCTGCTTGCCTCATCACCTGTTGTTCGGCCTTGCTCTTTATTGAGCGTAGTTTGCCGATTTGTGGAGCCAATGGCCTCCGCATTGAGCCAGATATGCTGTCAATAATATCATCTTGCTCGGTGGGTGAAGGCCCTGAAAGATATTTGAGCAGGGATCTCGGTTTCTTTCTTGTAGTTTTAGGCGGTGGATTGGGCAGGTCGACATACACAAGAGAAGCAGTTGAGAGTAGAGATTTCAAGTGTGATCCAAATTTATCAATAGACAAGGTGTCATCTGCCTGAAAGATGTCTTTAGCGGCAGAGAGACTCGTGCTGTAAATAAGCTTAAGCTTAAGCTCGTGAAACATGTCACTCAGTGGAAAGATCCTAACCTAGCGCCGTCCCACTTCTCTTTGGCTATGTCTGTTCCAGAGCAAAACAATGTCATTTTGTATCCTCTCGAAGAAGAGTCCTTTTCTTGGATAGAAGTCAGACAAACCGAAGGACTGGAAATAGGAATCCATACGTAGAATGACCGCAGAATCCGGTTCCTCGAAGCCAGTGAGGTACCATAAATCAGACGCTGGGCGATACTTGTAGCTTTTTCGTTTACGAGAGTCAGGCGAACTCCTTTCAGAAACTGTGAATAAACTTTCTCACAAAATATCTAAGAAAGCCTGCTCAGTTCATACTCGCAATGGTTCAAATGAGCACACTCACTTCCAGACATAAATTTTATTGGAGACGATACAGTAACGGCAATGCTCTTTTCAGGAAGTAGTTCCATGAGGTTGCGACGTCTCTGCTCGTATTCTGAACCCGGAAATCCTGGTGTAATGTCATTACGGCGAACTGTGAATACCGTTAGAATGAGTGATTTATGAGCAGACAATGCAGACAAACTCAGGTGGGGATGGGATAAGATAGTGGGCTGGCCATGTTCCGACGGTTTTATGACTATGTTTCGCGTCGAAATGCGCGCACCTGCGCCTCGTAATGAACGGAACATGGAGGCGTCATGGCAAGAAACGGAAGTCGAGACCCTAACCCGTCATGAGGTCAAGCCCTAACCTAAGTGATGGCGTGCTCACAGTACTAAGTACCCTCTCAATCAACTCTCAATTCCACATCTTCTTTGTCGCCGTGTACAACCACTCTCAGGAAGGTTAAAAGGCAATGTTAGAATACAGCAGCCTAACGTTATTACAACAATATCATGACTCTTATGTCCGATGACCACTGGATAGTAAATAAAAATACAAGTACGTTTACTTATAGTTAAACTTTACAGCCTGGCATCTCGAGGCATCCTCTTTATAGCCTGGCGAACACCAAGATCGCCTAATACATCTTCTGCTCCTGCGAGAACTGCAAGAAAAGAGATAATCTCATCAATATGCAATTTCGAAGATACTAAACGCAAGCCCCGACTTACTAGCATCGAAACCCGACGTCCTGTGGTACTGTTGACGTTTTAGGTCAGATAAGGAACGAAAATCCCAGAAGACGGCGATCATTGCAAAGAATTCTTAGCACTCACGTTCTCAATGAATTTGCCCATACCTGTAACAGTCAAAGCGCGGCCGCCAAATATCTGGGTTGCATCTACAAATTTCAATTTCAAACGAGGGTACAAATGAGCCGGTCGGCGAAGTGGAAAAAACATGACGAGAATGAGAAAACATACCCTCAGCAGTTTCACGGCCTGCTTTAGAAATGAATCTAGATGTGCATAACCCCCATTAGTTCTGTTAGTCCAACAAAAATAGCTGAGATTAACAGACTGTTTAAGAAGACCAATAGGTCCCGCTAGCTTATCTGCTTGCTGACTGTAATTCATCTTCAAGGGTCGTATAATTCAGTCTTCATAATCGGAGAATGAACGGATATTCTGCCAGTTGACATACCTGATTCATTTGGTATGTGATATTTTCAAACCAGTTTTGGCAAGCTTCCACCCGGGATATCATGCTTGCAAGTTTTGCCCGGATAACAGCTTGCGATGTCAGGGGTTTGCCGAATACAATACGTTGTGACGCCCATCTAAAATAAGGTCGGGATGAATTGTAGTCTTATATCGGTGCTGGGCAATTGACTTACTTCAGTGACTCTTCGACTACCAGTCTCTGCGCTGCGATAGAAGTACCGCAAACCATCCAACGTTCGTGGTTGAAATTCGAGAGAATGACCGACATTCCAGCGCCAACTTTGCCCAACGTATTCGTAATTGGTACTCGGACCTATGCACATACAATCGTTAAGGCGTGGATGAGCAAATGTCTTGGCGACTTCGCAAAGCTTACCTTATCGAAAGTGACATATGCGGTGCCTGCGACAGAAGAGTACGCTGTCTTAATTTGTTTGGTCTCAACTCCAGGCCCTCTTTCGACTAGGATCACAGTGAATCCGGTCTGTCGCGTGTTGTGTGAGATCCAAGGAGAAGCAGGGCCATCAATAATGCTCACATCTGTCTTGCACCCGGTGGTGAAGTAATCCGCGAACGTTCCATTTGTAATCCATCTAGTGGAATTATAAGCGTGTTCATTATATCACACAAGACGCGTTTGAATACTCACTTTTTGGTACCAGTAACGATCCAGTGGTCCCCATCGCGAACAGCGGTTGTTTGTAGGCCGCTCACATCGCTTCCTGCGAATGCTTCACTAATGGCAAGTGCAACATACTTTTTTCCTGCCAAGACCTATTTGAAAACATCAAACAGCTATACTG
>Ga0247779_1000603_pt1 | contig 21099 bp, 21 predicted proteins | sample UWRJL221509R5_FD_179925 | JGI IMG/M metagenome (GOLD analysis project Ga0247779, IMG submission 179925) | Plant litter microbial communities from Arlington Agricultural Research Station in Wisconsin, United States - UWRJ-L221-509R-5 | ecosystem: Environmental > Terrestrial > Plant litter >... | reverse complement strand
AGCGCTGGAGGTTGCAGCGCCCAGCGTGCGGCCTGAGAGCGAGGTCGAGATCGCGGAGCCCGAAGTCGTCGAGCCCGACGTCGTCGAGCCCGAAGTTGCCGAAACGGCGCTCGACGAGCCCGAAGTCGACGAGCCCGAAGTCGACGAGCCCGAAGTCGACAAGCCCGAAGTCGACGAGCCCGAAGTCGACGAGCCCGAAGTCGACGAGCCCGCGCTCGACGAACCGGAGATCGCGGAAGCGAGCGTGGCGCCTCCAGCAGCGAACGAGCTCGAGGCCGCCCAAGCAGCGGTCGAACCCTCCGTTCCCCCTGTAGACCTCGAGCCCCTTGCCCTCCCGACGCCCCTGGCAACGTCGCGGCCGCCGATGCCAGCGCGCATCCCTTCGCTGCGCCCCTCTTCCACGCCACGCGCCGCTGAGCTGGGAGATACTAGCAAGTATCGCGAGGAAATCGAGCGTCAGCGCGCGCGCATCAAGGAGCTCGAAGAGCTGGTGCGCAATGCCGACTCGCGCAGCGCGGAGCTCGAGGACGCGCTCAAGCGGGGCGGCGCCAAGGACAGTGAAGTTCAGCGTTTGCAGCGCGAGCTCGATGAAGCCAAAGCGAGGTCGGCCTCGATCATGCCCGGCAAGGGCGCCGGCACCGCGCGCGAATTTTTGGACTTGCGCGAGCAGCTGAACAAGAAAGACAAAGAGATCCTCGAGAGCCGCGATCAGCTGTCGCACAAGGACAAGGAGCTGATTGGGCTGCGCGACGGCGCGATCGCGCTCGAGCGCGACAAGGCCGATCTCAACGATCGCATCAGCGAGCTCGAGAAGCAGGGCATCGAGCTACAGAAGGCCGCTGAAGCGGCCAAAAACGACAAGGAACAGGCCAGCAAGCGCGCGGACGACTTCAAGCGCAAGGCCGAGAAGACCAAGACCGAGCTCGACGCCAAGGCCGCCGAGCTTTTCGAGGCCAAGAACGCGCACGAAGCCACGCTCGCCGAATACGACGCGCGCGCTGCCAATACCCTGGCCGAGCATCAAGCGCAGCTGGCGCAGGCGGGCATCGCGCAGACAGTGGCCGTGACCGCGGCGGAAGCAGCGGGGCGAGTACTTGCCGAAGAAAGCGCCGAGCAGGCACGCCGAGAAGCGGAAGCGGTGCACGAGCAAGCTTTGGTTGCCCAGCAGGCGGCCGCCGCGTCGGCGCAGCGTGAGGCCATCCAAGCGCGTGAAGCCGAGCTCAAACGCGAGCTCGATAGCAAGCTCGCGTCGTTGCATCGCGCCAACGAAGACGCGATGAACCGGCTGCGCGCCGAGCACACGCAGGACATGTCCGACGCGGAAGCGGCGGCCAAGCAGTTCCAGGCCGATCGCGAGCAAGAGCTCGCCTCCGATCACGAACGCGCCCTGGCGGCGCTCAAGCACGATCACGGCAACATGATCGCTGCCCTCGCTTCGGAGCACAGCAACGCGCTCGCCTCGTTGACGTCGGAGCACGACCAGACGCTTTCGACCATCGCCGATCAACACACTAGCGCGCTCAGCGCGCTGAACACGGAAAAGGCGCAGATCGAGGCCGCGCGCGACGCGAAGGTGAGCTCGCTCGAGGCCGAGCTCAATGCTCGCACCGAGGAGCTGGCCGAAGCGCATGACGCGATCACCGCCAAAGACCGGACGATCGGCGATTTGGAGGCCCACTTGGTCACGACGGGCGAGGAGCTGAGCCTTGCGCGAGCCACTTTGGAGACGCAAGCCGCTTCGATTCAGAGCCTGGAAAGCCAGCTATACAGCGCCAACGCCGAGCTGAACACGGCTCGATCCAAGCTCATCGACTACGAGTCCAAGCTGGCACGAAGCGAAGCCGCGTTGGCCGCGGCCAACGACGACCTGCACAACGCGCGCAGCGCCCTCAGCACGGAACAGGGTCGCGTGGGCAGGGCGCAAGCAAAGTGGAACGAAGATCGTGGATCGCTCGAGCGCGCGAAAGACGCGCTGGCCGCTGCGCTGGCCCAGATCGAAGAAGCCGAAGGCCGCCCCTTGGAGTGAGCGAGACAGAGCAAGGCTCCCAGCATGAACCAGCGCCAAGCGGATCGCTACGCTGCTTGGGGCCTGACCTGGGTCGCGTATGCCAGCTATTACCTCGGGCGGAAGGGCTTCAGCGTCGTCAAATCGACGCTCCGCCATTCGCTCGGAATCAGTGAGCGCGCACTCGGGCTGATCGACACCTTTTACCTGGCCGCGTATGCGCTCGGGCTGTTCTTCAGTGGCTATCTGGGAGACCGCGTCGGCGCGCGGCGTTTGATCGGCTACGGTTTGTGCGCGTCCGCGCTGTGCTGCGCGGTATTCGGCGCGCTGAACGCCGCGCTCTGGTTCGGGCTGCTGTTCTTCGTCAATGGCTTGGCACAATCGACGGGCTGGCCCGGAACCACGCGCGCCATGGCCGAGTGGACCACGCCGCAAAACCGCGGCACGGTGATGGCCTTCTGGTGCACTTGCTATCAAGTGGGCAGCATCGTCGCCAGTGATTTTGCAGCGTACCTGCTGCATCGGCATGGCTGGCGAGCGGCCTTCTTCGGGCCCGCGCTGGCGATGCTGGGCGTGGCGCTGCTGATCTTTCTGTTTCTGAAGCGCGGCGATCAGAAGGCCGTGCCAGCGACGCCCGCGCAGGCTGTGCTCGATGACGAAGCGAGGCAGGCCGCGCAGCGCGCTGCGCTCCGCAATCCGGTGCTCTGGGCCTTCGGCACGAGCTACTTCTTCATCAAGTACGTGCGCTACGCGCTGCTCTTCTGGTTGCCGTACTATCTGCACGGCACACTCGGCTACGCCGTAGATCGCGCGGCGTACGTCTCGAACGCCTTCGAGGCCGGAGGCATCGTGGGCGTGATCGCGATCGGTATGCTCTCCGATCGCGTGCGCCGATTTTCACGGGCTGCACTGGCGATGCTCAGCTTGCTCGGCCTGGGGCTCGCGCTGCTGCTGTGCGCCACGTTGCCACCGCACGACGTCTGGCTCACCGTGGGCGCTCTGGCCTTGGTCGGTGCACTGCTGTTTGGCCCCGATGCATTGCTCTCGGGCGCTGCGGCCCAAGACGTGGGCGGCGCCGCAGCAGCGGCCACGGCCACCGGGCTGGTCAACGGCGTCGGCTCGTTGGGCGGCATGTTGGAGGGCTTGAGCCTGCCCGCGATCAGCGCAGCGTTCGGCTGGCGGGCCATGTTCCCGCTGCTCGCGGGACTCGCGCTGTGCGCCGCCTTGGCGCTGATTCCGGCGGCGCGGCGGCCGGATACGCGGATTGCGCGAGCCGCCAAGAGCGAAACCTGACACCTGCAGGGGTCCGCAGAGCCACACGCTGACGCCTTTGTGAGGCGACACCGTGCTGTTTCGTACTTGTCGCTTAAGCTGCGACACGACCGGGCGTACTGATTGCGATGCCTCCTCACGACGCCTCAAACCGTGACAGCGACTCATGGTCCCGCCTTCGGCGTTTTGTCGACCAGTCGAGCAGTGCCGAAAACCGCCACGAGCGACCGGGACTTGCCAACTGCAAGCGCAGCGCCGGCACCCCGATCGCCGCCTCCTACCAGGAAGACGACGACGACGGCCCGATCACGACCCGTTGGGCCGTCGGCTGAGCTCGTACTTCGGTTCGTGACGCTGCATCACGGGTGTCGTGTCACCTACCCCGGTTCTCCGTGTCGAGCGGGCATGGAATGGTGGCCGAACCATGACCTGCGAAGAACGACGCGAAGGCCTGGACTCCAGCCGCACGGATTCAGCGAAAGGCCAAGAAGTCGTGTCCGTCCAGCGGCGCGGCGATCTGCCGGGGGTGGAGCTGCGCTCGCTCGCGAACTCCGCACGAGCCTTCCACGGCTACAGCACGGATTTCGAGTTCTTTGCCCCTACCACCTGGAGCGGAGAAGTATGGCACCGACGGCGCCAAGTCGTGATGGATCCCGGGACGCTGCTTTGCGCCCACCCGGGTGAAGTTTTTTTGGCTCGCCGCGTGACCATGCCGGGCGCGGGGGACTTCCTCACCATCGATGCCCGGGCATTTCGCGAGTACCTCGCGGACCACCCGCAGCCCACGGGCAAGCTACAGCTGCGCGCGTTCACGAAAATGTCGAAATTGCTCCAGGAAAAGCTGCTGGAGCTGGTCCAAATCATTCGCCCTGGACCGAGCGCGATGGCCATCCAAAGCGCGATGGCCGCATTCATCCACGTGCTGGGCACGGAGCTGCTCGAGGAATCGAGCGGCGCAGCGGCGAGCATCGATTCCGGACTCAACACTGCCGAACGAGTTCGCGAGTGCTTGCACTACGACACCGGCGCGACGCTGGACCTCTCGACGCTGGCACGAGAGGCCGGAGTCAGCCGCTACCAAGCGCTTCGCCTTTTCAAGCGTCGCTACGGGTTGCCGCCGCACACTTATCAGCTCAGCGTGCGCCTCGCGCTCGCCCAGAAGGCGCTTCGCGAGGGATACCAACCCGTGCAGGTCGCGGCACAATACGGCTTCGTCGACCAGAGCCACTTCACGCGTCACTTCAAACGCTTGTTGGGCGTGACCCCGGCACAGTACGCGCGCGTGGGAGCACGCTCACGCACACGCACACGCAAGACGAACAGCATACCCGAACCGCTCAAGCCCAGCTCGAATCGACTCACGAGCCATGGAAGCCTTGCCCGAAGCCTGGTACACCCACGAGCAATCGGTCCCAGCTCGGGGGATCTTTGAGGTGCTCCGCCAGGAAATCGACGGCCGCGCGCACCTTGGTCGAGAGCTGCCGTGCCGACGGATACAGCGCGAAAATGGCGGAGTTTTCGAATTCCCAATCGCTCAGCACGCGCACCAGCTCGCCCGAACGTAACGCAGGACCAACCACCAACGTGGCACCGACCGTGATGCCGTGTCCTCGTTTCGCGGAGGACGCTACGACATCGGCGTTGTTCGACGCCATCCGGCCCGACACACTCACACTGACGGGACCTTCAGGCCCCAGCAACTTCCACTCTCGGGGTCGCGCAAAGCTGGTGAACAGCACGCAATCGTGGTTCACGAGCTCCGACGGATGCGAGGGAATGCCGCGACGTTCCAGGTATGACGAGGACGCGACGAGCACGCGGTGATTCGTGCATAGCCTGCGCGCGATCAGCCGCGAGTCGGAGAGCGAGCCGATGCGGAGGGCCAAATCCATCCCTTCGTCGATCAGGTCGACGAAGCGATCCGTCAAACTGAGCTCGATCGTGAGCTCTGGAAAGCGCAGCAGCAGCGCGTCGAGCAGCGGCGCCACGAACAGCTGACCAAAGACGACCGGCGCGCTGACACGCAAGTTTCCACGCGGCCGGAGCGCCGTCTCTTGAGCCTCAGACTCGGCATCCGCGAGGTCCACCATGATCTGCACCGTGCGCGCGTGAAACGCAGCGCCGGCTTCGGTCAGGGAAAGCTTGCGCGTCGTGCGCTGAACCAAGCGCGCGCCGAGCCGCTCTTCGAGGCGCGAGACGATGCGACTGACGCCGGACGGGCTCAGCGTCAGCTCTTCGGCTGCCTTGGCGTAGCTCGAGTGCTTCACTACGCAGTGAAAGACAGTAAGTTCGAGCGTTTCGGTGATCATGCGTCCGTCGTCGAAGGAGGCAGTGCCAAACCCTAGCCGCACTGGCCGTGATAGTCTCGCGGAATGCGGCGGAGCCTCCGTGCCAGTGCCTCGCGCGGGGGCCACGTCGAGATACGGAGCAAGCGTTGGCGGAGGCTCCTCACACAAAAGCGACGGGCCGCCCTGGCCATTTTTGTCGCGGTGTTGGGCACGTCGTGCGCCAAGACCGCAGCCGAATATGCGGCAACCGGGCCGGACAGCACCGGCAGCGGAGCCAGCTCTCGTCCGCGAGCTTCCCAACTGGCACGCCAGAAGCACAGGCGGCTGTCGCGCTCTGATCGCAGAGCGTTACTGGGCAAAGCTGCTTCGTTTGCCTACCGCCTCCATACCGTTAAGTAGTCTCGGAGACGCTATGCTAATCGGCAGCCCAGCACGGGCAGGAAACTCGATGAACAAAATCAACAAGCGGACGATGCTGGCCGCCAGCGTCGCGCTCGGCGGCACGGCGCTCACGGGCTGCGGTGGCGCAAGCGCCGCAAGTCCTGCTCAAACGCCGTCCAAGAGCGTAAACACGGGCTTCGTGCGCCGCGACGGCATGCTCCTGGTGCTCGACGGCCAGCCCTACCGCTTCGTCGGAGCCAACATTTGGTACGGGGCCTACCTCGGTGCCGACACGGAGTATGGCAACCGCGCGCGACTCGGGCGCGAGCTGGATCGATTGAAAGCGCTCGGCGTCAGCAACCTGCGTATTCTTGCCGGCGCCGAAGAAGGCCCGCTCAAGAGCTCGATCAAACCCGGCTTTCGCAGCAAGGAGGGCTGGAACGAGACGTTGCTGCAGGGCCTCGACTACTGCCTGGCCGAAGTCGGCAAGCGCGGGATGAAGGCGGTCCTTTATCTGAGCAATTTTTGGGAATGGTCGGGAGGCTTTGGAAGCTTGCTCTGGTACGCAACCGGCCAATACCTGGACAATGGCGATCCGGCGCATCCTTGGCCCGAATTCCCCGATCACAACGCCGCTTTCTATGGCTCCGAGGCGGCCGTCGCGATGTTCCACGAGCACGTCCGGCAGCTGGTTACGCGCAGCAATCGCGTCACTGGTATGGCGTATCGAGACGACCCGACCATCATGGCTTGGCAGTTGTGCAATGAACCGCGCCCCGGCTTTACAGAGAGCGTCATCCGCGCGACGTTGCCCGCCTACTATGCCTGGGTCAGCAGCAGCGCGCAGCTGATCCGCTCGCTCGACCCACATCATCTGGTGTCGCTCGGCCATGAAGGCACCATCGCCACTGGCGGTCGCGAAGATCGGGTGCTCGAGGCCCACGCGCAGATGGACTACGTCACCGCGCACATCTGGCCGCTCAACTGGGGTTGGGTGAATGGCAAAGATCTGTCGGGAACCTGGGACGGCGGAGCCGCACAGATCGCCGCGTATCTGAAAGCCCAGGAGCGCATCGCCACGACGCTGAACAAGCCCTTGGTCCTGGAAGAGTTTGGCTTTCCGCGCGACGGTGAGCAGTATGATCCAAGCGCCGGCACGAGCTTCCGACAGCGGTACTACGGTATGATCTACGGTGCCGTCGAGGCCAGCCTGGCCAATGCAGGTCCGGTGTGCGGTTCCAATTTCTGGGCCTGGAATGGCGAGGCGCGCGCCGAGCACGCTGACCATCGCTTCCTGGACGGCGACCGCCAATACATGGGCGACCCGCCGCACGAACCGCAGGGCTGGTACGGCAACTTCGACAGCGACCACGCGATGCTCGAGCTGATCCGTGCCCATGCCGAACGCCTCCGGGAGCCGCACAATCCGGCGCAATGAAATCCGCGCTTCGAGCCTTCAAAACGCCCAGCCCAGCGTTAGCTCTTGGGTGATGAAGACGTTCGACGGCGGATCCCCGGCAGAGCAGCCGAGCGTCGGATCGGAGGTCGTGCAGGTGCCGTCACCGCGGGCGAATGGAGCCCAAACGCCGGCTTGGGCGCGCCACATGAAGCCCGCTTCCGTGCGGCCTTCGATGCCCAGCTCCCCGCTGGCGAAAAATCCGCGATCCCAATGCCGCCATTGTTCACAATCGCCGGTACGGGACAAACTGCAGTCGTCGACGCGCAGCATTGCGGCGCGGGCGCCGAGCGTCAATGCGACGGCATGGCCGAGGTGCAAGCGCCCGCGCGCGGCCAGGCTGGCGTTGAGGCCAAAGAAATATCCCAACGTACCGCCGAACGAGACGTGGGGCAGCGCGTAGGCGAGCTCGACTCCGGGCATCAAAAATGGATCTGCCTGTTGCCCCCCCGATTCCGGCCCCGGTATGCCTAGAATCGCCGACAGCGCGAGGGAGAAGGGCTTCTTCAGCCAACGTTCGTCGTTCGGGTGCGGCTGTGGCTCGGGCGCCCGCTCGAGGCTGGGCTGTGATTCCGGTGCCACAACGGGCAAGCCAGAGTCCGTTGCCTCTTGCGCGCACGCGGCAGATGCCAGCGAAAACACGCTCCAAGCAACGGTGGTGGCGACGAGCACGCGGCGCATGCGCGCGCCTCAGCAAGCTCCGTGCCGCAGCCTCACGCTTCGCGGTCGAAGGTTTGCCAGCTGCCGTCGATGCGGCGTTGGTGGGGGAAGAAGCGAGCCTTGTATCTCATGCGTTCGGACTCGGCGATGTACAGGCCGAGATACAGATAACGGAGTCCCCAGGTTTTGCAGAGCTCTATTTGCTTGAGCACCGAGAACGTGCCGATCCCGAGCTGTTCGAAGCTGGGATCGTAGTAGCAGTACACAGCCGAGAGCGCTTCGTTACTGCGGTCGACCAGCGCGACACCGATCAGTTGGCCATCGAGAAAGTAGCGCAGCTCGAACGTCTCGCAGCAGCTGACGACAAGGAACTCACGGTAGCCTTCCAGATCGATGCCATCGCGATCACTGGCCAGGCCGCGCAGCTCCTTGTGCCGGTTGTACAGCTCGACGCGGCGCGCGTCGGCGACCGGATCGCCGACTTCGACGACGATGCGTGAGTTGCCACGCCAAAGTGCACGGCGCTGCGAGCGATTGGGCGAAAATTGCTCGACCTCGATGCGAATCGGCTCGCAGGCGCGGCAGCCCGGACAGGAGGTGCGATAGAGGAAGATGCCTTGCCTGCGATCGCCCGTGTCCAAGCGCTGTTCCAGCTCGGGGCGCTGCAGCAGGCGCGCTGGGATGCGCAGCGGCATGCGCGCAATGCGCTCGGGCAAGTACGGACACGGTTGCAGGCGGTCGTACACGATGAGCTCCGGCGGGTCGCCGGGCAAGACCCGATCGTGCGGCAGCAGGCGAGGCTTGGTCATCGCTCGAGCACGAACGGTTCGGGGAATATCTCGGAGAAGGCCAGCACTCGCTGCTGACGAGGGTTCGCCACGACCAGCGACGCTTCGCGCTGGAACTCCGAGATCACTTGTCGGCACACGCCGCAGGGCATGGCCAACGTGTCGGCATCGGTGAACACGGCGATGCTGGTCAGCGCACGCTGGCCTGCGGCGATCATGGCCAAGATGGCGGCGCGCTCGGCGCAGATCGTGGCACCGTAACTGGCGTTCTCGACATTGCAACCGACGAAGACTTGGCCGTTCTCGGCGCGCAGCGCGGCCCCCACCAAAAAATGAGAATAGGGCGCGTACGCCCGCTCGCGCACCGCGCGCGCCTCCGCCACGAGCTGTGCCAGGTCTGGCGGCAGCTCTCGGCCTCGCTCGCTCACGAGGCGACCGTTCCCGCGGAAATCACCCAGCTCGACAGCACCGCGGTGAACGCCTCACGCGAGCGGCGCGCCGTAGCCTCGACTTCACTGTGATCCAGCAGCTGAGCCGACAAACCGGCGGCCAAATTGGTAATGCAGCTGATCGCACCGACGCGCACACCGAGCTGACGGAGTGCGATCACCTCCGGCACGGTGCTCATGCCGACGGCATCGGCGCCGAGCGTGCGCAGCATGCGAATTTCGGCGGGCGTCTCATAGCTCGGGCCGAGCATGGCGGCGTACACACCTTCGTGCAGCGTGACTTTCGCGCGCTGCGCGGCGTCACGGGCCAACGCTCGCAGAGCGACGTCGTAGGCCTGACTCAAGTCGGGGAAGCGCGGGCCGTCGCCATAGTTCGGGCCACACAGTGGACTACCACCCATCAAGTTGAGATGATCGGTGATCAGCATCAGATCACCAGGCGCGAAGCTCGCGTGGATACCACCTGCCGCGTTCGTCAACAGCACGACCCGGCAGCCGAGCTCGGCCAGCAGCCGAACACCGAACACCGAACGCGCAGGCGAGTTGCCTTCGTACACGTGCGCGCGCCCTTGTAGGCAAGCAACCTCGACCGAGCCCAACGACCCCGTGCATAGATTGCCGGCGTGCCCCTGCACACTCGAGCGCGGCATCTCGGGGATGTGCGCGTACGGGATGCGCAGTCCCGAGCTCAGTTGCTCGGCAAAGGCTCCGAGCCCGGAGCCCAGCACCACGCCCACGCTCGGCCGCGCCGAGACACGCTCGGCGACAAAAGCAGCGGCGAGTCGCACGCGCTGGAGTTCGCCGTCGGGCATCGCTACATCCTAGCCTGGGTTCGGCCCGAACGGCTCGAAGCCGCGCATTTGTCGAGAAAAGCGCGCGGAATCCGCAGAGAAACCGGGCCACGAGCGGGCGGCTGGACGACCCCGAGGCTTCAAGCTAGGTTCCGCGCCCCCGCCGGTCCGTTGTGGATGGCGTTTGGCATCTCTCCCCGGCGCAAAGTAGAAATCAATGGCCACCAAGTTTGCTCAATTCCTCCAGGACAACAAGATCGACCCGCGCCGCATCGTCGTCGCTTCGCAAGAGCTCGAGCGGCTGCGCCCCGAGGATCGCAAGGTGAAGCACCAGAAGCGCGCCGCCAAAAAGGCCGGCACCAAGCTCGCCGAAGGCGAGAAGCCTGCCAAGCCGCGTTCGGGCCGTGCGGTGACCGCGCGCCTGCTCGACTCGGTGACCGTGGGTAAACCGGTGTCCGGTCCCGCGAAGACTCGCCTGCTGCGCGCCTTGAATCACGTGCTCGTGACCAAGAAGAAGGCGGCTGTCGAGCTCAAAGCCGTTTTCTGAAATACCTACCCCTGCGCAGATGTAGGGGTCCCTCGCTAGTACCCGGAGTCGCCTGACTCAGACGACTCCGCGTGCCGAGGTTTGAAGAAAGCCAGGGTGTTGCGCATCTGACTCGTTCGTGGTCGCCACTCCGCACATCGGCCGGCTCGTTTGGTCGGAACCCGCAGCTGACGACCGGCAAATCTTCGCGCCAGCGGTTAAGCTACGCGCCGTGACCGATCTCGAGAACCTAATCGAACGCTGCAAAGCCGGTGACGGCTTGGCGTTCCGTGAAGTGTTCCGCAATCACCGCGCCGATGTCGCACGCCTGGTGCTGCGCATGACGGGTCGTCCAGGAGATCTGGAAGATCTGGTGCAGGAGGTGTTCCTGCAAGTCTACCGCAGCATCAAAGATTTCCGCGGTCAGTCGCGGTTCTCTACCTGGCTCTACCGGCTGACGGTGAATGTGGTGCTGATGCAGCGACGCGCAGCGCGCAGTCGCCCCGTGCTGCAAGCCGCATCGGACGACAGCTTCGGCGCCGATGCGCGAGAATTGCCGGATGATCAGCTGGCGCGTACGCGTCGCGTCGCAGCGTTTTATCGGCTGCTCGATCGCCTGAGCGACAAGAAGCGCGCGGTCTTCGTGCTGCACGAGCTCGAAGGGCTGGCGCCGAGTGAGGTGGCGAAGGTGGTTAGCGCACCTGTACTCACCGTGCGCACACGACTTTTTTATGCGCGTCGCGAGTTGCTCGCGATGCTGCGGGACGAGCCCGCGTTGGAATTCATGGCGCGCGAGCTGCGCGAAGAGCATACCGAGAGCGAGAGCGCTGAGCCGCTCCCCGAAGGAGAGTCTACGTGAGCGTGGAACGGCGTCCGGAAGAGCGAGCGCTCGATAGCCTGATCGTGGAGCTGCGTGAGCAGGATTCGCCAAAGATTGATTGGGAACGGGTCGAAGCGCGTTTGCTGCGCGAGCCGCGCGTGGAAGCTCCCCGCGCCTCGTTCTTGAATCACCTGCGCTGGCCGGCCGTGGGCCTCGTGGGCCTCGCGGGTCTCGCGGCCGTCGCGACGCTGGTCGTTTCGCACAAGCCCGCGCCTCCGCCCGCGCCCACGCCCGCGAAGCAAGTGGCAAAGCTCAGCAACACGCCGCTGAACGGCGACCAGCTCGCGCTCGGCACGCGGCTCACCGCTGGCCAACATGCGCTCGTGATCGAGCATCACGGCCGCGCTCGCTGGACTCTCGAACCGCACGCAACGGCGCAGGTCAGTGATGTCGGCGAATTTTTGACGGTGAAGCTCGAGAGCGGCGCGCTCTCCGCTGCGGTAGTGCCCAATCCAAAGCCGGAGACGTTCGCGGTCGAAGTCGGCGGGACGCGCGTCGCAGTGCACGGCACGGCTTTCCGCGTGGCGCGGCTCGCCGAACGCGTGCAAGTGGAGGTCAGCGAAGGCACGGTCGCGGTCGAAGCGAGCGGCACGCATTCAGCACCTGCATTTCTGCTGCGCCGTGATTCACGCGGCAACTTCGCGCTCGACGGACGTACGGGCAGCGTCGAAGGCAACGCTTCTGCCGTCGTGGCCGACGGCAGCGGACAATCACACCGCAGCTTGGTCAAAGGCGCGCCGGTCGCCGTGTTGACGCGTGGTCGCGTGCCGGCACCCCCGGTCGAGCTCGCCAAGCCGGACGCGGCGGCAGAGCCAGTCACGCCGCCCGAGCCCGTGCCCGTCCAACCGTCGATTTCGGATATCGAGAACGGGGTGAGCTCCGCAGTCGAGCTGATGAATAGCTGCTTCCACGATCAAACTCGCTCGACCGGCATCCACGTCAGCGCCAACACGGGCCTCACGCTGAGCGTCGCGCCCGATGGCACGATCCAAAGTGTAACCTTCGCGCCGCCCCTCGCTCCCGCCGTCGAAGACTGCGCCGTGAGCGGCCTGCGCGCCCTCACCTTCGCTCACTCCATCGAAGGCGTAACGTTCACGCGCCTGCTCGAGCTGACCCGCTGAACCCAGCGCTTGCCCCCGCCGGACCCGTGCCCCGGTGAGGTCGCGTGAGGTCGCGGGGTTTTACTGTTCGCGGCGCAGCACGATCGCGCGGGTGTCGCCGATCATGAAGCGGATGCTGCGTTCGTCGTCGAGTTTGAGGCTGGCGGTGTCGACCGCACCGTCCTGGCGAGTGACGGCGAGCTGCACGTCGTTTTCGCGAACGCTGGCGACCTTGTATTTGCCGGTGCGCGGCTCCTCGGCGGGCACGGCTACCGTCAAGCGACTGCCGGAGAACTCCAGGCTCAGTCCGCGCGCCCAACCGGTGGCGGCGGCCACCTCCCTTGAATCGAAGTTTTCGACGCTTTCGCCGAGCCAGCGGCCCTCGAGCTTACGCTGGACGGGGTTGCCGCAGCCGCACAGGAGCCAGCCGGCGCCCAAAACCAGAGCTAGGCTCGTGAGCCGCCCGCGGCCGGCCGAATGCTGGAAAAAACCCGAGAGTTGAAGGGGATTCCGAGGTGGAGTGGGCATCAGGATCGAATCGTAACGACACTCACCTACAGATGCCTACATTTTTGCGAATCACCGGCCTGAAGGCCGCCTCGCTGCTGGACTAGCGGCAGCAGCGCGCTCCCAGACTGTAGTCGAAGTAGGCGCGGGGGTGGCTGCTGACCTTGGAGTCGCAGCCTTCACGCGTGCTGCGCGCGTAGAAGCCGCCCAGGAAAGCCCCCACTGGCGCGTCTACCCACTCATCGAGATTGCCGACCATGTCGTAGATCGCGTCCCCGCCCCAAGCGCTCTTGCAGCTCTCGGTTGCGCCGGTTTTGCGCAACAGCGGGCCGTTCGCGCCCTCGACGAGATTGAGTCGCGGATCGAGGTGACCGGTCGACGCGTCGTGATGCAGGATCTGCGCAGGGTGTGCTTCGCGGAAGACGTTGCAGCGGCCTTCTTCGTAGTGATCGCCGTAGGGGTATTTGTGGCCGCCTTCGCCCCGACAAGCGAGTAGCCATTCGTCGAGCGTGCACAAGCGCTTGCCGGCGTTGTGACAGGCCAGCTCAGCGAGGTTGCCGCTCAGGTAGCCGCTGGGTGTCACGCTCGCCTGTGATTCGGCGCGCGGCTCGAAGTCCTCCGAGAGCTGGAAGTCGGGCGGTGCGGGCACCGCCAGGGGCGCGCCTTGCGAGCTGCGTGACCAATCCTTGAACGAGGCCGCGGTTTGCGCGCGCGTCGGGTGGTAATAGGGCGAAAGGCGACGTCGCTGCCGTTGGTCGACAAGCATCGCTTCATAGCGATCGATGCAAAAACGTCCACGCACGTCGACCATCTCCGCGGAACAGCGCGAGCTCACCGTCGGCATGCCCGGCACCAGCTCGGGCGCAGCACCGAACTGCACGCTGTCACCCCCGTCGGGCAGGTAGAGGAGCACGGGGGCAGAGGCGTCGAAGCGCGGCGCGCTCACCTGCGCTGATGCAACGACCGATGAGCTCGGTCGTTCGCGATCGTTGGTCTCGGGCGCTCGCGAACAGGAGAGCGCGAGCGCCAGCAGCAACGGCGCCCGCAGGCGGAGGCAGAGGCAGCCGGCGAGGCGCGCCCTGCCGCGCTTCACTTGCCGCGATAAACGATCAGACCGTGCGACAAATCATACGGCGAGACGGCGACCCGCACGCGGTCACCCGGGAGCACGCGAATGTGATGGCGCCGCATGCGACCGGAGAGCTGGGCACGGACAATGGCTCCCCCTTGGTCGACCTTGATGTTGTATTGGCCGCCGCCGAGAGCGTCTTGAATGACACCCTCCATTTCGAGAAGATCGCCCTTACTCATGTGTTACGACTCATTCGGTCCTTTACGGCCGCGGAACCTGACACAGCCGGACCGCCAATGCAACCGCACTGACGGCCGACGATGAGATCCACATCTCGGTGAATTTGCCGTGTTTCCAGCCAATCCACAGACCTTTGCCGCCACCTTGTTCGATTACAACGGCGTGTTGGCCAACGACGAAACCGTCCACCTGGCCGCATTTCAGGACGCGCTCGTTCCGCTCGGAATTGCGCTCAGCGAGGCGGATTACTGGGCGAAGTATCTCGGCTTCGACGACGTAGGCGCATTCGGCGCGATCTTGACGGATTCGGGCAGGGCGACCGACAAGGCGGAGATCGCGGCGCTGGTCGAGGCCAAGCGCCCCCTGTACCGCGCGCGCGCAGAGGCCTCGTTGCCGCTCTTTCCAGGGGCGAGTGAGCTCGTCCGGCGACGCGCCGCCGCGGGCCCCGTGGGCATCGTGTCCGGGGCGCTGCGCGACGAAATCGAGCTGGGCATCGACGCGCTGGGCGTGCGCGGGCTGATCGTGAGCGTGGTGGCCGCCGAGGACACGCGCGCCTCGAAGCCCGATCCGCACGGCTACTTGCTGGGCATCGAGGCCTTGTCGAAGCTGGTACCGCTGCGCGACGCGCAGCGTGCGCTGGTGATCGAAGATTCATTGGCGGGGATCGAAGCGGCCAAGTCGGCGGGCTTGCCGTGCATCGCGGTGGGACACAGCTATCCCGAGGCGGAGCTGTACGCGCACGGGGCGGATCTGGTCGTTGCCGATTTGGCGAGCATCGACGATCGACGGCTCACGGAGCTGTATCGAAAACTATATGGCTGAACCGCGGTTGTGGCCGGTCGCGCTCGGCCTGCTGGCGACTTTCACGCTCGGTGCCGAGCCGCTGTCTGCGCAGCCCAGCCTTCGCTCGGCCCCTCCGCACAGCGCGCAACTCTCGCCGGGATGCAATGCCTGGAGTGACGGCGCGCGCGGCGCGATTCGCGGCGTCACGGTCGGTCCGATCGAGAGCGCGCTTCATCCGCAGCGCGGCTATGGCAGTCAGCCCTTCGAACGCACCTTGCTGGAGGCCAAGCGGCTCGGCTCGAGCTGGGTGAGCCTGACGCCCTTCGCACGCGTCAATGACCTCGAGAGCACCGGCATTTCGCTGAGCTTCGAAGCACCCTTCGCCGACAATCGCCGCGCGGTCCTGCGTTCCGTGCGGCAAGCCCATGCGCTCGGGCTAAAAGTCTTGATCGTGCCGCACCTCTGGGTGGAAAGCGGCGAATGGCGCGGCGAGCTCGATCCGGGCTCGGATGCCGCCTGGGACGCCTGGAGCCACAACTATCGCGCCTTCTTGCTGACCTGGGCCGAGGTCGCGCGCGAGTCGCAGGCGGACATGCTGGCGGTCGGAGTCGAGCTGCGCAGTTGGCTCACCACCGCACACGCGCGTTCGTTCGAGCCCATCTTGCGCGACGTGCGTCGTGCCTACCCGGGATTGCTCACCTATGCGGGCAATTGGGACGACATCGAGCAAACGGTGATCCTGGGCGACCTCGACGTGATCGGGCTGAACGCGTTCTTCCCACTCGCGGAAAAAGACGGCGCAAGCGTGGAAGAGTTGGCAGCGGGCGGGCGCGGCGTCCGCGATCGCTTGGCCAAGCTGGCAGCGTTTTGGCAAAAGCCCATTTTCTTCAACGAGTTTGGTTACACGACGCGCAAAGATCCGGCCATTCGTCCCTGGGAGTGGCCGGACAAGATGAGCGACGTAAAGCCCGATCAAGCCGCACAGGCAGACGCCTATCGCGCGCTGCTCTCGGCTTTCGTCGACGAGCCGTGGTTCGCTGGCTTCTTCGTGTGGCGACTGTACGCCGACCCCGACGACATGTCGCAAGAAGCCGAATGGGGCTTTTCCCCGCGCGGCAAGCAAGCCGAGCTGGCCTTGCGCGATGCCTTCGCTGCGCACTGGGCGGCCGACGGCCCGCGCGAAATCGGCAGCGCGTTGTGGCGCGACGCGGCTACGGACATCGGCCGCTTTTGAGCCAGTAACAACCGACCTTGCCTCGGCCAGGGGACCGGCTGGCGATTTCGTGACGGAAACCAAGACTCGGCAATAATTGGGGGTGATGGGCCTGCGCATATCGTTGAAGCGGGAGCCAGCGCCCACAACCGGGGTGCCGGATTTTCGCGAGATCTTCGAGACGCAGTTCTCCTACGTGTGGCACGTGCTCAAACGCTTGGGGGTCGCCGAGCGTGATTTGGAGGATTTGGCGCAGCAGGTGTTCTTGCAGGTGCACGGTCAATTGCCGAAATTCGTCGCCACGCGCCCGCTGAGACCTTGGCTGTTCAGCTTCGCCTACAACGCCGCGTCGAACTACCGCGCGCTCGCGCGACACCGCGTCGAATTGTCGATTGTCGCAGCGGAGACTGAAGACACGCTGCCAGCTGCCGATGAGCAGCTGATCACCCGTCAAGAGCTGGAGCTGGCGGAGCTGGCCCTAGCGCGCGTAGCGCTCGAGCGCCGCGCCGTGCTGCTGCTGCACGAGGTGGAGGGACACAGCGTCCCGGAAATCGCCGAGAGCTTGAGCATTCCGCTCAATACCGCGTATTCGCGCCTGCGCCTGGCGCGTCAAGAGTACGAGCAGGCCGTGCGACGCCTGCGCGCGCAGCGAGGTGAATCATGAAACGGATCGAGACGCTGCGCGCCTTGGGCACTGGCGGAGAAGCGCCCGCCTCCGCCAAGCAGCGCGTGTACGAAGCGCTGATGGCGTCGCTGGGCACGGCCGCAGCGGTGACCGCTGCGGCCGGAATTGCCAAAACCAGCTTGGCGCCTGCGCCGGCTCCGCTGCTCGCTGGCCTGAGCAGCGCGAAGGCCTTGGCGGTCGCTGCCGGGATTTGGTTGATCGGTGGGGCCACCGGTGCTGCGCTGTATGGCGCGCTACACCCGCAAGAAGTGCGCGTCGTGTACGTGGACCGACCGGTATTTTCGAACAGTGTCGCCGCTCCGGTGACTTCCGCTGGACCAGCGCCGACGGCGTCGACCGCAACGCTCGAGCCCGTGGTCGACTCGGGACCCAAGCGGGTTGCATCCGCCTCCGGCGCCCCCGCCAGCCCGGCGTCGCTGCTTTCGCGCGAACGCGCGCTGCTGGATCTCGCGCGTCAAAGCGCGGCACACGGCGAGCCCGCTTTGGTGCTCGCGCAGACCGAGCAGCATCGCGCGCAGTTTCCGCGCGGCAAGCTGAGCGAGGAGCGCGAGGCCTTGGCCATCCGCGCGCTGCACTCACTCGGTCGCGCAGACGAAGTTCGCAGCCGTGCGCAAGCCTTTCGCCTGGCGTATCCCCATAGCTTACTCATGCCGGTGATCGACTCGGCCTTGTCCGCTCCGTGACGCCACGCGCGCTGCTTGCCGCCGCATGGCTCGGAGGCTGTGCGTTTTCGAGCGGCGCCCTGTACGCCGCACCCGGGGACGCCACACGCCTCGAGTACGCGCGCAGTGCGGGCGCGGCGGCCTGTCCCGACCGCACTGCCTTGAAGGCCGCGGTCAGCAAACGCCTCGGCTACGACCCGTTCTTTCCCGCCGCGCGCCAAACCATCGTCGTCGAAATCATCGATGTCGAGGCTGATTTGCGAGCGCAGATGCGACTCCTGGATGAAAGCGGCATGATCGTCGGTTCGCGCGAGCTGCACGAGAAGGCCGGGCAGTGCGACGAGCTCGTGGCATCGCTCGCGCTGGCGATCAGCATTGCGCTCGACCCCAGCGCCGCTTTGGGCGAAGCGCCCGCGAGCACAGTCAAAGACGAGCGCGTGGCCCCGGCATCCGCCGAAACTCCGCCCGAGCCCGAGCTCGACTCAGTCGCACAGGAGCACCCCAAAAAACCAGACCCACCGCACGAGGAGCAGAGCACGGCCTCGTACGAGAATCGCGAACGACTGCAGCTGGCTGTCCGTTCCACCCTGTTCGCCGATCTCGGCACGGCGCCCGCGCTGGCGCTCGGCTGGCGTTTGGGCTTCGATCTGGGTCGAAGCGGCTACCGCTTGGGCGCAGAATTTTCTCAGCAACTGCCGGCATCGAAAGATCTCCCGGAGGGCGGCAGCGCTCGCGCCTCGTTGCTCTCGGGGACGCTTGCGCCCTGCCTCGCGAGTGCGACCCTGGCAGGCTGCGGGTTGCTCAGCTTAGGCGCGCTGCAAACACGCGGCGAAGGCATCGAAAATCCCGTGAGCGACAGCACGTTTTACGCAGCGATCGGCGCGCGGCTCGAGTACAGCCCCAGACTTGCGGGTCAGCTCCGACTGTTGACGCAACTAGACGCGCTGAAGCCGCTAACCCCGGTTTCTCTGCACGTGCAGGGCGAAGAAGTCTGGCACACACCGTTCCTGGCATTTGCGGCGGGCATTGGCCTCCGGCTGCGATTTCGTTGACGGATTCACAGGCGCGGACGTTAACCATGGTCGAGGCTGCTTTGAACGTCCGAATGAATGCAACTTTGCTCACCCTGCCGCTCGCCTTACTGGCCTGCGGCGCCAACACCGTGGATCTCGACGGCGCGGTGATCGAGGCCAGCAACGACCCTTCCGTGCTCGGGGTCGTGCACGAGCGGGTCGAGGAGCTCGTCGTCGACGACGAGCGCTTGTACTGGTCCGGCAAGCTCCTGCCACGTACCGACGGTCGGAACGTCTGGTTTCTACACAGCTGCCAAAAGCGCGACTGCTCCTCGACGCTCGTCACTTATGACGCACAGCCGTACGACACGGACCACGTCTTCTCGGTGAGCAGCGGCGAAATCCATTGGTACCACTGGAATGCAACGGAGCGCGGAGTTTGCCCTTCTACCGGCTGCAGCGGTTCGCTGCTGGCTTGCCCGGTTGCCGGGTGTGACGGTTCGCCGCGCACGCTGGCCAGCGATTTCACTTTCACGGCCGCTACGTTCGATGACGACCGCTTCTACTTCGCCGATTCGATGTCGCTCTATAGTGTGCCGCTCTCGCAACCGGGTCCGCGGCAGCTGGTCGCGTCTTCATTCGGCGTGTTGCGAGCAGTGGCAATTCACGAAAGTTACGCCTACTGGCGAGCCGACGGGATAAGCAACGACGGGTTCAGCTTGCTCGTTCGCGGCGGCAAGGGCGGGGCGCCTAGTGCCGAAACCATTGCCAATGACCTGAAGTGTTCTGTCAATCACGAGTTCAGCCTCACGACCGATAGAACCTCGATCTACTGGACCAACAATCTGCTGCTCGGATCGGTCAATCGCTGCCCGCTCAGCGGCTGCACGGGGGCCTCGGAGGTGGTCATCCCTTCCTTGCGGGCGCCGCAGAAGCTGCATATCGACGGTTCGCAGCTGTACTACCAATACGAACCTCATCCTTACGAGTACGCGCTTTCGAGTTGCACGTTGCCGGCCTGCGCGGACGCTTTGCCGATAATCGAGCACGTAGACGCGCCAGGCGTGCTGGCAATGGATGACGATTATCTATACGTGGCGACGACCGAGCAAGACGTCAGCCCCGACAACCTGAGCGAAAACACCGTTGCCAGCATTCGCCGTCTGCCAAAACCGCATCGAGAAGAGCCATGACCCGCATCACTCTGAGTCTCGCTTCACTCTGCCTCTGCCTGAGCGGGTGTGGGGCGCGCGCCATGGATCTCGATCACGCGGCACCCGCAACCTCGTCTGATCCCACGGACTCTGCAGCTGCGGCCGTACCGGTCGTATCCAATGACAGTTTCGAAAGCGTCTGGGTCGATGAGCTGCGATTGTATTGGGTTGCGTCGGGTGGCTACGTCTCGCGCTTGCAAAGCTGCCTGAAGGCAGATTGCGAGCACACGAAGCTGACCTACATGCAGAGCACGAAACAGGTCCAGGCTACCGTCGCTGATGGGCGCGTGTACTGGACGTCCGGCTCGACTTTCTTTTCTTGCCCAGCCGAGGGCTGCCAGGGCGAGCCAACGAAGGTGGGGCAAGATCCCTCTGCTGGGGCGACGCCAATCTTCGCCCATCGAGACTACGTCTATTGGACCTCGGATTTCGATATCTACCGCTGCCCGGCGCAAGGCTGCGGCAAAACCCCCGAGCTCGTAGCCTTGAATGCCAGCGCCAATCGGCTCGTTTTCGATGACACGCGTGCCTATTGGCTCAGTAGCCTCGGGATCTGGAGCGTGCCCAGCGACGGCTCCGAGCCGCCCCAGCTCGAGAGCGCCCGAGCCCGAGAAGGCGACGCGCTCGAAAGCCTCGCGATCGGGGCTGGCTATCTGTATTGGGCTGCGGGAGAGGGCGTGTTTCGCTGTCCGATCCCGGGCTGCAGCGCGTCAGCGTCCACGCGACTCGTCACGGCCGACGCTCCCATCACCGAGCTCCAGATCGACGGCTCCGCGCTGTATTGGCTCGAAGCCAACGCGCTCCATTCCTGTCCGCTGTCGGGCTGCGAGGCTTCGCTCACACTCACCCCGCCGAAGGTTGCGCCGGGCGCATGGAACGGCTGGGACGCAACTAAACCCTACGCGATCGATGCGGCCAATTTGTACTGGATCCAAGGCTTGAGCACGCCAGAATCTCCACTGCCGGACCGTGGGCAGTCGCTGCAAAAAACCGCCAAATGAGCCGCGCTCAGAACACTTCATCTGGCCGCGTCGATGCGCGCGGCAAGTCCAAATTCAACGCGGACACTGCGGCTGGGCCGCCGGCGAGGTACTGATAGCGCGCCAGGTTCCCG
>Ga0247779_1000602_pt1 | contig 21103 bp, 21 predicted proteins | sample UWRJL221509R5_FD_179925 | JGI IMG/M metagenome (GOLD analysis project Ga0247779, IMG submission 179925) | Plant litter microbial communities from Arlington Agricultural Research Station in Wisconsin, United States - UWRJ-L221-509R-5 | ecosystem: Environmental > Terrestrial > Plant litter >... | reverse complement strand
ATAGTCCTGAACGAGAAGTGCCTTTGGAACTACCTGGTTTCATAACGTATTCGACCATGCACGCGTATCAATTACCTCAAATCCATGATTTACTGGAGAGGTCGTTTTGGGCGGACATAGATGGTTCGCCTTGTTTTACTTCACCAGAGTACGAGAGATTGACCAAAACATCTCCAGTTACCGATTCCCTTGACTATCAGCCTGAGAAATCCACTATCATCGCAATGTACAAGAAAGTCGTCGTTGGAGTCGCAATCATCACTTCACCCGTACAAACCTACATCACGTACCTTGCCGTCAAAGCAGGTTGGGACAAAACCCAAATCGCCAGAACCATGTTGTATCACCTTATTACGATGCACCCCGACAAAGACTTCACTCTCCATGTTTCGACCAATAGCTCTGCCATGGTATGTTAATTCAGATATGGTTCATGATTTGTTTTTATCAGACTGACTTTATCAGCTTTTATACAATCAATTCGGCTTCAAGGCAGAAGAATTTGTAGCTGGATTTTACTCTGATTACCTTCCTCCCGACTCGCGTGCGTCTAAGAATGCGTTCAGGCTTCGGCTTCGGCACATCTAGCAGCTTCTTTTTTCTGGCGTACGTGATATTCGAGGTGGTATTTGGTTAGGAAATTATATTGGTAATGAACGGTCGTTACTTCTATACGGTAGGGATTTTTATGCTTGTACATTGGATAGAAACACAGTGCTAAAGTACGGAATTAACAGAAAATACAGGAAAGAATAAAATAAAAATATAAGTGTATAAATTTGAGTATCTGCAAAAAGAATATTGGGCTGGAGATACTACTCCTCGAGATCAGTTCGAGACGTGCAGTGGTTTTTTAAGCCGCAAAAGGGCGTTTTGCAGGCTTTTTATTCGTTTCTTCTTTCTCCTCCTTTTCGTCTTTTTCGCCAAGTCTTCGTCTCCTTGCCACCAACCCGTTTGTGTTGAAATTGGTTACTTGTTGGAGAGGCATCATAATCGGCACCTTATTTGGTACCATTGCGAAACTGGCGCTAACACTGCGCTTCCTGACCATTGTTCCCACCTTCCTCTTGATGCTGACTGCATTTTTTGATTCAAATCCAGTTCTACCGGTGATGATAGGAGAAGGAGGCGAGACATGCGGGAAAGCCATAAACTTCGATGATGATGGTGCTGGGCGTTCGCTAGAGGATATAGCTGCGTCGTATACCCAGTTCCCTCTGGATCTTAGGCCCACGACAGGTTCTGACCCGTTCAGCGCTCCGCTCATCGACTTTCTTCTTCCAACACAACGCTTTTTCAATGCTCTATTGCCCTCAGGTGGAATGACGCCCGCGCTTACGCTCGGAGATCTGAGGGTAGGCGAGAGAGGTACTGAAGGTGTTCTCCCTACACCTACGACAGAGTGACTGCGTTGGCGGCCTCCTATTGAATTCCGTTTTCCTCCACTACCACTCGGCAAGACGACTTGGAAACGGACCACACCCGCTTCTTTCTCTTCTTTCTTTGCTACTTGTTTTTCGTCTTTCTTCTCCTCTCCTTTCGTTGCTGTTTTCTCTAACTCCGCTAATGGCTTGAATTCATTCTTTGATTTTTCCAGCATCTCCTTGATTGCCCGTCCCCAGTCGTCCTTGTTGTATAGTTTATGTAACATATGTTTAAATGTGAACGGATACTTCTTTTCATTCGCCAGAGAAAACTTAGCCATTGATTCCGCGTCCTGGGGACCTTCTTCCGACTGAAAGGCCTCGGATAGGTGCATATCATTAACATTAGAATTGTCTGTTGCGACGATGGATGCCACAGCCACTGTGTTTCGTCTCGGACGCCCTCCTATCGTACTTGTTCCTTTGATAATGGTAGAAAGCCTCTTCAATGATGGGTCCATAGCAGCTTTTGAAGGTGTAGTCGCGTCCGTTGGCGTGTCTTCAGGTTTTATGGATCGAATACGACGGGAGGAGAGTCTTTCGAAGAGTTCGTGAAGTTCTGCTCTCTTGGCATCTGTCTTAGGGGTAGACATCATAGATAAGTTAACAGAATATAGTATGTAGTGAATAGCAATCAGGCTTGAGTGTGGTCGTGGAGGAGAGATTGATGGTTTACAGAGTCAGTCGATGGGTATAAATGTTGAAGAGCAATTCCTATTATAATTGCCAATATGTTTTCTTTAAACAGTGGCCATGAATGATCGTCGGACTCGGAGGTATTATTCTTCGGCACATGGTATATTTTATCATTCCCTGCCACGAGGTAACAACCGTCGATCAATATTGACTTGGCCAACAATGATGATTGAGGTAGTGTGAGTTCTAGTTCGGATTCGAGCCTTCGCTGAGAAATAAAGAACACAATGACTTGAAGGTTAAAATGAGAGAATTGTGGGACAATAAAATTGATTATTTCATTTTGAGGCCTCTGCTCGTTGGAAACAAATATTAAAGAATTCTTGTTACTTTGATTCGCGTAGCACATTTTTTGACGATCAAATCAGTTCTCAACTCCTGGAAACCGGCCTTTGGCTCATGTGCCTCGTCTTGCAAAGAAGGCTTCCCATAGGATATATCCCATTCAAGGAAGGCAGACCCTTCAACATCATTTTCGTTCTCCAATCGCCGTCCGTTGTAAGTGTACAGGCCAAAACATGAGCTCCAAGAGATAGTTTTGATGGATTCCAAATGGCGGGCAAGAACGAAAGCGCCGAGTAGCTCGCGTTGTTTTGTCGTGCGTCGGTATTTTTGACAGCGAGAACAGTCAAAAATCGTTTCAACGGTGATAGGGCTGATGCCCATGTCTCCTTCTCTTCCATGACCCATATGTAAGTCAAGGAGATCTGCCGGCGACAGATAAACTCCCAAAAAAAGTCGAGATAATTTTTTGAGCGGCGCTAGAGCGCTTCCGAAGGTGTTCTGCGCAGTCGACGTCAGCATTTGGTTGTTTATGACTGGAAAAAGCGCACGCCAAGCAATGTAACATCGCAAAAAACATCAGGAATCGGAGAGTGCACGATTCTCGAAAGGCTTTCTTCATAGCAGCTTGTACAACAGCTCAAGTCAATCCCTTTGGTCGAGTTGATGTTCAATTCTACCAGTTCACTATATTCTGCGCCTATGAATGCCAGTAAATGCGCGTCGATGCGCGGTAGTGTCTCCAGTGTGAGTGATGTAATACTGTGCGTAATTTTGGCCATGCGGAGAGAGTGGAAAAGATCTTCAATGTATGTGCGCTGCAACATCAGCCCAGAGTTACTCATATCGACTGTGAGGTTCCTAAGGTTGATTAAACGTGAGAGATCTTGGATAATTGCAGGAAAGACGGAGTGCAGAGTGTTCAGGGACCTAATATATGCGCATATATTCAAGTAAAGCACCTGAATTGTGATCCAGAAGAAACAAACCTAACCCAGACATAGCCACCTTTCCATCCTTGTCGTTGATAGCCGCAGTTCACAGCAGAGAGAAAGTCGAACAGAGACCTAGCTTTGACGCTATCTCTCAGATGCAAGTGTTGAAAGAATGGTCGAAGAACGAGAAAACGGAAGTCCTTGGAAACAAGCGTATATGGCGCAACGTACTTCTTGAAATTAGCTCCCAGAGTGTCGGCGTCATTGTCAATTAAGCTGGTGATGTCGCTGACAGAAAATCCGGCAATTTGGTCTAGTATCTCCATCGGCACTTTTGGGAAAAGAGACCGAGATATTTCTTGATAATCTTTTTGGGAAGTCACAGAAGATCGCCGACAGAGCTTAAGGCTGCTGCGACGCCGAAAGAGCAATCCACAAGTCTCCGGTGCGTCAAGGCCTAGTCTTAAAGGCATTGGAGAACAGGAAGCACTCAGGTAAGTAGCAATATTAATGGGGAATGTATAATGAATGTTAGTAAAAGTGGCGGCAGTTCAAGCACGTCGCAGATATGCGTATATCTGAAGGGAATAGGCCAGATGGTATGTGGGATTCGATTAACCTGAAGTACTGACAGGGTCGAGAACAAGTTATTTAGATGATAAACTTTATCATCTATACGTCGGAGATTCAAAGCGGCCATGCTTGCCGGACTCATTCAGCTGGCTTGTTCTTCACCAACCACCACCATCATCCATAATTCATCCTCCCCCAACTTCTTCGAGGTCGAAAGAACCATTATTTCTACTTTTAACTGTGACCAATAAGCTGAATCACCTTTAGGGATGCTCAACGGGAAGAAAATTACTGTGGTATGCCCCCAATGTGCCGCATCTGGACTGAACGATATAAATAGTAGTTCAAGCACGTCGCGACTCGCAAGTAAACAGTCCTGGGCTGCCCAGCGTGAGCTATGATTTCCTTCTTCTAAATTCTACGGTATTTTAGTCATGCCAAGTCAATTAAACGCTCGTTCTTCTCTTTTCATTCACTTCGTCGTTATCGAAGTGGATTGAAAAACGTAGCCATCCACTGAGTGGCGTAACCCCGAATCTAATGCAACCCTGGGGGGTCGGTCACACCTGACTAGATTCCGGAACGCGAGGACAACACCCAAGATTTGCTTTCTGGTAGATATATTTCTATTCTCCTGGGATGATTGGATCTCAGACGCTTTCCAGAGCTCGACCATGCTGTCACCTGTCGATGGGTTGAAGGGAGAATTAACAATCAAATATACAGGCCTAAAACACTTAATTATCAGCGCTCGCGACCTGGCATCCCTGTAAGCTCGTGATATGTGCCGCTCGATTCTCAGGGTTGCTTCATACCCGTAATATAAATGCAAAGCCGTTAACACTATGAAGCGATTTAGTTCGTATCATACTTAACAGAACACGATAGACGGGCTTAAATTTAAAACCTAGTCCACAGCAATAGGTAGCTCCAATAATTCATCATGACTTACTACTACAAGTCAGTAGTAAACAATGTTATTGATGTGAGCCTCAAGTTACCCTTTCCACTGCTGTTCTAATACCTTTTCCAGCATGTCGATTGTGAGTATATAACATTCCTTGCATTTAAGGACTATGCCAATTAACCAAACCTCTAGCGATTGGCTTGACCATATTCTTATACGACCATATCGTTACGTCGGGAATGGAAATCGATTTGGTGTGGTCGTCGCAATGGACCTTTGTCAAGGCCTTATTCATTCTGCAGAGATACATGCCGTTCTTCGATAACATCGCTATGTGGCTGTATAGTATGTGTTCTATGCTGGAGCCTTTTGCGACAATCCATAAAACTACATAACTCCTACAGTGGAACATGGAGGCTATCACAGTGTTAAAACATGCCAACATACCGCATACCTCTCGATAGGTTCGTACGTCCTCAATTCGTAGGATATTAGCCGGTCCCTTCTTATAATCTATAAGCTTCCAGCCTCGCCGGTATAATACTCTCAGAAGGTATCTTGAATTTCTCCGCACCAATTTGACTCAATATCCTCAAGTTTATTAACCATACATCTTTCTACTCTGCCCAAATTCTCTAGCTCTACTTACTATTCGAATATGGGCACTATGGCGTCCAACAAAAAATTTAAGCGCCTGTCTATCAATTGCTTTTGCGGTGGTTTGGCTACCAGCCGTCGTCGCATGCCACTATTATGCTGTAGAGGCAGAATGTAAGTAGCGATAGTTTTTGGATTGATTCACGGCCTTAATGTTTTAAAGACATTAATATAGATCCGATTACGAAGAAGACTGCATGTATCCTCGTGAAAGCGAATTTGACATACGTTGCGCTCATGTTCACCTGTCTTGTGGTCTGGGATCTGCGTGAGTTTCTTGCGGCTCTCTAGTATTTAGTTTAAAAATAGTGTAGCTTACCATTCCAAGTATCGTTGACACTTATAGCTATACCAGGAATCAGATCATGTAGGAGATCATTGATTCTTACATCATATGCAGTCCCTCAGAAATTGACTCTCTATCTAGATTGCGCGGGAGAGTACTCTAACATGGGAGTCGTCATTTATAGAGAAGGTAAGTTTACTACTGCTGCTCGTCTCTTGATCACAGTGACGCAATAGAACGGTGTCACCGTGGATAGGATCAGTTTTCTATGCTCTTGTCTTCTGTGAGTTCTTTTTGTACATCAATCTGGTAAGAGAAAGCTTATATTCCTTTTGAGTTTTATCTCTGGTGAACCTTATTATGCTTGCGATACCACGGGTGAGATAAGCTTCTTGCATTTATTCCGATAATTCCTCTCAAGATAGCGCATAGCTCAATTTCAAGGGCTTGCTGGGCACGTGAGTTAAATCTTTAGTTTATTTCAATTTGGCTGGCGTACTAACAAGCGCTTGTTATGTACTTAGCTCTACAAGATATTTACACACGGTGCTAGCAAGTCGTGTAATCCTGCACATGAGGGCTCAAGTATACTCCTCAGTAGAAGAAGGATCTCCAAGCAGAATAGTGTCAGACCTGTTTCATGAAGCTCAGAACGAGGATCAGGCTAGCCAAACTGACAGAACCAGACTCCGAAGATTGACCATCGTAGAATCCGTCTAGTTTGTCCAAACTCAATTGTACTTGTAATGTAATTTATTTGATACTAGCTTTATACACGCAGGTTTTACCTGTCAAGCTGGATAATTTGTAGACTTGGTGTCCTGAAAGTGTTTTTCGGAACTTTTAAATTTGCGCGCTTGACGGCCTCCTGTTTACGGCAAATAAAGCTAAATATTGCGGTAAATGCCGAACGTGTGCTACTACAGGAATGGCAGGGCCTCGAGCCTGAACGTGAACGCTGAATCCGACCGCGCCTCACGCTGAGTCATGACTTATGAAATTTGAAACTCATTGATAATCTGATTTTACAGTCCTGGGGCCTGGTGAACTACGTATAATCGCATAAGTTCTGAACTTGTGTAATATCACTGGCAGTTCAACTGCCCAGTTACTTTGGATGGAAAGAAGCCAATCGGGTACCTCAACTTTGCGCAAGTACTAGTGGTCAAAGTTATAGAGTCCCGAAAACCTGCCGGAAATACCAGCAGCCAGCTTCTTACCACTGTACTTGTACTTATAGCGCTAGCGTTAAGATCGTAGGAAACTATTCGGGCGTAGCTGGTGGCATACAGCACTGGAGCAACGGCCGCCTACATTACTCAAGTTTCAAAGTTATGGGGAATTTTGAACTTATCCGCAATTGGGGTCTTTAATAGATTGTCGCCCATGGAGTCTTGTCGCCACTGTTCCTCGCATCAATGGAACGCGTCAAACCTACCGACATGACAAAAGAAGATAATTAAAGGATTATTACCTCCACATTCAGGGCAGAGGAAAACGGTGTTCATTCTCAAACCGGGGCTCCTACTTATATTGCTGCTACGAGAGGTCGAATCAGTATTCAGGACCCTCTCTTAACGCACAATCCTATAACAATAGAAGCAAGACCTCGACAATGTCTAGCTTTGATGCCCTCAAAGTCTTCGTCTTTCTACGTCAAATCAGTGTTGTCAAAGTACGTTTTCTGTTTTATTATGGCTGCTTTGACGTGGTAATTCACATACATATAAACACCATAGCGAGTCGATTGCAAGTGTACTGTCGTGTCTTGAATGAAATTCTTACAAATCTTTATCCTCCAGCGATGGGAGCTGCTATTTTCTTCTATGATTATCTTGTAACATTGGGGATGGAAATTGATCTAGTCTGGTCATCACAGTGGAATTTTGTCAAATTCTTGTTTCTCTTCCAGAGATATATGCCCTTTTTCGACACGTTTCTTATATGGGTCTATCGTGAGTATAGTGAATTTATCTCCCAACTCTTTCTTGCTTTACCGTTTAAACTATTCCAGAGGAGTTCGGTGGCTATCACAGTACCATCGCATGCAAATATATTACATATACCACTTTAGGTTAGCATTTGTCTGGCATAGGAGATTGCTCATCATTTGACCCCATAATCAATATACATCCTAAGCCCTGACTCTCGTCGGCATCATTGCATCCGAAGGTAAGTGTTTATTATACGCCATTAAAGGAATAAAACTGATACTTCGAAATCGATTACCAGTCCTTCTTACAATCCGCATATGGGCGCTGTGGTCACCAAACAGGCGACTGAGCATTATACTCCCTATTGCCTTCATCATGGTCTGGATTCCAGCCATCCTTTTTTCCTATTATTTTTGTCTCAGCTTAGAATGTATGTACGGGTTGTTGACATAAACATTTTCCGCTAATATTTCAACCCAGACACCGACTTGTACCCTATAACAAAGGTTCATGAATGTTTCCCTAGTAAGGCAAGCAGAACACATGCCACATTATTATTTGTCTGCCTTATAGCTTGGGACGCAGGTTGGTAGTATATCCCGCTAACCAATAACCGCACATGACTAAAATAATTTTCTACTTCCCAGTTTCTTTTGTCCTCATAGCAATACCGGGTATCAAAGCATGTAAGTACTACCTATTATTTTTACCCGGCAATTGAATAACAAGTAGGGTGAATTAGATCAAGAAGGAGCGTTCTCCGGTTTGGGGACTGTGGTTTATAGTGAAGGTAGGTCGTTGGAGACGTGGCTGATCGGATGATTCGACTGAATTTTTTGGTCAATAATGAATAGGATCGATCTTCTACTTCTTCCTTTTTGGCAGGTCAACGAAAAGAATTCGATCATACACTTCGACTTACCTCTTTCCTTAGCTCTTTCTTTGACCAATATCATGCTTTTCACGAAATTACCGGTAGATAAAGACAATACTTTGGACTCTACTCAACGATGCCTAACAAACTACTCCAATAGGGCGCCATGAGAGCAATATTATCAAAGTTGGTTTGCTGACACCTATGAGACTGTTTTTACTGATATTTTTACAGCACTTCAAGATATTTGCATACGGTGGTAGCAAGTCGGGTGATTCTTCACATGAGAGCGAAGGTATACGGGACCGATGACGGGGAATCGCCGAGTAGAATAATATCAAACCTCTTCAATGAAGCCCAATTCACCAGCGGGATGGAGGAACAGGGCAACGAAGTACAGAGGCCTAGGCTCAGAAGGCTTAGAGCCCCAGGTCATTGATAATTATTATCAAAATAGTTAAGCTTGTTACAGATTATATGTTACAAACTAAGGGAGTCTATACGTTCTGTAATCCTCTTTCAGGCTTGCCTGAAAAAAAAAAAGAAAACATTAACTGGACGAAGAGCCGGCGAACGAAATAGTTCATTCTTCTGAATTCAAGACCCAACCAAAGCTTTCTTCGCGACGCAGATCGGGTTTGGTTGGTTTCCCCTTTTCAAAATCCGGAGCCGGAACCACTTGCCGACTCTTCGAATTCTCTTCTTTGCGTCTGCGTCGAAGAATGTCTGCAATCCCACCAGACTGTTCCCTACGAATAGGCTGAGCCTTGGGCGTCTCGTCTTCACCCAGGACCTCAGGCGTGCGTTGGCGTCGAGCGACCGGAGTTTTATGATCGACAATTACCACTTCGTCGTCATTGCTTTCCTGCATATGTTGCTCGTGGTCCACTGGGATGGCTTTATCCTTTCCTTTGCGTTTGCTAATAGTTCGACTACGCGACCGGCTTGAACGACCGGCATCACTGTCCGAGTCTAAACTCAAGCTTGCCATGCGAGTCATCATACGAGGCTTGAAGCCCTCTTTCCCGAAAGTCCTAGATTCACTAGCTGACGGAGACCGCCTGGTCTCTTCGAGAGTCGGCTGAAGTCGTCCGCTATCGTCCTTATTTGAACGGTCGCTGAGAATGCTCTTGCTACGACTTCTGGCATGTTTGCCCACATCGCTAGAATTCCCCAGGTCCATTTCACTGCCTGAAGGTAGGATATCGTTTGTCACACCGGCGCCATCTGGAAGGCGCTTTCGCAGTCGAGGTTTTGGTCGAGGTCGGGCAATGGGTTCATTAGCCTCGGAGGAGTTTCCAGAGACAGCAATATATTGCTTTTCTTTCTTCCTCCGTTCGGCAAGCTTACGCTCCTCCCTTTCTTCCTCCTCTAGTTCTTTCCTCCTCTTCCTTGCGCGTTCCATGACGATCAAGTCACCGGCACCCATCTTCTCCTCATCCTTTTTCTTCTTCCCGCCCCATTCGCCACCATCTTCAGGGAACATGGCAACACCGTACGAGGAACTATCGCGTAGTATTTCCAACGCCTCAGCCATACCGCCATCACCACCGAGTCCTTTATCTTCCATGATCAAACGAAGAGCAACTTCGGGCACAAGAATACGCTGAACAAACTCAGTCGGTGTCAGAGGGGATATTGAGTCGGGATCCATATCCGCCAGAGGAAACATGTCATACAAGGTCTGGTGAATGATAACCGAACCAATTTCCCCATAACTACAAAATGACATAGTGAGGACAAGTAAAGACCAATTAACAAGATGGGCGCTTACTAGCCAGGTTGTGTCTTCTCGAAATTTTCAAATTGACCCCGAACCCCAGAAATGGCTCTAAGGCCTTTCAGCTTTACTTCATTCAGGAACTCGGTCCAGAAGATGCATCTTGCTTTCGGCCCGTTCTTGTTCCTATTCCCTCTGTCTTTCTTGTAGACTACCTCCCATGCATCACGTTCAGCCTCAGATTCCGAAGCCTCGTCTCCACGGTCCTCAATGAGTGCTCGTAGTGCTTTCTCCATCTTTATAACACGACCGCTGACTTCCTTCCACTTGATATCTTTCGGCCAGCCTTTGGCCTCTGCCTCTGGCAGAATTTCTGACTCAAATCGATGGCGCTGACATACCGTTATAAACGTTACTAATGGCGCTTTTAGACCGAGTGGGTTGGATGGACGCGGGTCGCCCACTGATTTCTTCTTCGTCGCTTCAAGAATTCTAACGAGTAGAGGAGAGGGAGTGGATGGGAGAGGCGTGTCGCAATAAGGACAAAGTGTTTTCGGATCGACGTCGGCTGAAATGTTGACTGCAAAGCACAATTACTATTAGACATTGTAACTACTTCGCAAGGTTGGGAATCGACGTACTGGAGAATCCCTCTTCCCAAGGAAGTCGCGTAGGAGATTCGAGAAGTCTGTGTTTTCGCATAATGAGTAGTTGAACTTGAAGCAAGACCGGAAACGTACAAATCGCGCTCTTTGCGAGACTTCTTTGAGATACGCCCATCATCGCTTCCATCATCGGAGTATCGCTTCCGTGAAAGAGGTGACTCAAAAGGCGAGGACTTGTTGCTGGAAGATGGAGCACTAGGTGACGCTATGCTAGCTAACATTTGAGTGCTCATAGGGAAAGCCCGAGCTTTGACTGCGGTCTTCTTCAAATTTCTTTCGTACTTTTTCTTTGCCTTATTGCTCCCAGAGTCGGACAGAAAAGAGTCGTATTCGTCCTCATCTTCGGAGTCATGTTTAGCTTTGCCCTTTCCTTTGTTCTTTCTCTTGTCTGGTTTAACGGTGGCCACCACATCGTGCTTTTCGATAGATTTTTTGGGCGTAAGTGGCATGGGAAATCCAGACGGCGTGCGCGACGCAGATATTTTGCTTTTAGTGGCGTCGCTCACAGGCGAGGCACTGCTGTCGCGGAGGGGAGCAGAATCCGAGTGTGTACCAGGTCTCGAAGACGATGTCAAAGAGCGCATAGGGAAGGGATCAGGTCGCATCTTCCTCGGTGAAGAGCACTCCACAGATTCCGAACGCCGCACTCGGGATTGCCTCGAAGTTGAAGCAACATTGTCAATCATAGAGACAAGCTTTGATTGAGACGAACCATGCATTTCGGAGTGATTGTTCGATTGCGAACTTACGGTTGCCGCTCTCTTGGGTCGCGGTTTTGGTCGTGGCCTAGGAGGTTCGACATCCTGCGGTCTTGAGCGAGAAGGGGAAGGGCTCCTTGGACGGTTTGAATTTGAGCTTTTCTTACCAAGAGGACTAGGGAGTGAGGGTTCGCGTGTCTTTGACCGCTGGGGTGACATCTTTAAATCCTTTGAATCTTTTTCTTTGACAGGGGATGGCGTAGGACTCCATAAATTGGGTTTGGGAACAAACTGATTTTCGTTAGAAGCTGTCGAGGTCATTTTGACTGTATCTTTTGTCTTCTTAAACTTTAAACTGGCGAGCGCTGAGGACGTGCTGTTGTATTTCGGGTCAATTGTATGCTTCTTCCCCGCACCGTCAGTATAGTATTTCGGGCCTTGACTAGATTTCTGTCCACCTATGGCTTCAGAGATGTTGGTCCGTATCTGCGTATAAGATTTCACTGGCTTCTGGGAGCTAGCAGGTTCGTCAAAATCTCCTGCCTGCGAGGATGGGCGAATATTCATCTCGTCTGACTCATCTGAGTCTCCCTCCGATTCGGAGCTTAGAACGACATTACCCTTCTTACTTGATGTCGGAATACGTTGCCTGGTATAATCCTTCGCCTGCACGACTGACTTAGCAGGCTTGGAAGATGTTAATGCTGGCTTGAACTTGGAGGTTTTGCTTTGCCATGACGTCTGACTCGAAGACTGGCTTCCTCCAGTATGATTTTTCTTCTTCGACATGAGCGTAGATCCCAGATCCTCCAAGGCTCCGTATTCAGATTTCTTGAACCGGGCATCATCTAACCCCTGCCCTTTCTGGTTTAAATTGCTGAGGAAAGTTTCCATGTAAGAGTGATCCTCGAAAGTCTTAAGGATTTTCTAACTCTCGTTGACGAAACAAGGTTTGATACTTCTTCTGAGTATCATAGAAGAAGAGTTGCGAAGAGTGCACACGAAAGAGAGGATTGAGGTCAAGCTTGGTCCAGCCACCGGAAAGGCCCCAACTTCATGATCACAACGGCCAAAGTTACGAAAAGACGCGTGACAATGACACGCTCAATGTGACGTATCGCGTTTCCGGTGCGGACAAGCCGCGGTTTGAAATTGTACCTTTCAAAAAATATTGTGCTACTTTATACCATTACAATACCTCGACGATCCTATAAGTAGGCCACAGAATGGCAAAAAAATAATTGAGCGCGTGATTCAATTTGTTATCTATGCATCTTGCCATCCTACGAGTTCTCCTTTTTTCACATCCACGACCTTTTCAAAGAACTGCTTGGAAAGGAATCCCTTTTCGTCACCTTCTGTTAGCACGACACCGTTATCAGAAAGTGAAAACTTGATTCCTGCATTGAGAGCTTTCTGCACATCAATAAAGATGAGGATCTGAGAAGATGTTCGCATGCCTTGTGGACACGATTTGTCAGTTGCACGGAACAAAAAGAAAAAAGGACCGACCGCTGACCACGTTCTGGTTCGCGACATTCTGCGCAAGATGAATATGATTTCGTTTCATTTTTGATAATCCTCCTTTCGCTTATAAAAATACATCAGTGATATACGTAGGCGTGCCAATGATAATTCTTACAGATCAGCTCCCAAGCTTGTCGAGTTGTCCCATGTATTGCCATTCCAGTTGGTATGTCTGATACAGCAGTTACAGGCTTCAAATCAAGCTGTACCGTCTACCCCAATATCGGAGTCTAATATATAGCATTACGGACCAGAGAGACAACGCACCTTGATCGAGTGTCCTTGACGAGCCTTTATCCACCAGATTGCGGACGGGGGTACATCTTTTGACTCTTCAGGCGAAGTAGTGCCGAACACGAGCAATTTAGCGCCGTCTGGACTTTCAAGAACAAGATCATATCTCTGTTTTGAATCGCCCTTCACCATTTCCTTTATCTGCTCCAGATCAAGAGCCTGCGCTTTCAATTTTGGGTGTTGTAGCTGACGAACGTTTTATTTAGTATACCTGTTGAGAAGTCAGAAGAATCGCAGCATACCAGGTCAATCACTTTAACGTATCCATCTGGACGCATATGCAACCCTTCTCCTTGCGCTCCGTGACGAAGTAGCCAGGATAATGTTTTCGATATCCTAACTTCAGGCGAGTCCCTGTCCATACCACGCAGCTTCGTGCTCCCGGAAGAGTTACCACCTCTTCCTCCCTTCGGCTTCTGTTTATCCTTGTTCTGCCCTCCCTGTTGCTGTTGCTGTTTGTGAGCAGATGACGCTGCAGCGTTTGTGGCTGAATTCATTGTAGGGTTAGATTGTGGGGTCTTGAAAGCCGCTGATTTGCTGCTCGAGATGAATCGAGTCAGTTCATCACGATTTGATGGGTTCCAATGAAAGCAAAAAGTTTCTCAAAGAAAACTTTTACATATGATTTACACCCACAATACACTGCCAGTTGCGCCTTTGAGCGTTCTTGTCGAGTATGCGCGTATGTAAGAGATCATGCACGAGAGATTTAGGAAAGCGGAAGAAAGAAGCGGAGTTTAAATCTTCCTTAATCTGGAACTACGATGTCTTTTGCTAGAAGATACATTGATCTTTCTCATTCTTTGGATTCAGCTACGGTGATATATCCAGGAGATCCAGAATACTCTATGACGCCTCATGCATCTCATATGAAAGACGGATACTCAGTGCATAGACTTTCCTTGGGCACGCACACTGGGACACATATCGATGCACCGTATCATTTCTTCGCAGATGAAAAGACAGTGGAGAAAATACCTATAGACGACCTCATTGGACCGGCCCTCGTGATTGATCTGTCGGGTAGTATCGAAGAACAGCCGTTGAATGAAAGGGAGAGGATAACATGGGATCATCTACGACCTTACACGCACCTTATGCAACCTGGCTGTATCTTGCTTATAAACACCGGATGGTCAAAGCTCCATTATAAAACGCCTAAATATCGAGACCATCCATACATTGCACCAGGAGTGGCGTCTGAACTCCTCGAAAAGGGAATTCGCGTCGTTGGAGTTGACACGCTGAGTCCGGATGAGACCCCTTCGTCGAGCAGCGACCATGAGACTGCCGATGGTTTTGGCTTTCACGAAAAGTTCCTGGGAGGGGGTGGACTGATTGCAGAGAATGTCACTAACTTGGAAAAGCTCATTGAAGCTCAGAAATCTTCTCAGGGAAGATCATGGATTGTCAATTTAGTCCCTCTTAAGGTCGTTGGCGGAGATGGCTCTCCAGTTCGAGCATTTGCGTATAATCTGGATTGAAAGCTATTTTCGAGGTGAATTATATTAAAATCATGCGCTGAAAGCTATCGTACTCAACCTTGAACAAATTCTGACAAAACCTAGTCTGGAATCTACGGCGCCTGAATTGTTGTTCGATCGTCTTTTCTATCCAACTTATATCAGGAAAAAAATAATTTGAGGACAGAAACTGGAATTATTTCGGAAGTAAATTGAATCAATTTGAATGGAGAAGAAAGTTCGAGGACGAGGAATTATTTTAAAGAACGATCCTCGTCTCATCTTATCTTATCGCGGAATCAGGTGCTTGTATGTACATGCTTGTCAATCACTTTGCGGGTAACTGGCAAGGTACTCGAGTTTAATCTGAGCGCTTCCAATTTATAAAGACCTTAGGACAGCGACGAGTTCTTCCCCCTTTGCCACCACCACGAGACACTCTCGTCTGGGATATCTCTCACATAAAATAAACCACTTGAACACGACGATTTATGAAATATGCCGACTCTGTTACCGCATCTCGGTTCGGGATTGTCAATGACGACATATAGCATTGCCTTTGCTGGGGCGACAACGACGATGACTAGGTTATTCGAAGTTGAGGAACCGATGATAGGAGTTATGCTGAGCATCCTATTCGCATCACTTTTTGGTGAGTATATGCGCACAAATCCAGGCTGTATATTCTTCTGACAAACACATGGCCGTAGCTGTATCTTTTCCGACTATATCGAAGCAGATTCCTTTCCTCCGAATACCTGGAATAGTGTTTTTCATAGGGAAACACTTTGGTACTGGTGTTATATTAGCGACTGCCTTCATTCATTTACTGGATGATGCTTTCCGTTCACTGCAAAGTAAGAAGGTTGCAGAGAGATACGGGAAGCTAGGGAAATATACTGGATCGATCATGTTCGTCATTTGACACCCATACATACATCTTTACGCTGACGAATTTCTAGTCTACTTTCTTTACTCTCAATATTTCTGGTGGAATGTGAGCGTAGTTACAGCAATGAAGAGCACACCCTTACTTTTTTATCCAGATATCTCAACTTCATATGTTGAACATCTGCAAGACAAACCTTCTGCGCCTCCTACCCCCGAGACATCCCCTCCTCTCTCGCCTCCGCCTGCACCTTCAAATGACTTGCCTGACATCGACGAGAATACTCCACTTTTTCATCCTCAGTTGACCAAAATGACCTCGGCCCCAGTGTTGCCAGTTCCGAAGCGAACTCAGACATTGCCAGTTGCACCTTCTGAGATTCAACACCAACATCACCATCATCATCATCCACAAATACCTGGCGTCCCAATAGAAGTTCTAACAAATTCTCCTCGAATTTGCAGACTGGCAATCGCGCATGATCACTTGCATGGACATCATGGATGTGAACTTCACGGACATGATGTTGACCAACAAGAACATGCTAGACATCATGGCACAGACGATTCTCATGAACACGAACACGAACAAGAACACGGGCATATGCCTAGGATAGGGCGCCGGAGACAAGTCGTTGGATTACTTGTAAGTGCCGTCCATTCGTGGCCTACAACTTAGTTTATACGGCTCTCAGGTTTTACAATTGGGAATCATGATTCACTCGCTCGTCATTGGCTTGACACTATCTGTTACCACCGGCTCTGATTTCAGTATGTCTCACTTCTGGCGTTGTGGAAAAATGTTTTAAACCACATATCATCAACTTTAGCTTCTTTAACGACTGCGATCATTTTTCACCAAATTTTTGAAGGGTTATCCTTGGGCATCCGAATTGCCGCTCTGCCTCCAGCACATAAGCATAAATATAAGAATGGGCATGACCCCAACGATCATGATGAGCACCATAACGAACAAAGAGGAAGAAGTCCTCACTCGAGCGTCCGCGCCCGTCATCACCACCATTCGCCATCCCAATCCCTCTCTGCTTCTCCGACAAGTTATGGTTCAAACCATAATCCTGTTGGTTCTAAGAGCGGTAGCCCTCGTCCACATCGAGTATCTAGGGCATTAAGGAAGTTTCGGACATTTTCGTCTTGGTTAAGGCATGTCGAATGGCTGAAGCCCACTATGACGATATTATTTGGAGTGACGACTCCGTTTGGGATGTGTTTGGGTATGGTTTTATGGAAGCGAAAAGGTGTAGGTGAAGACGGTATGTTTCCGCACATTACTCTTTCTTTTCTTTGGCTGGCTTATCACGCTCTGTATTGTCTAGCACCGATGCTCCTCGTTCAAGGGGTTATGTCCGCCATTTCAGCAGGCATGTTGATATATGCATCCACGGTCGAGATGATCGCCGGTGACTTTGTATTTGGCGACGTGGAAGGGAATCATCACCATCACCATCACGAACACGACGGTCATGGACCAGAACAGGGACATGGTGGTTCTAAGTCGGGCAAAGAGTCGTCAAAGAAGACCAGCATCCTTAAGCGGGCCTTGGCTTTACTAAGCCTGTTTGCGGGCGCGGGGGCAATGGTTCTTGTTGGCCTCGGAGAATGATTGCTTGTATTTCTCGCGGTCAGTCGGACAGGCGCCTTAGTCATTACAATCCACCAAAACCTCCAATCGCCTCCCGAATTCTTGAATGCCTCATCATTGATCAAGCTTATCTCATGTGAACCAAGGTGTATAAACAGAAAAGAAAAGTGATATGGATTCAGGCAACTGCTAGCATTTTACTCTCGGACTAGACTTCCTTCGAGAGAGGGACTACTGAGTACTACGTACCAACAGTGCCCTTTTGTTGTGGGCACATGACAGTACGCGCATCTCCAGGTGACTAGTTGACTATATACGCGACCGCCGTCGCGATGAGGACTGATCAATGAGGACTCGATAATTGTTTCATCCATCAGCATTATGTAGAGCTTGATCATTGCAAAATATATAATCGTTCTAACTTCAAATGCAATATATACACTTCTGCATGATGATATTACTAATTTCTTATAACATAGGTCGCATCTTTGTATGCCCGTTGTCTTCTCGAAGATGGGTATGGAACCATTGAACAGTAGCTTTGAATGCGCCTTCCTTTCCTGCTCTCACATTTGGGTCTGTCATATCACCACGGATGGTAAATCCGTGTTTGCACCCCTCGAAATGAATCCTTTTATATCCCGGGCTGAACTTCCCATTGCCGAGAATCTCGTCTGCTTTCTCTGAAGAGGAAGGAGGAAATTGAGAGTCCACCGGACAGGAGTTTATTAGTAGCGGTGATTTAGACTTTGCTAGATATTCCTGGTGAGAAACTGGAAATTAGATTGCCGATCTTCGGGGACGGGATGATAGTAACGACAATATAATTGACGTAAAGACTTACTTCAAAGTCGTATGGAGGTCTTATTAGGGATGGGTGAGAAACTACGGAGGCTTGGATGATGTTCTCGAAGGCTAGGTCGAATACATAGCGTCCTGCGCGAATGTGATTTCGGGGAGGAGAGAGAGAAAGGAAAGTATAGTACTACTGCTTCAGAAAGGACAAAATAACGGGGGGGGATGGATCTCACCCCCGAAACAGTATCCCGTAGCTCCGAATGTCGTTAATCCTCTTTTCTCTCTGAGCTCTTGGATGACTTTGTTAAGCGGAGGACGTGTTTCTCGCTCGCCGTGCTTTGATAGCCATTTTGCAACATCGAAGCTGCGTGCGGATCCTAACGCATCTGCAGGTACGGCATCACCGTTAAAGTAGTCTGGAATAAAGACCTGTTGATACTGTTTAGGGGAGGAAAGGTATGAGTAGACTTAGATGGCCGGATTCAGTACCTTAAACCCATTCTCAGCGAAGTCGTCGGCCAGAAGCTATACACACGAGCGTTGAACAAAAGCCACTGCGAATCAGAATAAATAGCCTGCCTGTGAGTTTACGAGTTGAGGGCCGAATGCATCCGTCAAGAAAAGGATTGCCGTGTTCTCGGAGTGCGTATTACTCGGAGTGGCGACGTACGTGTCTACACCACCTATTCGCTCCCAGCAGCCTATTAATTCTTCAAATTTAGCTCGAACTCACTGTAAAGATCAACGAAAACACGAAAAAACCCAAACCTCACCTTTGGGAGTACCTTCATGAGTAACTCCTTTAATACACTTGACGCACAGACTCATGGGGACAGTTGGGGGCTTTGAAAATGAAAGAAAAGAAAAGACCTTTTTATACTGGCCGAAATCATTCGCGAGATTCGAATCTTGGGAGCCCCGGTCCATTCCAATATGCCTATTTTCTATTTTTATTCAATTTTCCGGTCGAGCGCACATTTTCATTCCGCATATGTTAATTGATGTTAACAAATGACGTCTACATCACATCAAAGAAAAAAATACACTTTCAATATTAAGCAATTCGACAAGAGAGAACTCAAAGCTTGGCGATGAACCACTCGACGGCAGACTTGAATGCGCCCTCCTTGCCAGCCTTGACCTTGGGGTCGGACATGTCGCCACGCACAGCGAATCCGTGGGTGCAGCCATCAAAGTATTCGCGCTTGTAGCCGTGCTCATACTTGGCAAAGAGTTTATCGGCTATGGCAGAGGACTCGAGGGGGAATTGCGAATCGACCGTGCAGGAATTGATCAGGAGAGGTGCCTTGGAGGTAGAGATGTATTTCTGGTAAAATTCATTTCAGTCATTGGACGTCGATTTCCAGAGATCAAGTAATACACATACCTCGAGATCTTCGGGAACTTTGAGGAGAGATGGGTGCGAGACGACAGATGCCTTGATGATGTTCTCAAAGGCAAGGTCAAAGACGTATCGGCCTGCGCACGGGTACGATAATTAATCGATGTCGTCATTACGGCAACTTAATACTAGTATTTACTTACCACCGAAGCAGTAACCAGTAGCACCGAAAGTAGTCACATTTTGCTTCTTCAACTCAGCAATAACCTTGTCAAGGACTGGTCTCGTCTTTTCAGGGCCATGGTTGGGGAACCAGTCTTCAATTTTAAAGGTACTGCCGGGATTGAGAGCCTCAGGGGGGATGGGGTCGCCGTTCAAATAGTCAGGAGCGTAAACCTATTTTCCAAGAGACTGTCAAGTCGAGGCTAAACTCCGTGAAGAAAAATCCGCACCTTGAATCCATTCTCGGCAAAGTCATCGGCAAGGAGCTACAGACAATGTCATACAAAGATCAGCCATCATCAGATTAGATCTAACTCAAATCACCACAAACCTGGGCGTTGATAAGTTGTGGTCCGAAGACGTCCGTCAAGAACAGGATAGCTTTGTCTTTGGGATAATCCTTGGATGGGGTGGCGACATAGGTCTTCACTCCCGCGATTTCTTCCCATTTGCCTGCACAGTGACTTTCGTGAGCAAGGATGGACCAGATAACATTCATCACTCACCCTTGGGAGTGCCCTCGTGGGTAACACCTAAATTACAAAGAATATTAGCATTGTACTAGCAACCCTAACGAGGAAATAGCGCAACGAACCCTTGATACAGTGCTCGCAGAAACTCATAGTCGATGTGAATGCTGTTAGTGATGGTGGTGGTGCGCGATCAACAGTAGAAACTGAAAGAACTATGCAGAACTCTCAAGACCCTCTGCGCTCCCTGCCCCTTTTATATGTCAGCGCCTGCCCAACATATTGAAATCTCTCAGGATCCATTCTTGTCGTGGACAAGTCTCTATTTCCGGCAACTGAAAGCTCACTGATTAGATAGCAACACATACAGGCTGACAAAACCTTTGGACGAGAACACGTGTGTGCGGGTCACTTTCCGACTCCGCATGGAAAAAGCAAAGACAGAGGTTCTAATTTTGAGCGTAAAAAACGGAAAGGGCTTGGAAAGGGCCAAAGAAAGAAATCAATGTTGAAAATGTCGTTGCAATTGCACCGCCTATAATCGTAAATAGTTTGTATTGGTAACCTTTGCAAGGTAGCCTGCAACAGTATACATACCTGCAACAGGTCTGGATATAAGTTCGGACTACTCGGAAAAGGATTGAATATCTTGTCATCCTCAGTGAGAAAAATGGCGGGCATGGAATAGTACAAAAGGTAAAACAAGACATAAACAAGATCAGGGAGGAAAGGCGGCGTCAAACGGTCTTGTAGGGATAGACGCGAGCATAGTCCAGCAAAAGATACGAGAGTTGGTAGATTTCTGTTAGAAAAGCATAATTTTATTTGGCGTCCAAATCCCATGT
>Ga0247779_1000601_pt1 | contig 21204 bp, 18 predicted proteins | sample UWRJL221509R5_FD_179925 | JGI IMG/M metagenome (GOLD analysis project Ga0247779, IMG submission 179925) | Plant litter microbial communities from Arlington Agricultural Research Station in Wisconsin, United States - UWRJ-L221-509R-5 | ecosystem: Environmental > Terrestrial > Plant litter >... | reverse complement strand
CTCATCCGGCTGAACGTCAGACGGATCGATCTGCGAATAGTCAGCGACGCGGCGCGTCAGCGTGGAGAATTCCATCGCCTTCAGGAATGCGACCAGCTTGCGTGGATCGGGCTCGTGAACCGCGAGATCGTCCAGCGGTACATCGAGTTTCACTTTGTCGTCGAGCAGCACCAGCCTGCGCGAGATGCGAGCCTTCTCTGCATTCTCGATCAGTGCTTCGCGCCGCTTCGGTTGCTTGATCTCGCCGGCGCGGCTCAGCAGCGATTCGAGGTCGCCATATTCGGTGATCAATTGTGCAGCGGTCTTGATGCCGATGCCGGGCACACCAGGTACGTTGTCTACAGAGTCGCCTGCCAGCGCCTGCACTTCGACAACTTTTTCGGGCGGCACGCCGAACTTCTCGATCACCTCGGCGATGCCGATGCGGCGATCCTTCATGGTGTCGTACATGACGACGCAGTCGTTCACGAGCTGCATCAAATCCTTGTCCGAGGAAACAATCGTCGCGTTGGCGCCGCGCTCACACGCCTCGCGCACATAGGTCGCGATCAAGTCATCTGCCTCGAAACCGATCTGTTCCAGGCACGGCAGGTCGAAGGCATGAACGGCCTGGCGGATCAGCGCGAATTGCGGAATCAGGTCGTCCGGCGCGGGTGGCCGGTGGGCTTTGTATTCCGGATAGAATTCATTGCGGAACGTTCGTTCGGATTTGTCGAAGATGATCGCCAGGTGTGTGGGGCGATTATCTTGCGGCATGTCGCGCAACAGCTTCCACAGCATGTTGCAGAAGCCAAGCACCGCGTTGACCTGCAATCCGTCGGATTTTCGGTTCAGCGGCGGCAGTGCGTGATAGGCGCGGAAAATATATGACGAGCCATCGACCAGAAAAACGTGGTCGCCTTTAGCGGGGGCTTTGACGGCGGCGGGTTGGGCGGCTGTGGCGGAGTTTTTCGACATGGCGGCAACTTAAGGTTTTTAGCCGCGATTGACACCCCTCCGCACGGCAGATGCGCACCGAAATATTCGGTGTTGCCGCTCTATATCGTGGCGTGCCCGCGTAGGCGGGGCACGCGCATGGATCGGAATTTTAAGAGGAACTTTGTCGAGCAGGTTCAGGGATGCCCTGAGCCCGCGACGTTATTCCGCGGCCTGAAGCTGTACGGCGCGGCGTTTCGGGGTGATCCAAAAGGTATCCGGCCGCTCGAACAGGAAGTTCAGGCCAAACCGCTTGGCCGCCCACCACATCACGAGCGCACCGAGCACACCGACGGTCGTGACAATGATCGAAACCAGACCAAGGTCAGGAATGATATTGGTCTTGAGCAGCAGTGCACGGGTGGCGGCCATCGGCAGGAAGAATGCCAGATAGATGACGATCGAATGTTCGCCGCAATAGCGCAGCGCCCCCAGCCAGTTGGCACGGGCGAGCAGCACACCAATGGTGATGATCGCGAAGGCGCCGGCAAAGCCGAGCATCAGCGAAATGCCGGGAAGCTCAGAGACGCCGCTGAAGACGAGCAGGGTGTTGACGGTCGCCCATGTGGCGAGACCGGCCAGCGCAAGGCCCGGATGAATACTGGCGCGATTCGCTAACGCGAAAACATAAGTCGCGAACAGATAGCCGGAATAGAAGTAGACGAAGCGCGCCGCGAACTCGTCGATCGAGGTCCAACCCGTCGAGATGTGCGCCATCTCAAGGGCAGCAGCCGCGACCCAGATCAGAGCCGAGGGCACTCGCTGGGTGGCTTTCGTCAGCACGAAGAACACCGGCAACATCCAGATGAACCAGAGCGTGCCGAACGGCTCGATGTAAGATTGCAAATACATGACAGCGACATGTCCCCATCCTTGCTCGGCGGCCATGCCCGGAGCTTTGATGGCGAATTGGATTGTCAGCCACAGCACGTAGAAGTAGGCGAAGTGGACCACCTTACGGTCCAGGTAAGTACGCCAGTCGCGATTGATCACACGCGCCAAAAACAGGCCTGAAATCAGGAAGAAATCCGGCATCCGGAACGGCCGTGCAAACTCCACCACAAGATGCATGAAGCCGTGCTTGCCCGCTGCGGCCTCGACACCGAGCGTCGAGTGCATCATCACCACCATGACGATGCATATGCCTTTGGCATAATCGACCCAGTCAACTCGCTCTGAGACAAGCGACATGCGGGTAGCAGATGTGCCGTTATTGTTCATGGGTGTCTCGTTTCGGTCCAAATTCGCCCTATCATTGGACGCAGGCGTTTCATTCTCCTTTATTCATTCAAATGATGTGCCTGCTTTCCCCGGAATCGGGCTAAAAGGCGCGTGAAAACGCTGTTTGGTTAACAGTCTGTCTCTGAGTAGGGGTCTTCATGCGAATTGCCATGATCGGCACGGGTTACGTGGGGTTGGTTTCGGGGGCTTGTTTCGCGGACTTCGGTCATCGCGTGACATGCGTTGATACCGATGCTGGCAAAATCGCTGCGCTGAACCGCGGCGAAATTCCAATATTCGAGCCGGATCTGGACCGGCTGGTCGCAACCTCGGTGAAGGCGGGACGTCTCGATTTCACGACAGATCTCGCAGGTCCAGTCGGCAAGGCCGATGCGGTATTCATCGCGGTCGGCACGCCGTCACGTCGTGGTGATGGCCACGCCGACCTGAGCTATGTGCATGCAGCGGCCCGCGACATCGCAAAGGCACTGCAAGGCTTCACTGTGGTCGTTACGAAGTCCACCGTTCCGGTCGGCACCGGCGATGAAGTGGAGCGCCTCATCCGCGAGACCAATCCGGCAGCGGACGTTGCCGTCGCATCCAATCCGGAATTCCTGCGTGAGGGCGCAGCGATCCGCGACTTCAAGCATCCGGACCGTATTGTGGTCGGCACAGACGACGAGCGCGCTCGTAAAGTCATGGGCGAAGTTTATCGGCCGTTGTATCTCAATCAGGCGCCGATCATGTACACTGAGCGGCGCACCGCCGAACTGATCAAATATGCGGCAAACGCATTTCTTGCCACCAAGATCACTTTCATCAACGAGATCGCTGATCTCTCCGAGAAAGTCGGCGCTGATGTGCAGGAAGTCGCGCGCGGGATCGGCCTCGATAATCGCATCGGCTCGAAATTTCTCAATGCCGGTCCCGGTTTCGGCGGCTCGTGTTTTCCGAAGGACACCCGCGCACTGGTGAAAACCGCGCTCGATCACGATGTGCCGTTGCGCATCGTGGAGGCGGTGCTCGCGGTGAACGACAACCGCAAGCGGGCGATGTCACGTAAGGTCGCGGCCGCTGTTGGCGGCAATCTTCGCGGCAAAACCATCGGCGTGTTGGGTCTGACCTTCAAGCCCGAGACCGATGATATGCGCGAGGCACCGTCAATTCCACTGGTCACCGGATTGCTGGATCACGGCGCACAGGTGCGCGCTTATGATCCGGTCGGAATGGATCAGGCGAAGCACGAATTGCCGGATATCTTCTACTGCGAAGACCCTTACGCGTGCGCGAAAGGCGCTGATGCACTGGTCATCGTCACCGAATGGGTGCAATTCCGTGCGCTTGATCTCGCGCGCCTGAAGCGCGAGATGACAAGCCCGGTCATCGTCGATCTGCGCAACATCTATCGGCGCGATGAGATGGAAGAGCTGGGCTTTGTCTACGAGAGTGTCGGGCGGGGCGCCTAGTGGTCCGATTCTAACATTCGCATCCCGTTTCGGCTCGCATCTCTTGCGAATGTTAGAATCGAAGGACCACTAGCAAATATAAATTTCTAGTGGAGTTTTGGGTTTGACATTCGCTTGACGGACACGCGGCGGGGTGAGTAGCGAATGTCAAACCCACTCCACTAGCTTCTTCTTTCCGGACCTCGGCTGAGCGGCTATGAAGCGAGTCATGAAGTTTGACTCGCCGCTTCCGATCGATGCCGTTCTCGCTGATCTGACGACCACGCTCGCCCGCAGCAGCACGGCCGTGCTTGTTGCGCCGCCTGGTGCAGGCAAGACCACGCGCGTGCCTCTGGCGCTGCTGGAGGCCGCATGGTCGAGCGGCAAAAAGATCATCGTGTTGGAGCCGCGCCGCATCGCGGCCCGCGCCGCCGCGGAGCGAATGGCGCAGACGCTGGGCGAGAAGGTTGGCGATACGGTTGGTTACCGTGTCCGCTTCGGCACCAAGGTGTCGCGCAAGACGCGCATCGAGGTAGTGACCGAAGGGATTTTCTCCCGGCAGATTTTGGATGATCCTGAGCTGAGCGGCGTTGCTGCTGTCCTGTTCGACGAATTCCATGAGCGGTCGCTTGATGCGGATCTTGGCCTCGCCCTGGCGCGCGACGCGCAGCAGGGATTGCGCGAGGATTTGCGCATTCTGGTGATGTCGGCGACGCTCGATGGTGCACGGATCTCGAAATTGCTCGGCGACGCGTCAGTGGTCGAAAGCGAAGGCCGCGCTTTTCCTGTTGAGACCCGCTATGTCGGCCGCAAGCCGGACGTGCCCGTCGAGCGGCAGATGGCGGATGTGATCGCTACGGCGTTGCGTGCCGATGCCGGATCAGTGCTGGCGTTTTTGCCGGGTGCTGCGGAAATTCGCCGCACGCAAAATGCGCTCAGCGAGCGCCTGAGCGATCCAAATACCGAAATCGTGCCGTTGTTCGGTGCATTGGAGGCAGGCGTGCAAGACCGGGCGATTGCACCAGCGCCAAAAGGGCAGCGCAAGGTGGTGCTTGCGACATCCATCGCCGAGACCTCGCTCACCATCGAGGGCGTGCGGATTGTGGTGGATTCCGGGTTGGCGCGGGTGCCGCGCTACGAACCCGATATCGGTTTGACGCGCCTGGAAACGGTGCGCGCATCGCGTGCCGCTGTAGATCAGCGCCGCGGCCGCGCTGGCCGCACCGAGCCCGGCTTATGCTATCGACTGTGGGACGAGCCGCAGACGGCCTCACTCGAGGCCTATACGCGGCCTGAAATTCTATCAGCGGACCTGTCGTCGCTGGTGCTCGATCTGGCGCACTGGGGAACCAGTGATCCGGCGTCTCTTACATTTCTTGATCCCCCGCCTTTACCTGCGTTGACAGAGGCTCGCGCGTTGCTGCGTGAACTGGATGCGCTGGACGACGATGGCCGCATCACCAGTGAAGGGAACAGTCTGCGGGCATTGGCTCTGCCGCCGCGGCTGGCGCGTATGATCGTCGATTCCAATCGTTTGAGTTCTGGTGAAGAGGCGGCGCTGATTGCGGCGATTCTGACCGAACGCGGCCTTGGTGGAGACAGTGTCGATCTCGATGCACGCCTCGACAATTTTCGGCGAGATCGTTCGCAGCGCGCGTCCAGCGCGCGGCAGCTAGCGCAGCGCTGGGCAGAACAAGTCGCCGATATTGCGCCGAACGGGCCTGAGGGTGAATCGCTGCCCACAGGCGTCATGCTCGCACTCGCATTTCCAGATCGCGTCGCTCGCAACCGCGGCAATGGATCTTTCGTACTCGCTAATGGGCGTGGTGCCAGCATTGATCAGACGTCGGCATTGGCACGCGCGCCGTACATTGCGGTAGCGGAATTGACTGGTACCGCCGCGAACGGTCGTATCCTGCTCGCCGCACCGATCACGCAGCAGGAAATTGAGGCGGAGTTCTACGCGCATATTGAGGTGGCGGATGATGTCACGTTCGACAAATCCGCACTGGCGCTGCGTGCCCGGCGCCGACGGAAACTCCATGCGATCACATTGTCGGAACAGCCTCTTGCGATCACGCCGTCGCCGGAAGCAGCCAAGGTGTTTGCGGACGGTGTTGTCGCCGTGGGGCTTGATCGATTGCCCTGGTCGAAGCCGCTGAAGCAATGGCGCGATCGCGTCGTGTTCTTGCGCGCAGCCTCTCCGGACGAGTGGCCGGATCTGTCAGACAAGGCGCTTGCGGAAACGCGTGATGATTGGCTCGTGCCTGCTTTATTTGGCAAGACGTCGCTGTCGGATATTTCTGCAGGTGACATGTCCGATGCCTTGATGGGGCTGTTGCCATGGGAGCTGCGTTCGCGGCTCGACCGTGAAGCACCGACGCACTTTGAAGCGCCAACCGGCACATCCCTGCCGATCGACTATGAAGCAGAGCAAGGGCCGACCATCGCGGTGCGTCTTCAGGAGCTGTTCGGCCTCAACGTGCATCCGTCGATTGCCAAGGGCAAAATCCCGCTGGTGCTGGAGTTGCTCTCGCCGGCCCATCGGCCGGTGCAGGTCACGCGAGATTTGCCGGGCTTCTGGCGCGGCAGCTACGCTGCGGTCCGGTCCGATCTGCGCGGGAGGTATCCACGTCATCCCTGGCCTGAAGATCCGGCCACCGCGATGCCGACACGCCGCGTCAAGCCGCGTGGAACCTGACTTCGGACGGGGGGTTAGCGGCGTTAACGCTTCGCTCACCCTTTTCTCGGAAAAAGCGACCCTTGCTGGTGCGGTTAGGTCCAACTTCCAGCCCGGTGTGGTCTGGTATGCCGGGCTTGTCAAAGCAGGCGTGGCGTCATGCGTAACATTATGATCTTTGCGGTCGTCCTCATCGTGCTTGGCACCTTTATGGGCCAGATGGCGGACAAGATGTCGTCCGACGTCGCGCAGGCAAAGGCATTCGAAAACGCGAAGTCCGTCAATTCTTTTGCATCGGTCCAGCCACAGACGATCGGCAGTGCAGGCGGGCGGAGTCTTGTGATTCCCCGTGACAGGCGCGGTCACTTTCAGACCGATGGCCGCATCGACGGACAGCGTATCGGCTTTATGGTTGACACCGGAGCCTCCGTAATCGCGCTCAACGAGCGTTCCGCGGCACAGATTGGCGTGCGCCCATCCCGCAACGACTACACGACGGTAGTGTCCACGGCCAACGGCAAGATCAAGGCTGCGCGCACGCGGCTTGCGATGGTTGATATCGGCGGGCTTATTGTACGAGACGTGGATGCCATGGTGCTCCCCGACGAAGCGCTGTCGGAAAACCTGCTCGGTCTTTCGTTTTTGTCGAAGCTCAAGCGCTTTGAATTCGCCGACGGCAAGATGGTGATGGAGCAGTAAGGCGCGGCGATAAGGCGAACTTTGAATTCGGGACACTAGCTGCGCCGAAACATCACGCTCAGATTATTCGCGGGCATCTCCCTAATCACTGGGGCTGAGAAACCCTCCGACTCCGCCAACTCTGCGACCGTCTCCAAGTCTCTCAGTCCCCATTCGGGATCTCGCGACTTCAACGCGGCATCGAACGCCTCGTTGCTCGGTGCGGTCGCAATGTCTGCGCGTCGATAGGGACCGTAAAGGTAGAGTGGCGATCCCGGGCGCAGAAGCCGTGCAGATCCCCGCAGAAGTCCCTCGCACGACCGCCATGGCGAAATATGGATCATGTTGATGCAGATGATCGCATCGGCAGTCGAGATCGGCCAGTCATTGGACGCCGCGTCCAGCATGATGGGTGGCAGCACATTGGTTACAGCGGCGTCGTGTATCCATATCGGGATGCTTTGGAGTGCGGCGGCATCTGGATCGGATGGCTGGAAGGTCAGGTGAGGAAAGTGCTCTGCGAAATACGCCACGTGCTGCCCGGAGCCGCTGGCAATTTCGAGTACGAGGCCTGATGCCGGCAAGATCTCGCGTAGGACATCGACAATAGGGTCACGGTTGCGCAACGTGGCAGGTGCCTGAAGACGGTGGTCGGTCATGGTTCCTCGCTTGTACCATCCTAGTGTTTGGGCAGACTTCTGAACCCCCACACCAGGTCAACGCTGCCAATATGCCGCAATTCGTCGCCAAAGTGTGGCTCCCGCCTTTCCACAGTTCGTCGCATTCGCTATGGCTGCTGGATTGAACATTTCCCTTTTCACGAGGCCGTTGAATGTTTCCGAAGCCGAAGCCTGAACTCTTCCCAAACACCTATGCCTACGAATCCGAGCCGATGGTGAAGGCAACAGGTTTCCGCGAGTACGACGCGCGGTGGCTGTTCGGCAAGGAAATCAACCTGATGGGCATTCAAGCGCTGGGCATGGGGCTCGGTACCTTGATCGGCGAGCTTGGCGCGAAGCAGGAAATCGTGACTGGACATGACTTCCGCGGCTATTCGGCGTCGATCAAATACGCGCTGATCTCGGGTCTGTTGGCTTCCGGCTGCAAGGTGCACGACATCGGTCTTGCGGTGACGCCGATGGCATACTTCGCGCAGTTCGCGTTGGATGTACCTTGCGTTGCGATGGTGACGGCGTCCCATAACGACAATGGCTGGACCGGCGTGAAGATGGGTGCGAATCGTCCGTTGACCTTTGGTCCGGACGAAATGACGCGGCTTAAGGAAATCGTGCTGAACGCCGACTTCAAGTTGAAGCCCGCAGGCGCGTATCAGTTTGTGGAGAATTTTCCGGCGCGTTACATCGCGGATCTCACCGATCGGCCGAAACTGAAACGCAAGCTGAGAGTTGTCGTGGCTTGCGGCAACGGCACAGCGGGAGCATTCGCGCCCAAGGTCATGGAGGCGATCGGCTGCGAGGTGATCCCGCTCGACACCGAACTCGATTATACCTTCCCGAAATACAATCCCAATCCGGAAGATCTCGAAATGCTGCACGCGATCCGCGATGCAGTTCTTGAACACAAAGCGGATGTTGGTCTCGGATTCGACGGTGACGGCGATCGTTGCGGCGTCGTTGATGACACCGGAGAGGAAATCTTCGCGGACAAGGTCGGCGTCATGCTGGCCCGCGATATGTCGGCGATCCACAAGAACGCGCAATTCGTGGTCGACGTGAAATCGACCGGTCTTTTCGTGACGGATCCCGTGCTTCAGAAGCAGGGCGCGCATACCAGCTACTGGAAGACCGGGCATTCCTACATGAAGCGCCGAACCAACGAATTGAAGGCGTTGGCCGGCTTCGAGAAGTCAGGACACTTCTTCTTCAACACGCCGGTCGGACGCGGCTACGATGATGGTCTCGTGTCAGCCATCGCCATTTGTGAAATGCTCGATCGCGCGGGCGGCAAGAAGATGTCGGATCTCAAGAACGCACTGCCGAAGACCTGGTCGTCGCCGACCATGTCTCCCCACTGCGCGGACGAAGTGAAGTACGGCATCGTCGATCAGGTTGTGAAACATTTCGAGGACGTGAAGGCCAAGGGCGGCAAGGTCGCAGGTCAGCCGGTTCGCGATCTCGTGACGGTCAATGGTGTGCGTGTCACCTGCGAAGACGGCAGCTGGGGATTGGTCCGCGCGTCGTCAAACAAGCCAGAGCTGGTGGTTGTGGTCGAAAGCCCGGTATCCGAACAGCGGATGCGCGACATGTTCGAGGCGATGGATTCGGTGCTGCGCACCCATCCTGAAGTCGGCGAATACAATCAGAAGATCTGATGCGGGAAGTATCGGCTGTGTCCGCGCATGTCGCGGGCACACATGTTCGACGAGACAAGACTCTCCTCCTCAGGCGGCGCGGATCGAGCTGAGAAAACTGTCAACTTCGGCCTTCAGCTGGTCTGATTGCACGGATAGTCCGTCCGAGGCATCGAGCAGTTTTGCAACTGCCGCACCGGCTTCATGAGAGGCCTGGGTGACGCCAACGATATTCTGATCCACATCTTGCGTGCCATCGGCGGCCTGCTGGACACTGCCGGCGATTTCGCGGCTGGCTGTCCCCTGCTGTTCGACCGCTGTTGATATGGCGTTCGAGATTGAATTGATTTCCGCGATCGTGGCACCGATGACCCGAATGGCTTCCACGGCTTCGGTCGTCGCGGACTGAATGCTGCCTATCTGCGTGGAGATTTCCTCGGTTGCCTTCGCCGTCTGATTGGCCAGCGCTTTGACTTCGCTCGCGACCACGGCAAAGCCCCTACCGTGTTCGCCGGCGCGGGCGGCTTCGATTGTTGCGTTGAGGGCGAGCAGGTTGGTCTGGCTCGCAATGTTCTGGATCAGCGTAACGATCTCGCCGATTTTTTGTGTGCCCTGAGCCAGTCCCTCAACGATCAGGTTGGTGTTACGGGCTTCCTGTTCGGCCTTTCCAGCAATCTCAGTGGACCGGGTGACCTGGCCATTGATCTCGCGGATTGAGGCGCTGAGTTCCTCTGCTGCAGATGCAACAACCGCGACACTTCTCGAAGCCTCAGATGAGGCCGCTGCTGCTGCGGCGGCCTGATGCGCAGTTTTGTCCGTACTGTCGTTCATCAACGCTGATGTCGCCTGCAGCGCGTTTGCGGCATTTGCAACCTCACTGACGATGCGGCCGACATTGCGTTCGAAGGTCACGGCCAGTTCGCGCATCGCCGTCTCGCGCAGCATAGCAGCTTGCGTTTCGGCTTTCCGGCGCTCGTTGCCGGCGCGCTCCGCCAAGGCCTGTGCAGCTTCCGCTTCCGCAGTCTTGTGCGCTGTCACATCGAACAATTTGACCAGTCCGAGAACGATCCAGGCCAGCACGCCTGCTTCAAGAAGCAGAATGGTGGCGTGCAGGACGACGCGGCCGAAATCACTGCCGCCGGGATAGATGGCCGCCGGAAGCACGAAGTTGAGGGCAAGGTGATGCACCGCGACGGTCACGGTTCCGGCGAGGATCACCCGGTAGTCGCAATACGCAACGAGCATGGCGAGCGCGGCAAAGAAATAGAGATGCATGTCCGGTTGCCATGGGTGTCCGCTCATTTGATAGACCAGCAACGACACATCGGCCATCAGGGCAACGGCAACCAACAGCCGGGTTGCCAGCCCGCTTCCCGACGTTCGCCAGGATATGGTTGCCACTCCAGCGAACAGTACCATCGCGACGGTCGGGATCATCCAATCCGCACCCCGCACAAGGCCGAGAATGGCGGACACCGGAACGTGTAACCACAGGACGGCGATCAGGGCTTTGCTCGCGGTCTCGCGCAAGCCTTGTAGGTCATTCGTTGTGGTCGTCACGCGCCGGTCCTCCCAATGGGGTTGTTGGCGAATCGGAAAAGCAGGCCGCAATTGCCTGCGGGTTGATGGTCAGCCATGCTCCGGCTGTACGCAATTTGCCGAGGCCATGTTCTCGGGCGGGTTGTACGATAATGATGGTCGACAGGGCTCCGGTGCGGATGACCGAGGCTTCAGCCGCCGCAGCAGCAGCAATTGTTCGTTCGGCGCTCCACCACGGCGGAAACACGGCTGCAACGGCTTCCGCATCAGAGCGGACGTTCGTTGCGAGTGCCGCGACCATGAAGGAGCTGAAAATCAGGAAAACGCAGGCCTTCATCCACGCCGAGCGATCATTCGATGCTGATGTCGGCGCGGTTATCATGGATATGACATTATCGCGCTAAAGCTAATCCGCGGTAAATTCTGACCGCGGATCGAATGCTCCGGCAGGATTCAAGTCGCTCTTAGAGCGTACGTGCACGCAAAACGTGCGTTTACCGCGCAGTATCTACGTGCGAGCGAGAGCTTAAGCCGCGGTTGCGGCCGGCACCGGCAGTGCGGTGACGGACTTGATCTTTTCCATCGCGAAACGAGAAGTCACGTTTTTGAGTGCGACGGCGCTGATGAGCTTTTTGTAGAACACATCATAGCTTTGCATGTCCGCCACCACGACCCGCAGCATGTAGTCGACATCGCCGGCCATGCGATAGAATTCCATCACCTCCGGCATGGCGCTGACGGCGTCGGCAAATTTCTTCAGCCAGGCATCGGAGTGGTCGCCACTCTCAACCGATACAAACACCGTGATCCCGAGGCCGATCTTGTTCTGATCGACGAGTGCTACGCGGCGAAGGATGATCCCTTCCGCTTCCATGCGCTGGATGCGCTTCCAGCAAGGCGTCGACGACAGGCCGACGCGGTCGCCGATCTCGGCCACTGACAGGGAGGCGTCGTCCTGCAGCACGGTCAGGATCTTGCGGTCGATAGCATCGAGGCGGCGGTTGCTCTCAGCGACTGTCGGGGCGGCAACGTCGGTCATGAAAAGAACTTTCTTCCATAATTGAGGTTTTGAACCCTAATATATAGAAAAATCTTCTCGTGCAAGCACCTCTGGCCCTCCTTAGAGCGATTCTCCGGCCTTTTTAAGAGCAGGCGATTCGGCCAAAAGTCTTTCAACTTCAACGCGTTGCGGGGAGGCAAAAGCTCCGCCGTGGCGGGTACGCTTCAACGCGGCTGCGGCTGAAGCGAACTGCAAGGCGTCCGGAATCGGCTGTTCTTCGGCGACGGCGAGTGCAAACGCGCCATGGAACACGTCGCCTGCGCCCAACGTATCGACGGTGTGGACCGGAAACGACGGCACGCGATGTGGCTGCCACTGGGCATCGAGCCACAGGGTGCCTTGTGCTCCATTGGTGACGGCGAGGAACCCCGGCGTCAGGTCTGCGACCTTGCGCAGTGCATCGGTGTCGTCAGTGATTCCGGCTGTTGCGTGCAATGCCTCTGCCGAAAAGATGATGTGGCTGGACGCCACAAGAAGGCCTTCGCTGAGCGACATCACGCGATCGGCGTCCACAATGACCGGAATATCGTGGCTGCGGGCTTCGACGCAGAGATCAGTGACGAATTCCGCGCAACGATTTTCTGTCAGGACGGCGTCGCAGTCCTTCAGCAGAAGCTCTGCGTCCGGCAGCTTGACCTTCCACAGTTGAGGATCACGATACGTGACGATGGTCCGCTCGCCACTCGGGTCGATCATGATGCTGGAGATCGGCGTGACAAGGCCCGGCATGTGGACCAAGGCGTTCTCAATCCCCTCTCGCTTCATGTCGTCGAACATGTGCCCGGTCGTTTTTTCTCCGGCGTGCCCCATGGGGCCTGACATCCGCACACAGCCGCCGAGCCGCGAGATTGCGACGGCGGCGTTGAGGGCATTGCCGCCGGTCAATTCGGTGAAATGCGTTGCGCGCTTTTTCGTGCCGCGCGTGGGCACATCGTCGACACGGAAAATCAGATCGCGCACCGGCATGCCGATGCACAGAATTCGCAATGGCTTCTTCGACGGTATGCGTTGAGAGTCCATAAGCGATGTCCTCGCGCCTTGAACGATGACCAATATGGCTGAGCGCCAATCTCCGGCGCGATGATTATGCAGCGTCGGAGCGATCAACAGAGCAGGTCGGTTCCTCTCGCTGAGGAACCGCAGAAATTATGTGGTCTGGGCGATCCAGTTTGCCAGCAGATGATGCGCAATTGCCACCGGATGCGGCCCGGTCAGCCCCTGCGGATGCTCTCTCTTGAGCATCGCAATGGCCTCGTCGCGGCTGAACCAGCGCGCGTCTTCCAGTTCGGTTTTGTCGACGATGATGTCGGTCGTGGTGGCGCGTGCCGTGCATCCGACCATCAGTGATGACGGATAGGGCCACGGCTGCGTCATGTAGTAGTGCACATCCGTACACTGGATGTTGGATTCTTCCAGGATCTCGCGGCGAACTGCGTCCTCAATGGTCTCTGCTGCTTCGACGAAGCCTGCAAGACACGACCACATCGACGGCGGGAATTGCGACTGACGTCCGAGCAGGCACTTGTCACCTGACGTCACCAGCATGATGACGACAGGGTCTGTACGCGGAAAGTGTTCTACCTTGCAGCTTGGGCAATCGCGTTTCCATCCGCCTTGAGTCATGGAGGTGCGTGTGCCGCAATTGGCACAAAAGCCGTGACGTTGATGCCAGCTGACGAGGGATTTCGCCATGGCAACGGTCGACAGTTCGCGTGCTGCCACTGCGCCGCTTGCCGCGACTGCACGCAGATTTTCCACGCTGACATCGCTACGCCCCATCAATGCTTCCGCGGCGGTCGCGCTGATGCCCATGCCGAAGATCGCGGCTCCATCACGCAGGCCGAGAAAAATCGTGCCGGGATTGGCGCCGAATTTACGCGCTTCATCGAATGTCAGCAGTGCGCGCGGTCCGTCGGCACCTTGTGTCATCAGCAGCGAGTCGCGATGGATCACATACGCCCGTGCGTCGCGATGGGTTTCCATCGCGTAGAGCTTCTCATCATTGCTGCGCAGATGGGCGGCGCGATCGATTGGATGGGAGACGAAGCCCGGCTGCCCGAGCGGAAAGGAGTCGTTTAATGTCATGTTTTTTTGAGCTCGAGTGTGGTGGTTCAGAAGTTCGCATCATTTTTCCGGCGCGTGCTTCAGGCGAACTTCTGAACCTAAACCACACTAGAATCATAGGCTTGCTAATCTCCCTTTGATTCCGAAGTTCGCGTCCGAACACGCCGCAAGTCTGTGCGAACTTCGAAATCGGGACATTAGAGGTCAGGTCAACCAGATCTTGCGGCGCAGGGCGCCGATGAAGGCTTCTACTTCCTGTGGGTCGTGGGCAAGCGGCGGGACGACACCCCAGACCGGCCGCGGCCAGGCGGCGTCGCTGGAGCGGCGGGCGATGATATGAATGTGCAATTGCGGGACGACATTCCCTAGCGCCGCAATGTTCAGCTTGTCAGGCTTGGTGACGTCCTTGAGTGCGCGCGCGACGCGGTTGATTTCGGTCGTCAACTGCGCCTGTTCGACCTCGCTCAGGTCGATAATCTCAACGGTGTCAGCGCGGCGTGGAACCAGCAGCAACCACGGATAATTCGCGTCCTTGATGACAAGCACGCGGGACAACGGCAGGTCGCCGATATTGATCGTATCTTTTTCAAGCTGGGGGTTGAGCGACCAGGCAGGGACGTCGGCAGCCATAAGAATTCCGTGTCGTTTCCAATAGTTCAACCTAGCGCGTATTTGGCGCCCGTTGTTACCGCTTTCACGGTCAAAATTCGCGCAAATTATTGATCGGAAGCCTTTTCGCCGCGGAATACTAGTGTGGCGTCTCGCAATTGCCGACGTCCCTTGCTGCTGGTCTCTTATCGGCAATTGCGAGACAAAAGCCACACTAGCATTTTGATTCTGCTAGTGTCCTTTCGTCTCCGAATAACCGTGCGAGCGCGCCTCAAATTGGTCGGTTATTCGGAGACGGGACACTAGGCTTGCTTTCCGGCCGCTTTGGCCCCAAATAGAGGCCGGGAGATTGGCGGTGGACGAGCCACTCGCCAACCGGGTCAGGTCCGGAAGGAAGCAGCCCTAACGAGGTCCGGATCGGGTCGCTCGTCAGTCTCCTACCTCTTCTATCCGACGGGCTCGGATCGGTACAATGTGTGCGCGGTGCGCTCCAGGATGCCGGGTGCCGGATTTTCCGCAAGACGCCCCTTGATGAGATAATCGCGGATCGATCAATGACCGATGCTGACATTTCCGCCGTGACCCAGGCCGATCAGGCGGGTTTCGCGCTCGGCGGCGCATCCGGTTCCGCGAATGCCGGGACGGGTTACCGGGTTCTGGCGCGCAAATATCGCCCCTCGACATTCGACGACCTGATTGGCCAGGAGGCCATGGTCCGCACCGTCTCGAATTCATTCGAGGCCGGACGCATCCCCCAGGCCTGGATTCTCACCGGCGTTCGCGGCGTCGGCAAAACCACAACCGCGCGCATCCTTGCCCGCGCGTTGAACTATGAGTTGCCGGACGGCTCGGTAAAAGGGCCGACCATCCATATGCCGACGATGGGGACCCATTGTCAGGCGATCATGGAAAGCCGGCATATCGATATCCTTGAAATGGACGCCGCGTCGCACACCGGCATCGATGACGTGCGCCAGATCACCGACGGCGTCCGCTATGCGCCGTCGAGTGCGCGCTACAAGGTCTACATCATCGACGAAGTTCACATGCTCTCGGAGAAGGCGTTCAACGCCTTCCTGAAGACGCTGGAGGAGCCGCCGGAGCACGCCAAGTTCGTTTTCGCGACGACCGAGATCCGCAAGGTGCCGGTGACGGTGTTGTCGCGCTGCCAGCGCTTCGACCTGCGCCGTGTCGATTCAGATGTGCTGATGGCGCATCTCGCCAATATTTCCGACAAGGAGGGCGTGAAGGCAGAGCCCGAAGCGCTGGGGCTGATCGCACGCGCGGCGGAAGGCTCGGTGCGCGATTCGCTGTCGCTGCTCGATCAGGCGATTGCGCATGCCGCTGGCGTGGTCCGTGCCGAAGATGTTCGGCAGATGCTCGGCCTTGCCGATCGCACCCGCGTCATCGATCTGTTCCAGTCCCTCGCCAGCGGCGATATCGCCGCGGCGTTCAAGGAGTTTCGCGAGCAATACGACACGGGTGCGGATCCAGTCGTGGTGCTGAGCGACCTCGCCGAGTTCGTGAATTTCGTCACCCGCGTGAAAGTCGTTCCGGCCACCGCCGACAATCTTGCGCTCGGTGAAACCGAACGAACCCGCGGTCGCGATTTCGCCGCCAAGTTGTCCATGCGGGTGCTGTCACGGATGTGGCAGATGCTGCTGAAGGGCATTGCGGAAGTTCAGGCCGCGACACGTCCGCAGGCTGCGGCTGAAATGGTGCTGGTGCGCATCGCCTATGTCGCTGATCTTCCGACGCCCGACGAGGCGATCAGGATGATCGATGCAGGCGGTGGTTCATCGCCTGTGGTTGGTGGAAATGGCGGCGGCAATGGCGTGCCGCGCGGCACCGTGTCGATGGCTTCGGTTGTGGACCATGGTTCGCCCGTGCGTGCGGTAGCCTCAGGCGCGCGCTCCGGCGGGGAGGTGTTGAACCGTCCGCAGATGAGCACACCTGCGCCCGCTGAAGCAGCGCCCGCGCAGCCACTGCGGCGTATCGCGACGTTCGCGGAGCTGGTGGCACTTGCAGGCGAGAAGCGTGATCTGCAGATCAAATCCGCGCTCGAAGCCGACATGCGCCTCGTGCGCATTGAGGATGGCCAGCTTGAAGTTGCGCTGGAGCGCAGCGCTGCGCGCTCCGTAATCAGCGATCTGTCGCGCAAGCTTGAATTCTGGACCGGCCGTCGTTGGACCATTGTTGTGTCCAACGAACAGGGGCAGCCGACGCTGCGGTCGCAGGCGCTCGCCGCCAAGGAGCAACTCAGGGAAGGCGTGCATGCCGATCCTCGCGTGCAGGCGGTGTTTGCGAGGTTCCCCGGCGCGCAGCTGGTGGATGTGCGCAGACTGGCGCCGGAGCCCGCGAGCGAGCCGACTGGCGAAGATCCTGTCGAGCCGATTGAAGACGACGAACTCTAACTAGATTTCAAAGAGGAATGACTCATGGCTGATTTTCTCGGCATGATGAAGCAGGCCGCTCAGCTTCAATCGAAGATGAAGGCGATGCAGGAAGAACTCGAGCACGTCGAGGTCGAGGGTGTGTCCGGCGGCGGTCTCGTGACTGTTCGCATGACGGCGAAGATGGAAGTGAAGGGTATCAAGATCGACCCCTCGCTGATGAAGGCCGAGGAATGCGAGATCCTTGAGGATCTGCTGGTGACTGCCCATGGCGATGCGCGCCGCAAGGCAGAGACCGCGATGCAGGAAAAGATGCAGTCGCTAACAGGTGGGCTCGGTCTGCCGCCAGGGCTGGGTCTCGGCTAATATGGCTAGTTCGGTTGCCGGCCCTGAGATCGAACGGCTGATACAGTTGCTTGCAAGATTACCGGGGCTCGGTCCGCGCTCGGCGCGGCGTGCGGCATTGCATCTGATCAAGAAGCGCGAAGCCTTGATGACGCCGCTTTCGACTGCGCTGCAGGTTGCGATCGATAAGATTCAGGTCTGCAAGACTTGCGGCAACATCGATACGCATAACCCGTGCACGGTCTGTACAGATCCTCGACGCGATCCATCCATCATTGTTGTTGTGGCGGACGTTTCAGATTTGTGGGCGCTGGAACGCGCCAATGCCACAAACGGGCGCTACCATGTGTTGGGTGCAACCTTGTCGCCGCTCGACGGTGTCGGTCCGCAGGATCTGACCATCGATGCGTTGGTGGCGCGGGCGCACGATTCGCAGGTCACCGAAATCATCCTGGCGCTCAATGCAACCGTCGATGGACAAACCACGGCGCACTACATCACAGACCTGCTGCAGGATGCTAATGTCCGAATCACGCGGCTCGCGCACGGTGTGCCGGTTGGCGGCGAACTTGACTACCTCGACGAGGGTACACTCTCGGCCGCGATGCGGCAGCGAACTCTGTTTTGAAAATCACTGGGAATAGAAGTCGCATGACGTCATCTCTGTTTGCAAAGCTCGCGACCGGGGTTTTCTCCGCATGCTGCGTGATTGTCTTGGCATCTACGGGAGCGTCTGCGCAAGCCGCCAAGACACCTGCGCCCAAGCCGCTTCATGCCGGCGAAGTGCTGTCAGGAGAATTGACCGCAATGCGCAGCGGTCCGCGACAGAAGCGAGTGATCACGTATCAGCTCACTAGCGAGCCGCGCCGGTTGCCGGCGCCGTCAGGCCTTTGCAACCTTGAGACTGGTCCTGAGACATTTCAGATCGTGACCAACAGCGATGCTGAGGCTGCCGCACTCAAACCCTATATCGGCAAAAGCGTTTCGCTGAAGGCTGATGAAATGTCCTGCGCGGCGGAGGCTGGACAGTTCAGCGATGCCATCGTGTCGAAGTGGAGCGTGGTGAAACACTGAGCTTCGCGCTCGACGTTTCGTCAGTCAAACTTCAATCCCGCTGCCGGGCTTGACCCGGCAGTTTGTCTTTGAAGTGATAGCCGTCAGGATGCGCGGCTTTTCGCCAGCGCTGCGAAATGCCCGCGCCGCTGCAGCCATGCGAGTAGAACAAAACTCGGGATCGCGACAATAACGCTGAGCACGAAGAACATCGGCCAACCGGTTGCTTGTGCCACGTAGCCTGCGCCTGATGACAGATAGGTGCGGCCGATAGCGGCGAACGCGGTCAGGAGCGCGTACTGCGTTGCTGTATGCAACGGGCTCTGGCACAGCGACGAGAGATACGCGACGAAGATCACCGTACCGATCGCGCCGGTGAAGTTCTCGGCGGTAATTGCGAGTGCGAGGGCCCATTGATTGAGGCCGACCAGCGAAAGCCAGGCAAATGCCAAGTTTGAAATCGCCTGCAGCACGCCGCCGATCCACAAACATGCTTCCAGCGACCAGGCGCGGGCTAGAAAGCCGCCGGCAAACCCGCCAACCAATGTCGCCGCGAGGCCAACCCCTTTGACGATGGCCGCATAGTCGTTGCGGCTGAATCCGAGGTCGATCACAAACGGCGCGGTCATCGCGCCTGAGAACGCATCCGTGAATTTGTACAGGACGACGAATGCAAGAACTGCCCAGACATCCTTGCGGGTAAGGAATTCGGTGAAAGCGCCGATCGCTGCTGTGGTGACTCGCCTCATCGCACTTTCGCCGGATGTCGCTTCATCTGCGCGGCGGGATTGTTCGGGTTCTGTTGCGACCAATGACGCAATCATGCCGATGACGACCATCCCGGCCATCGCGACATAGCCCCACATCCACGCAGCCGATTTCGTCAAACCGGTCGCTTCAAATCCACTGACCAGGAACAGCGCACCCGCTGTCGATATCAGCATGCCGACGCGATAGGCAGCGACATAGGATGCCATGCCTGCGGCCTGTTCGCTTTCCGGCAGGCTTTCGACACGAAAGGCGTCGACGACAATGTCCTGTGTTGCGGAAGCCGTGGCGACCAGCAGCGCACCGAAGGCGACGTAGAATGGGGACCGCGCAGGATCCGTGATGGCGAGCACGAGAATTGCCGCGATGAGCAGGAGCTGCGCGAACACCAGCCAGCCGCGACGGCGTCCCAGCCATTGGGTTAGGATCGGCACGTGCAGCGCGTCGACCAGTGGCGCCCAGAGAAACTTCAGCGTGTAGGGCGTGCCGACGAGAGCAAACAGCCCGATCGTGCCGAGATCGACACCGGATTCCCGCATCCACACGAGCAGTGTAGACCCCGAAAGCGCCAACGGCAGGCCCGAGGAGAAGCCGAGAAACAACACGATCAGCACGCGTGGCTGCAGGTACACCGCCATGGCAGCGCGCCAGGAGGCGCGGGACGGGGCTGAGGCTGCCTTCGTAATTTCAGGAGCTGTCATGATGCTCTGTTAGCAGATTCGGGTCTCTTTCTCCCGCTAGTGTCCCGAATCCAAGCCCGCCTGATCGTGGAGCGCGCTCCATAGCGGACTTTGGATTCGAGAGGAAACTAGTAAATTTATGATTCTAGTGTGGTTTAGGTTCAGAAGTTCGCCGGAAGGGCTTGCGGGAAAAACGGGCGAACGTCTGAACCACCACACTAGCATGGTGAAACGGGGGCGACCGCTGCTTGACACTGCCCCGTCAAATTCCGACAAGCTTTCCTGACAATTTTGGGGCTCCGTGCAGGATCCGCCCAAGGAATAGCCAAGGAATAGCTAGGGAAAAGCAATGTCTCTCTCCGCTCTCGAAACCACGCTGAACTCCGCTTTCGATGCCCGCGACACTGTCAATTCCGGGACCAAAGGCGAAGTCCGTGAGGCCGTGGACCATGCTCTGCAACTGCTGGATGAGGGCAAGGCTCGCGTCGCAGAACGGCAGGCTGATGGCCAGTGGAAGGTGCATCAGTGGCTGAAGAAGGCCGTTCTGCTGTCGTTCCGGCTGAACGACATGACGGCCATTCCCGGCGGCCCCGGCAGCGCGACCTGGTGGGACAAGGTGCCGTCGAAGTTCGAGGGCTGGGGTGAAAATCGTTTTCGTGCGGCGGGTTTCCGCGCTGTCCCCGGCGCTATCGTGCGCCGCTCGGCCTTCATCGCCAAGAACGTCGTGCTGATGCCGTCCTTCGTCAATCTCGGCGCCTATGTCGATGAATCGACCATGGTGGACACGTGGTCCACGGTTGGTTCCTGCGCGCAGATCGGCAAGAACGTACACATCTCCGGCGGCGTCGGCATCGGCGGCGTGCTGGAGCCGCTGCAGGCCGGCCCGGTGATCATCGAGGACGATTGCTTCATCGGTGCGCGCTCGGAAGTCGCCGAAGGCGTGATCGTCCGCAAGGGCGCGGTCCTGTCCATGGGCGTGTTTCTCGGTGCGTCGACCAAGATCGTGGATCGTGAGACTGGCGAGACCTTCATCGGCGAAGTGCCGGAATACTCTGTCGTGGTGCCGGGCTCGATGCCGGGCAAGCCGCTCAAGAATGGCTCGCCGGGGCCGTCGCTGAGCTGTGCCGTGATCGTTAAGCGGGTTGACGAGCGAACCCGCGCCAAGACCAGCATCAACGAGCTGCTGCGCGACTGATGTCCGACGCTCTCACCATCGCCCGCGATCTGTTGCGTTGTCCTTCGGTCACGCCGGCGGACGCGGGCGCACTTGGTGTTCTTGAGGCCTTGCTGAAGGACGCCGGTTTTGACGTTCAGCGCGTGACCTTCAGCGAACCGGGCACAGCCGACATCGACAATCTTTATGCGCGCATCGGCACGGAAGCG
>Ga0247779_1000600_pt1 | contig 21233 bp, 20 predicted proteins | sample UWRJL221509R5_FD_179925 | JGI IMG/M metagenome (GOLD analysis project Ga0247779, IMG submission 179925) | Plant litter microbial communities from Arlington Agricultural Research Station in Wisconsin, United States - UWRJ-L221-509R-5 | ecosystem: Environmental > Terrestrial > Plant litter >... | reverse complement strand
CGTCGTTCAGCAGGGTCCTGATCGCGTCGACAATGGTCGAGCGACGAGTCGCCAGAGACTCGGGCATCTGACCGCCCAGCTCCGGTGCCTGCACCTGCCAGGTGAGAACCAATGACCGGATGAGTCCGAGGATCATGGGCGCGCTATACCGCGAACTGACTCGACCATCGGCCTGGGCGGCCGCGATTCGCGCGCCGTACTCCTCGTACATCTCGGCCAGTGCCGGCAATGATGGCCGCGTTCCGCCCTGTTCAATCGACGCCCAGAACATCAACCGCCACGTTTCAGGCGATCGGGCGTATTCATCGAACATCCGCCCGGCCGACTCCGCGAGGTCGTTCTCATCGAAGTGGATGGCACTTCGCCAATCGGCGATTCGGTCTGCGAAAGCCGCAACGAACAGGCCCTCCTTGCTGCCGTAGTAGGCGTAAATCGCCTGCTTGTTCGCTTTGGCGTTGTCAGCGATGACCTGCACACGCCCCCCGGCAAGTCCATGCACACTGAACTCTTCGATCGCTGCGTCGAGCAGGCGACGTCGAGTTCCGGCTGAGTCGTGGGGCATTTGCCACCACGTTACCGTCGGTTCGGGTGGCGACCTAGCCCAACCGCTCCCGCCTGCCGGGCCAGCGAGCGCCCGGCAATCGGGGCGCTGGTGCGCAAGCAGGACTCGGGGATGCCGGCGGCGGGTGGGACCAACCGCGTCTGCTTAGCCCGGAGCCCGCAGCGTGCTCGACCTGAAACCCAGTGTTCCCGCTCTTACCGGCGGTCGGCCGGCATCCCACCGCATGGCAATACAACCATACGGTTGGTTTGATTGTAGGACAGTCACCAAGAATCCTGAATGAGTAATTTATCCAACTAGTTGGATTGAAGCGATGTTCGCACTAGCATGACGAAATGACCAGCCATGAGAGCGCTCCCACGAGGGTAGTGCGGGCCTCCGCCATTCGCGCGACCCTCCGCACTCCGCTCTACCGTGGCGGTGTCGTCGCGCTCTTCCTCTCCGGTCTCGGCACTTCGGCCGCAGCACCGCAGATCACGCTGTTCCTGATCACCGACCTCCACGTCTCGCTGTCGAGTGCCGGGCTCTACTACCTGACGAGCCTCACGGCTCCGGTCGCGGGTTACCTTGTCGGTTCGCGGTCGGACAAGACGGGTAAGCGGCTCGGGCTCTTCCGGCTGTGCGCCCTGGCGGGATTCGCTGGCTGGCTCGCAATTTCGTTTGCGAACCAGGTGTGGATCCCGTTCGTCATCAGTGCGATCGTGCTCGCCTTCGCCGGCGCCGCCACCTCCCAGCTGTTCGCCGCGATCCACGACGAGCTGGAGAAGACCAGGAATCCAGCCGGAGATGGCGTGATCTCGATCGTCCGGATGGCGCTCACAGGCGGATGGATCGTCGGCCCCGTCCTGGGGTTCGCCCTGGCAGCGCAGTTCGGCGCACGAACAATGCTGGTCGCGACCGCGGTCTTCACCCTGGCGCAGATCGTTCCGCTCGGCTTTACCCGGAGCGATCGGGGAGCTCACCATGCCACCGACGACACCGCAATCATCCAGTCAGAGCAGGTCGTGCGTGCGAGAGGTTTCCGTGTGCTGCTGCCGCTCATCGCATTCACCGGACTGTATGCCCTCGTGTATGCGGGCGAACCTATCAAGTACGGATACCTGTCGATCTACATGCGCGACGACCTGCACCTGCCTGCGACACTCAGCGGTGCGGTCATCGGGATCCAGCCATTGATCGAGCTCGGGCTCATGCCTGTCGCCGTGGTCGTTGCGCGACGGATCGGCACGATGCGGCTGATGGCGATCGGAGCGGTTTTCGGCGTGGCCGCCAATCTCTGCTTCGCCTTGACCGGCAGTGCCGTTGGGATGTTCTCGGGCCAGATCTTCATGGGTGTGGTGTGGGGCATCTTCGCCGGGCTGGGCATTGTCGTCGCCCAACGGCTCCTGCCCCAGGCGGTCGCCACCGCGTCCGCGATCTTCCTGAGCTCCACGTCCGTGGCCAGCGCGCTCGGTGGCGTAGCGGGAAGCGTGGGGGTCGCTGCGATCGGCCTGCCCATGGTCTTCCTCGTCCCCGCCGCGTTCGGGGTGCTTGCGACCGTCGGTCTCATCATCCTGAGCAGAAGACGAACGGACGTCTCCCGCTCGCCACTACCGATTGCGACCTAGCCTTCCGATCCACTCGACGCAGGCGAAGGTCCGAATTCCGCCAATGCGTCGGTATCGTAATGCCATGGCCTATGACTCGGAAGGAACCCGTCGGCGACTTCTCGATGCGGCCATCCACGAGTTCAGCGAGTACGGAATCATGGGCGCCCGCGTCGAGAAGATCGCGACCCTGGCGCAAGCGAACAAGCAAGCCATCTACATGTATTACGGCAGCAAGGAGGGGCTCTTCACCGCCGCCTTCGAGGAGCGCATTCGCGACTTTCACTCTGCGGTGAAGTTCGACGAGTCGGATCTCGCCGCCTACGCGGGGAGATTGTTCGACAAGTTCGAGCGATCCCCCGACACCCGCAGAATGACCCTCTGGTACCACCTCGAGCGAACTGTGGCCAATGTTCCCGTGCCACTCATCGTCGAATCGACGCGCGCAGAAGTGGCCGCCATCCGCAAGGCCCAGGCGGAGGGCCGAATCTCCACCCGGTACGAGGCGGCGACCCTGCTCGGCCTCATCCGGTCGATCGCGTTGTCCTGGCACACGCAGGTGCCTCAACTCCACGACTCGGCGCGGGTCTCTCGCGCGAAGAAGCGCGAGGTCGTCGAGGATTCGGTGCGCAACCTTCTCGCGTAGCCCAGTTGAGAGGGCGCCCGATTCCTGGATGCATGCAGGAATATCTTGGCCGAAACTAACCCAACCGGATGGTTTAGTTCTAGCCTGAGAATATGAAACTCGATCCGGATCCCCAGCTGCATGGTTCCGAGGCGAGCACGACGGTACCCACCGCCGCATCGCACTCGGAAGAGGGCAAGCCACATCGCTGGGGAATCTTTGCCGTCCTCGGCGCGGTGGCTTTCATGGCGCAGCTCGACTTCTTCATCGTGAATGTCGCGCTGGAGGGGATCGGCAAATCGTTCCCCGGCGCGAGCGAAGCCGCCCTCTCGTGGGTTCTCGACGCGTACGCCATCATCTTCGCCGCGGTCCTCGTGCTCGCGGGACGGGTCGCCGACCTCTGGGGACGCAAGAAGATCCTCCTGATTGGAGTCGCGGTCTTCACTCTCGCTTCCGCTCTCGCCGCACTCTCGCCAGACCTCGGGGTGTTGATTGGCGCACGAGCCCTGCAGGCGGTCGGTGGTGCGATGATCGTGCCAACGTCTCTCGGCCTGCTGTACCCGAACTTTCCCAAGAGCCAGCACACGCTTGTGGTCGGAATCTGGGCCGGGGTTGCTGCGGTCGCGGCATCCGCGGGCCCCCCGGTCGGCGGCGTGCTCGTGACGGTCGACTGGCGCCTGATCTTCCTGATCAACCTGCCGATCGGTGTCGCGGCAATCATTGCAGGATGGCGGCTCATCCCCGAGGTGAAGGATGCAGAGGGCAAGCACCTGCCCGATGTCGTTTCGATCGTCTCGGTCCTCGCCGCGGTGGCTCTCCTCGTCCTGGCCACCGTGCAGGGCCCGGAATGGGGCTGGGGTGACTGGCGCGTCATCGCGCTCTTCGTCGTCGCGGCCATCGCCACGGGGGCCACCATTCAACGCACCCTGCGCGGCACCACCCCGGTACTCGAGAAGCAACTGTTCCAGAGCCGTGAGTTCACGCGGGCAACCATCACGCTGCTGCTGTATTTCGCCGGCTTTGCGATCTTCCTGTTGGGAAGCGCGCTGTTCATGCAGCAGGTCTGGCATTTCACGCCGCTTCAGGCCGGCATCGGGCTCGCCCCTGCTCCGATCACGTCGGTGACCTTCGCCGTGCTCGCCGGACCGATCCAGCGACGCTTCGGGCGTACGGCACCCGCGCTGGTGGGAACCCTCTGGATGGTGCTCGCCGCCATTCTGTGGCTCGCCCTGGTGCGAGACAGCGCCAACTACTGGGGCGCAATGTTCCCGTCGCTGGTGATCATGGGGATATCCGGCGGACTATCCCAGGCCCCCATGTTCGCTGCTGCGAGCTCGCTGCCCGCGAATCGCGCCACGACCGGAAGCGCCGTGTTGAACATGAGTCGACAGGTCGGCACCGCGATCGGAGTCGCCGTCCTGGTGGCTGTGACCGCCGCGGCACCTGCGGTCTCCGGATTCGATATCGCCTGGTGGATTCAACTCGGCGCGGGCCTCGCCGCCGCAACGACGCTCGCCGTCCTCCACGGGACCAAACAGAAGGAAGCATGATGCAACTGCAAGCGATAGCCCGATACATCGTCCCGCCCGAGAACCGGCAATCGGTGCTCGGTCTCCTCCGGGAACTCGCGACGGAGTCCCGGAAGGAGCCAGGCAACATCTCATTCGAGATCTACGAAAATGTGGAGGACCCGTCGAAGGTGGTGCTGCTCGAGCGATACCAGTCCCGCGAGGCCTTCGGCCTGCACCGTGCCACACCGCATTTCCACCGGCTCGTCCTTGACCAGATCGTGCCACTGCTCAGTGAGCGGGTGGTCGAGGAACTGGATGCGGCGGACGCGTGAGCGCCTCGGCCTCGCCAGACAGGTCATACTCTGAGCTGATCCGGCTTGAACCACTCTTTGCCACGGTCATCCAGGCGCATGGCAAGGTCGACCCCTTCCTCTGGCATGACGGTGGGCGAACGGGCGACAGCAAGTTCGCTGCCATGGTGCTGCACATTGCCGGCCAGCAGATCTCGACCAGGGTCGCGTTCGCCGTGTTCGACCGGATCGCCGCCCTGACCGGTGGTGTCCCCACCCCGGAGGGCATTGCGGCGCTGGACTTCGCCCAGCTCCGCGCGACGGGACTATCGAACGCCAAGACCCGCTACATCCAAACGCTGGGCCAGACGCAGGCTGCCGGTCTCATCGATCTCGAGCACATGGACGACCTCGACGACGAAGCCGCCATCGCGCAACTGGTTGCCCAGCCGGGAATCGGCATCTGGTCGGCGGAGATGTTTCTCATCCATCAGCTGCACCGGCCGGACATCCTGCCGTCCGGCGATGTCGGCATCCGCCGAGGCATCCAGAAACTGTGGGCGCTCGAGACTGCACCGACCATCAAGGAGACGATCGCGCGAGGAGCGCAGTGGTCGCCGTACAGGTCGTACGCCTCCGCCCTCCTCTGGCGATCACTGGCGCCGATCGACGAGTCGTCCGACCAGAAAGAGCGCGAAGTCGCCCGCGAACGAGCCGCCACCGAAAGGACCACAACATGAGCACGATCGATTCAGCCCGCTACGATTTCGAGTTCGGACTCGTCAACAATGAAAAGGACGGGATCTACGCGGCGTTCGTCGATCCGGCGCACCCCGGCATCATGAAGGCGGGCACCCGATGACGTTCCGCGATCTGCACCATGGAACTTCGCCACTCCTCCTCCCCAACGCGTGGGATGTCGCCTCGGCGCTGGCGTTCGTCGACGCAGGCTTTCCCGCAGTCGGCACCACGAGTTTCGGGGTCAGCGCATCGGGCGGAACACCGGATGCCGGCCGGACCAGCCGCGTCGCCACGCAGACGCTCGTGCACCAGCTGCGAGCGCTGCCGGCCTTCGTGACCGCAGACATCGAGGATGGCTACAGTGACGACCCGGCGGATGTCGCCGACTTCGTCGCGGGTCTCGGGGCGGCGGGCGTGAACATCGAGGACTCGACGAACGAGCAGCTGGTCGCGCCCTCCGCGCACGCGGCAAAGGTCGCCGCCATAAAGGCAGCGGCGCCGGACGTTTTCGTCAACGCTCGCGTGGAGACATATTGGCTCGGCAAGGACGCAACGGTCGAGCAGACTCTGGATCGGGCGCTGGCGTACGTCGACGCCGGCGCTGACGGGATCTTCGTGCCGGGCGCGACCGACCCGGCGGTGATCGAGAAACTCACGAGCGCCATCCCGCTCCCGGTCAACGTCCTGGTCGTCCCCGACCTGACGCTCGCGCAACTCGGTGACCTCGGCATTCGCCGAGTCAGCACGGGATCGCTCCCCTACCGTGCGGCCATCGACGCGGCGGTGCGAGTCGCCAGCGCCGTTCGCGACGGTGAGCCCGTGCCAAAGGCGACCCCGTACCCGCAGGCCCAGGCGCGGCTGGAACAGTACGCCGCACTGCTCCACTGACGGCCGGGTTCGGCTAGCTGCTGGCGCGGCGGTCGTTGGCAGGTCGCCGTTCACCGGAATGGAACGGTGTCAATCCACGCCAGCCGGACGGGATGCGAAGTCATAGACGTTGAGGTAGCCGCACATTCCGTAGGCGTGCGCATCTGGAGCCGAGCGCGTCTCCAGCCGGGCCGCAGCCAGGTGACCCGAGTGGCCGGCAGCCATTGCGCTGATGAACGTGTCCGTCCTGTCGGCGGCATCCGCGGCTCCGGTCGCCCAGATCTCGCGCCAAGCATCGAGGCGCGGAGCGACAATGGAGCGCGCCGCGGCGTACAGCGGTTCTAGTGCGCCGGGTCCGCGAGACTCGACGGCTGCGCGCAGTGCCGTGAAACCGTGCACGGCCCTGGCCTGGCGCTGCCGGGCCGCGCTCTCGATTGAGGCAGTTGTCGCGCCGGCACGTGCCGAAGGCAGGGTGGCGGCCGCGAGGTAGCGATCGCGGTCCACGATGTCGTCGGCCGGAAAGGTCATGACCGCGTCTCCCGCTTCTGGCAGGCCGCTGTTCTGCATCACCACGAGCAATCGAAGGCCGCCGTCGTTGACGAGCCGGTGGATGACGCCCGGGTCGAACCACACGACCGAGGACTTCGTCAGCCGAGTCTCCCGGAAGCCGTCGGCGCTGAGCGTCTGCACCCGACCGCGGCCCTCGAGCACGACGTATGCCTCACTGCACGCGGTGTGCAGATGAGGGGTTCCGCCGGCCAGACCATCCGGTGCTTCCCATGGGTACACCTCGAGTCGCGACACGCTCGTGCCGCCCGGAAAGAGCGTGGCCGCCTCCGCGAGCGTCGTCACAGAGAACTCCAGTCGATCTCGACGGCGAGATACTTCTCCGGTTCCGTCGCAAGGCCGGCGAATGCTGCCCCCGCGTCCGCAGGGGCCACAACGTGTGAGATGAGCTCCTCGACGGCGAACCTGCCGTGCTGCATGAGCGAAAGCAGTACGCGGCGATTCGCCGGTTCTGTCCACTTGTCGCCTGCAGTCGCGACTGCGGGCGCCGTCGAGACGTGCGCGCCGATGAGGGTAAGGCCCTTGAGATGGGCGTCGTCGTAGGGGCTGAATCCCTGGACGATGCCGCGGGTGCTCCCGAGGAGCACGACCCGACCGCCGCGGGCAGCGAGCTTCAGTGCAGGCACGAATGCCGGCGCCGCACCAGTGGCCTCGATGACGACGTCGAACCCGTCTGGCGCGATCGCGACCAGCTCCGCATCCGTGCTGTCGGCTGACGGGTCGAATGACGCGCTCGCACCGAACTCCAGCGCCTTCTCGCGCCGCTCGGCGACCAGGTCGAGGGAGACGACGGGCTGTGCCCCGCTCAATTCCGAGAGCCGGGAGGCCAGGAGTCCAACGAGTCCGGCGCCGACGACGGCCACGCGCTCGCCGAGTTGGATGTTGGCCTTCCGCACCCCGTTCAGCGCGATGCTGGCCAGCTGGCTGAATGCCGCGGAGCGGTCACTCACGCCGTCGGGGATGTGGGTGATGCGGGCGAGTCGCTCCGGGCGCCCCTCGAGCGCCATCGACGCATGCGGGAGCGGACCGGTGACACGATCGCCAGGTGCGAAACGCTCGATGCCGTCGCCGACCGCGATCACCTCGCCTGCAAACGAATATCCGGGGTAGTACGGCTCGGTGCGCTCCGGTGGCCGCTCGGTCGTGTGGCCAAGGTAGTTGGCCACCTCGGTGCCGGCGCTGATCATCGTGACGCCTGCTCTCACCAGGATGCTCCCGGGCGGTGGCTCATCCGAAATGTCGAAACGCTCGAGTTCCATTTCGCCGATGTGCGGTGAGACGAGACGGTGGGCTTGCACGGATGTCGCTCCTTCGTGGGGATGTGGTGGGCTCAGGCTGCGGCGCAGCGGCGCAGGTATTCGTAGCTTCGTTGCGCGAGGTCGTCGACGTCGGTGGCGACCTCGAATGCCTCGACCGACACATCACCGTCGTAGCCGGCCTCGGCAAGGGCGCGGAAGATCGGCACGAAGTCCGTCGCGCCGAAACCTGGTCCACCGCGATTGGCGTCGTTCGCCTGGACGTAGGCAAGATGAAGCGCAGCGCGGGCAATCTGATCGGGAATCGGACGGGACTCTGCGCTCATGCTCTTGACGTCGAGCACGACTCGCACGGCAGGCGAAGCGACGTCTCGCACGACTTCGATGACCTCGTCGGTCGTATTCATGAAGTCGGTCTCGTCCGCCGGCAACGCTTCGAGGCAGACGGTCGTGCCCGTCTGCTCGGCACGTACCGCCCACTCACTAATCAGGTCGATCGACCGCTCCCGCGCATCCGTAGCCGTCATGCCCGCTGGCGTCGATCGCTGGCGTGGCGAGCCGAACACGAGCACCTGGCCTCCGAGATCGGCGCAGAGATCGGTCAGGGCGTTGAGGTGACCCAGCGTTCGCGCCCGAACCTCTGGCTCGGCCGCGGCGACGTGCATCCCCTCTGTCTGGGCGAGCAGCCAGTGCAGTCCTGTGAATCCCAGCCCGAGTTCCGCTGCGCTCCTGCGGATCTCTGCACGCTCGGCCGACCCGATGTCTTCGACCGGCCTGCCCAGTGTGAAGGGGGCGAGCTCGACCGCCTCATAGCCGGCGAGTGCGATGGCACGAAAGCCATCGATGAGCGAACGGTCGTCGAACAACTCATTGCACATAGCGAAGCGCACGACCGGTCAGCGCCCCAGCTCGTCGAGGTAGCGCACGTAGTGGCCGGCGACATCCGCTGCGCGCGCGTCGCCGCGATGCACGAGCACGCGATAGCGGAATGTCATTGACGCGCCCGACTCAAGTGCCAGTGCGCCGCTCACAGTGCTGTCGCCCGTGAACTCTGAGAGCCCGAACGGATTGACGGCCATCAGGCCGTACTCGCGCACGTGCCAGCGCGCCGGGCGCGGATTGTCCGGGTGGTCGAGGATTGCGATACCGACGGTCTCGCCATCGACCGTGCCCGAGTAGTCGCACCAGTCCGAACCGGCGCCCCAGCTCGCAGCCTCGCCGACAGCGCCAGACGACAGCTCGATGCGGCCACCTCGGCGCTCCTCCATCGCGGGGGCGACGCGCACGGCAACCAGCCCCGCCTCCTTGGTGTCGCCCAGGACGACCGATCCGTACGTCGCGCGCATCGTGCTCTCGACGTCGAGCGTCTGCGATCCATCGCTGCCGGGCGCCGCGGCCCGGAGCGTCCGGATGTCGTCAAGCAATGGCGTATCGCGCGCATCCACCCACCGGGTAGTGTGCACGATTCGAACCCCGTCGCCGTCCTGGGCCCGCTCGGCCGGTGCCATCGGGACGATCCGCCCGTGCCCATCGAACTCAGTCCAGACGTCTGCGCCGCTGACCTCAGAGCTGGTGACATCGCGGTGACCCCACCAGACGCCCTTGTGGTGAAGATGGTCGTCAGAGTCTGTCGGCGCTGTCGCGATGTCCCTGGTAATCCGGACGCCGTCAGAGGTATACATCGCACCGATGTGCGGCCGCGGATTCCCGTTCGGCCAGTACTCGAAGAAGACCTGCTCCTCGAAACCAACCGAAAGGGGTGCTCCGGCGCTGGTCATCGGCTCTGCCGCCTGGCGAAGGGCCTGCTGAACGTGCGGCGTCCGGCGGCCAATCCGGTGCGCGACTTCAGGATGGCAACTCCGCGTTGGGATGCAATGGGCACCGCTCCATCTTATGCATAAGAGCTATACATAACTAGCCTAGTGATGTCACAAATTGACCATCGCGAGCTTTATTTGCTGAAATCCTGGAGGCCGGTTCGTCGGAACCGGCGCGGCGGGGACCCCAGGCGATTCGCAGCGACGCCGGGCGCCCCAGCCAATCGGGGCAAACAAAATCGGAGCCACACCTGATGGAGTGGCCCCGATTGATTGGTGCGCCCGGAGGGATTTGAACCCCCGGCCTATTGATCCGTAGTCAATTGCTCTATCCGCTGAGCTACGGGCGCAGGTGTCAGCCAAAAGCCAACCTGACGACTATACCAACGTTTTCAGGTGCCGGCGTCGAGCGCCTTGAGCTGACGGACGAGAGCGACCTGGCGATATGAGGTGTCGATGAGTTCGGCGAGCTCCGACCAGTCGGTGTCCGGCGGATCGATGTCGATTGCCATCCATCCGCTCGGTCCCCAGTATGGCGGCGTGAAGTAGCGCGGGTTCTGTTTGTACGCTGGCAGGTCATCCGGCTCCGGCTTGACGATGATCGAGAACGGGCGCTCCATCGTGGCGCCGACCATCACGAAAATCTTCTTGCCCGCCCGAAACGTCGGCCTGCCCCATGCCGTCACCTCGACCGCCTCCGGAAACGGCATACAGATCTCGCGCACGCGCTTCACCAGCGGATTCTGCGGATCGATGACTAACGGATGCGACTCGGCCACCCTCCGACGCTAAACCGCGAGCGCCGCGGCTGTCACTACCGGCCGCAACAGCTAGCGCTGGCGCACGGTACCGCCGAGCGCGGCCAGGCGGTTCAGGATCGCGGGGCGCGCCAGCACCCAGATCACGACCATGACCACGATGGATGCCGCGAACACCGCAAACCCCGCCCAGCCCTCGTCATCGCTTCCCGCATACATGTGGTTCAGGTTGCGCAGCGCCCCGGTCGCAAGCACCAGGGTCACGTGCACGATCGTGAACGCCACGAACCACACCATCGTGAACCAGTGGATGGGCTTGGCAACGCGCAACGGGAAGACCCGGTCGAGCGGGCGAAGCCGCAGCGCGAACCCGGGCGCGAGACGGAGACCGGTGAGGATGGCCAGCGGCGCAGCGAGAAAGACCGTGATGAAGTAGGTGAGCAGCTGCAGTCCGTTGTAGTTGGTCCAGCCGTGGGCGTTCGGCCAGTCCAGCGACGCGTACTGGATGCCCGCCGAGATCGCATTCGGAAAGACATCCCACCTGGTCGGCACGATCCGCACCCACTGCCCGGACGCGAAGATCAGCACGTAGAAGACGATGCCGTTCAGCACCCACAGCAGGTCGATGCTGAGGTGCAGCCAGAGCGGCATCCCGATGCGCACCGGCGGATTGGTTGTGCGAACGCGGCCGTCGTTGCGCCGCAGCCAGAACGACTTCGGTCGCCCTCCGAAGCGCATCTGCATGCCGGTGCGGAAGATCAGGAGCAGAAACAGCCCGCTCAGAAAGTGCTGCCACTCGAGCCACGCCGGGAATCCGACCGGGGCCCACGACGGCAGCGCAGAGTCGCCCGGATAGGTCTGCAGGAAGGACCGGGCGGATGGCAGGTCACGGAACCACCGCGCCGCGAGCACCACAACCGCCAGCACGATCACGGCCGCCGGGATCGCCCACAGCAGCGTGGCACGGGTGCCACGGCTCCTCGTGGGCTCGCGGCTCGAGATATCCATGCTGAGAAAAAGGATAGAGGAAGTCGGCTGGGGCGCCGCTCGGGGGGCGGGTGCGGGGCCCGGCGATGACGCCTGTCACAACATCCGCACCTGCGGTGTCTCATGTCGGAACCCACCATCTAAGGAGAGAACATGAGCGAGCGGACCAGGATTATCGTCATCGGCGGCGGCTACGCGGGCGTCATGGCGGCGAACCGGGTGCTGAAGCGCGACGACGTTGACGTGACCCTGATCAATGAGCGGCCGACATTCGTCGAACGCATCCGGCTGCACCAGCTCGTGGGCGGCTCGAACGACGCCGTCGTGTCGTACGGGGATGTCCTCGCCGCGCGCATCCGCCTGGTCGTCGATACCGTAAGCCGAATCGACGCGGCCGCGCGGCGCGTGATCCTGGAGTCCGGCGACGAGCTCACCTACGACTACCTGATCTACACCGTGGGCAGCCACAGCGCGGCAGCGACCGTGCCCGGTGCCGCGGAATTCGCGCATCCGCTCTCGACCCTCGAAGAGGCCGAACGCGTGCGCGCACGCCTCGACGGGACCCCATCCGGCGCTCCGGTTGTGGTCGTCGGCGCCGGCCCGAGCGGCATCGAGACCGCCGCAGAGCTCGCCGAGACCGGTCGCGCGGTGACCCTGGTCTGCGGCGGCATCCTCGGGCCGTACCTGCACAAGAGCGGTCGGCGGTCGGTCGCACGGCACCTGGCCGCGCTCCGGGTCACCGTGCTGCAGGGGCCGGATGCCGTGGTCACGTCCGTGATGCGCGACGCGGTCGAACTCCGCGATGGTCGGCATCTGGCGAGCGCCCTCACGATCTGGACCGCCGGCTTTGCAGCATCAGACCTCGCAGCCCGCAGCGGGCTGGCCACCGACCCATCCGGCCGCCTCCTCACCGACGAGACGCTCACCAGCATCGACGACGACCGCATCGTGGCCGGGGGCGACGCCGCGTCCCCGTCCGGCCTCCCCTTCCGGATGAGCTGCCAGGCCGCCGGGCCACTCGGTGCCCACGCGGCCGACACCGTGCTGAACAGGATCGCGGGCACAAACCCTCACCCGATCGAGCTCGGCTTCGCCGGCCAGTGCATCAGCCTCGGGCGTCGTGCCGGGGTCTTCCAATTCGCTCACAAGAACGACACCGCGCTGCTCCTCTATATAGGAGGTGCCGCGGGTGCGAAGGTGAAGGAGCTCGTCTGCTGGGGCACCGTGAAGCAGCTGGTCGACGAGGCGAAGAGGCCGGGAGCGTTGCGCTGGGGCTGGTCGAAGGATTCCAGCCGTGCGCGGCTGCTCGAAGCGAAACGCGACGAGACGGTGGCCGCCGTCGGCCGGGCCGCCTAGGCTTTCGGATTCGAGGGGATGACAGATGACCGACCACGCGACCACCCCGGCGACGGAGACCTTCGTCGCCCACCGCAACCTGCTCTTCACCGTCGCGTACGAGATGCTCGGCTCCGCAGCCGACGCGGAGGACGTGCTGCAGGAGACCTGGCTGCGCTGGGTCAAGGTCGACCTGGACATCGTGCGCGACCGGCGCGCGTATCTCGTGCGGATCGTCACGCGGCAGGCGCTCAACCGACTCCGCACGATCAAGCAGCGCCAGGAGTCATACGTCGGGCCGTGGCTGCCCGAGCCACTGCTGACCGCGCCGGATGTCGCCGAGAACGCCGAACTCGCGGAGAGCCTGTCGATGGCTGTCATGCTCGTGCTCGAGACGCTGACGCCAACCGAGCGGGCGGTCTTCGTGCTGCGCGAGGCGTTCGACGTGAGCTATGACGAGATCGCGGCGGCGGTCGACAAGACCCCCGCGGCGGTTCGTCAGATCGCGCATCGCGCACGCGAGCACGTTGACGCCAGGCGGCCGCGCGAGGTCGTCTCGGCAGCCGAGACCCGGACAGCCCTCGAGTCGTTCCAGCGCGCCTTCGAGACCGGCGACCTTCAGGCACTGCTCGCGGTGCTCTCCCCCGACGTCGTCCTGCTGAGCGACGGCGGCGGACTCAAGCAGGCGGCCGTGCGGCCGATCCTTGGCGCAGACAAGGTCGTGCGGTTCATGCTCGGCGGACTCTCCAAGCATCCGGGAGTCGTCACCGTCAATCCGACGATGGTCAACGGCAGCCCGGCACTCGTCATGCGAATCGACGGAGAGCTCGACGGCGTGCTCGCCTTCCGCGTCGAGGACGGCCACGTCGCCGGCCTCTACTACGTGCGCAACCCGGAGAAGCTGTCCCGCGTCGAATCGGAGACGGCGCTCACCCTGCGCTGACGGAAGCAGTTGTTGGTTGAGCTGGCTCATCGTTGTTGGTTGAGCTGGCTCATCGTTGTTGGTTGAGCCTGTCGAAACCCGGGTTTCGACAAGCTCAACCAACAACAAGACAAGCTCAACCAACAACAAAGCAAGCTCAACCGACAACAGCAATCTGAGAGCATCTTCAGCATTTCCCGCCGCGCAGCGGGCTACCGGACAGGCTGGGCTTGGGATGCTGGGGCGTGACGAATCCCGTACAGAGCGCCAAGCGAGTGCGAGCTTCTAAGGTTCCCGAAGTCTCCGTGCTGTTCTGGGTGATCAAGGTGCTCACCACCGGCACCGGCGAGACCACCTCGGACTTCTTCGTGAAGACCTTCGATCCCGTGCCCGTCGTGCTCATCGCCGCGGTCGCTTTCGTGGTGTGCCTGGTCATCCAGCTGCGGGCGCCCCGCTACATCCCGTGGCGTTACTGGCTGCTCGTCGCGATGGTCGGGGTGTTCGGAACCATGGTGGCGGATGTCACCCACATCGTCATCGGCGTGCCATACGCGTACTCGACGGCGGCCTTCGCGATCATCCTCGCCGCAGTCTTCGTCACGTGGTGGCGGGTCGAGCGCACCCTCTCCATCCACAGCATCGTCACGCACCGCCGCGAGCTGTTCTACTGGGCCGCCGTTATCGCGACCTTCGCCCTCGGTACCGCGACGGGCGACCTGACAGCGACCTCGCTGCACCTCGGCTACCTCGGTTCCGGGCTCCTGTTCGCGGTCGCGTTCGCGGTGCCCGGTATCGCCTACGCGATCTCGAGACGGGGCGCCGTGTTCTTCTTCTGGGCGGCATATGTGCTCACCCGCCCGCTCGGCGCATCGTTCGCCGACTGGCTCGGAGTAGACCACTCGCGCGGCGGCCTCGCGCTCGGAACCGCGTCCGTGAGCCTCGTCGGCTGGGCCGCCGTCGCCGTTCTGGTGGGAGTGCTCGCCGCTACCAGGCCGAAGCGGGTGCCTTGAACGAAGGGACAGGCGTCATCGACCAGTGGGCGCCATTGGCGTAGTGGCTCGTCGACCACGGAGACGCGAAGATGGCGTGCTGAATGACATCGGCCGACGCACCGGACGCGAACGCGTTCGCAATCGGGGCGAAACCGGGGTTGGTGTGCAGGTTCTCTGCCGCCTTCTCCGCGGCGATCTGCAGGTTGGCGTACGTGCCCGTACCGGCCATCCCGCCCGAACCGTACCCGTTGTTCAGCGGGTTATTGCGGTTCCACCAGTTGTTCGGGCCATTCTCCTGGCGCATCCAGCGGGTGATCACCGCGACGTTCGTCTGGGTCACCGGCCACTTGCCGTCGATGAGCACGAGCGTTGCCCAGTCGAAGTTCGTTCCACGGTTCACGTAGGTCTCGGTGGCCGGCGTCGCGGAGTACTTGTCCCGGGTGATGTCTGAGACTGCGATCGCACTCGACACCGTCAGCTTCTGCGCATGACTCTTCTCGTACGCCCGAAACACTGCGGCATGGGACGCGGATGGCGGCGGCGCAACCGACAGAACGACCATGAGCGAAAACGCGGCCAGCGCTGCCCCGGCGGCGAGCTTGCGCGTTGCGAATGAGGTCATAAGAGGGGGTCTGTGTGCCCTGGGTCGAGTGGGGTTCCTTGGGCAGGTCCGCTATCCACCATAACAGGGGGTCTGGCGCGGCATCCAGGGAACTTCCAGCATCAGCGCCGTTCCGCTGCCCGAACGCCACCGTGCCGCGTGTTGCCGACCATGCAGGCGCCAGAGGCACCGCACGGTCGACAACACGCGGCATTGGTCGGAGTTCGGCCCGCTAGTTGGTGAAGGTGAGCGTGTTGCTGACCGACACCAGCGTCACGACGGCGGCCATGATGAAGCCACCGATGTACGGGTTGTTGGTGGACCGGTAGATCTTGCGGCTCAGGATTGCAGCCACCGGCAGGATGACGATGACGGGGAACAGCCAGATGCTGAAGATCCCGCCGAAGCCGTTGATCAGGTTGCCCGTCACGAAGAAGTGCGAGTACTGCGCGATCACCAGGATGATCGGGGCCAGCCCGTTGAAGAGGGCGAGCACCGCGGTGTTGCCCCACTCCCGTCCGCGAATAGTGAACCGGTTGAATGCGTTGATCGCGACGGAGTTCGCCATGAAGTACACGAGGAAGTATCCGATGACGAGGAACGCATCCCAGAACTTGTCCGGCGTGAAGGTCGGGATCGCCAGCACCCACAGCCTGAAGTCGGTGTTCAGGAAGTAGGCGAGCACGAACACGATCCCGTACGCTGCCGCGACCACGATGGCTCCGAGCAGGATGCCCTGCCAGAACTTCTTCCACCCGGGCAGCACGCCGACTTCGCGCAGGCTCACGCCCGTCTTCTTGCCGAACAGGTAGTACGACAGGATCATGATGATGATCGTCGTCACACCGTTGATGCCTGCCCACAGCGCGATGAACCACACGGCGCCCTGGGGAATCAGAGGCGGCGCACCTTCACCCGCTCCGATCGAAGAGATCGCCTTGTTCTGGCTGAGCAGGATGTAGCTGAAGCCCGAGATGAGCGCGGAGACTCCGAGCGCACCCCAGAACCAGGCGTGACCGCGGCGATCGCGACCGCCAAGAGTCGTCGGGGTGGCGACCTTCAGTCCCGCGAAGACCCGGGTTCCGAGGAGGGCCTTGGCGAAGGCGATCAGGAACATCGTGAAGCCGATCAGGCCGATCGCGTTGAAGAACTCCTTCAGCTGCCAGATCTGCGATCCTGGCGCGATCGGGTTCGGGGTTCCGAGCGACTTGTTGAAGAACGTCAGGAGAGAGGTGACCTCGGTCTTCGAGAACGGACCCCACGGGTGCGTCTGGGCGGGGTTGTTGACCTCGCGGATGGCGCTCGTGCCGTCGACATCCTGGGTGTACGCCTTGTATGACGTGCGCTTGGGTGCGCTCGTCGGGTCGGCCCCGAAGTTCAGGAACGACTGGGCGTTGGCTGTCGTGATGTAGTCGCGCGGAGCGGTCGCCGAGCCGTCCTTCGAGTACGTGCGGAAGAAGAACTCGTCGTACTGGTCCGCCTGCACGCCGACATCCCGGCTGCCGTAGTAGTTGATGTACTTGCCCTTCGCGTCGGTGTAGATCGGGTCGTTGTCGACCAGGTACACGGACTTGATGAGGGGTGTCGCGGCCTTGTCATCGAGCGGGATGGCCCAGTTGGCCGCGCGGGCGCCGTTCGAGTGGCCGCTGATTCCGATCTTCGAGGTGTCGACGTACGGCAGCGAGGCAATCTCCTTCACGCCGTCGTACATGCCGGTCGCGGCATCCATCTCGTGGCCGACCTTCAGGTCGGAGGAGTCCTCGTGGCCGTACATGTCGATCGAGAGCACGACGTAGCCGCGGCGAGCGAGCTCGACGTAGTTGGAGTCCTGCATCTCCTTGTTGTTCCACCAGCCGTGTGCGAGCACGATCGCGGGGCGCTTGTCCGTTGCGCTCGCCCCGTTCGGCTTCAGGAGCAGGGCGCTCATCGTCATGCCGGACGGCGTCTCCCAGCTCATGTTCTTGATTGTCACCGCTCCGCCGGATGACTGCACGATGGCAGCCCCGATCGACGAAACGAGCATTACTGCAAGCGAAAGGATGAGCCAAAAGCCATTGGCTTTGTACAACTTCCTCTTCATATTCCCTACTCCTTTGTTGGGCCTGGGTCCGGGCGCGAAAACGATTCAAGTGGGCACGAGCACATACGCACAAGCTGGCTGAACAAACGTGCAGCGGAGCGAGCCCTGCAGCGGGCATGGGGCATCCACGCGGGACTGCGATTGGTTGCCCAGCCCGACAAATGCACGTTTGATCAGCGGTGTGCGACCGCCAGCGTCCCCCTAGACGACGTCCTCGTCCACCCAGTCGAAGGTCTTCGTGACGGCTTTTTTCCACAGCCGGAACTGTCGCTCCGCCTCGGACTCCTCGATCTCGCGTTCCCAGCGACGATCCTCCTGCCAGTTGGCACGAAGCTCGTCGAGGTCCTTCCAAAATCCAACGGCGAGGCCGGCCGCATACGCGGCGCCGAGCGCGGTTGTCTCGGCGACGACTGGCCGCACGACGGGAACGCCGAGCACATCGGCCTGGATCTGCATCAGCAGCTCGTTGGCGACCATGCCGCCATCGACCTTCAATTCGGCCAGCGGAACTCCCGCGTCCGCGTTCACCGCATCGAGCACCTCACGGGTCTGGAACGCCGTCGCCTCGAGCGCGGCTCGCGCGATGTGGGCCTTGTTCACGAACCTGGTCATGCCGACCAGCGCGCCACGGGCATCCGATCGCCAGTATGGCGCGTACAGCCCGGAGAACGCCGGCACGAAGTACGCTCCGCCGCTGTCATCCACGGTCGCCGCCAGCTTCTCGACCTCCGGCGCCGACGTGATCAGTCCGAGGTTGTCGCGCAGCCACTGGATCAGCGAACCCGTGACGGCGATCGAACCCTCGAGGGCGTAGTGCGCCGGCCCGTCGCCAAGCTTGTACCCGACGGTGGTGAGGAGCCCGTTCTTCGAGTGGATGATGTCCTCACCCGTGTTGAAGATCAGGAAGTTGCCCGTGCCGTAGGTGTTCTTGGCCTCGCCCTTGTCGAAGGCGGCCTGCCCGAACGTCGCGGCCTGCTGGTCGCCGAGTATGCCGGCGATGGGAACCTCACGCAGCAGCGACGACGACTCCGCGTGCCCGAACACCTCGGAGGAGCTGCGGATCTCCGGCAGCATCGAGCGCGGGATGTCGAAGGCGGCGAGGATGTCGTCGTCCCAGTCCAGTGACTCGAGGCCCATCAGCATCGTGCGCGACGCGTTGGTGACGTCGGTGGCGTGCACGCCGCCATCCGTGCCGCCGGTGAGGTTCCACAGCACCCAGGTGTCCGTGGTGCCGAACAGGAGTTCGCCACGCTCCGCGCGTTCGCGGGCGCCCTCGACGTTTTCGAGCATCCACACGATCTTCGTGCCTGCGAAGTATGTCGACAACGGCAGCCCGACCGTGGGCTTGAACCGGTCGGCTCCCCCATCGGATGACAGCCGGTCGACGATCTTCTGGGTGCGCGTGTCCTGCCAGACGATCGCGTTGTAGATCGGCTCGCCGGTGTTCCTGTCCCAGACGACGGTGGTCTCGCGCTGGTTCGTGATGCCGATCGCCGCGACATCGTGACGGGTGATGTCGGCCTTCGACAGGGCGATGCCGATGACCTCCTGCATGTTGCGCCAGATCTCGAGCGGATCGTGCTCGACCCATCCGGCGCGCGGGAGCACCTGTTCGTGCTCCTTCTGCCCGACGGACACGATCGTTCCGCTGTGGTCGAAGACGATCGCCCGGGAACTGGTGGTTCCCTGGTCGAGTGCGACGACGTAATCGGGCATGGACTAACTCCCTCGTTAGGACTGGTGGTGCGGTGGTGGCGGTGCTGTCGGTGCTGGCTACTCCGCCGGGTGGACTGCCGTCTCTGGTAACAGCATCCCGTGCAACTGTCTCAGGTTGTCAGCTGTCGCATGCACCTCGTCGGCGACGCGCGCCGCATCCCAGTCGTTGACCTCGCCGACGAGGTCGGCAAGCTCGTGCAGGAGGGCCATCGAGATGTCCCCCGTGAACGCGTGGTTGGTGCGGCGAAGGACGACGTCGATGAGGTGCACGACCGACTCCGTTGCGGCAAGGTGGCGCACCTCGGCTGTGGAATAGGACGGGTCCGTTGCGAGCGGAGCATCGTGCCCCGCTGTGATGGCGTCGACGAAATCGACTGCGCGCGTGCCATAGCGGCCGAGCAGCGAATCGACCCGGTCGGCGGGCAGGGTGTCGCGGTGGGCCGCAACCCAGTCAGCGCGCGCCGCCGGCGTCGTCGGGAAGCCCACTCCGCCACCGATGGCCAGGTCGGTCGTCGAGACCGTGCGCTGCACGCCCAGCCGTTGCAGCACCTCGTCCGAGAGCCGCTCCCCGAGGGCGCGGAAGGTGGTCCACTTGCCGCCGACGAGACTCAGCACGGGAGTTGCCGCGGAGCCAGCCAACGTGCCTGGCACGATGTTGTAGTCACGCGAGACGAAGCCCGGCTTCGTGTCGTCGTGCTTCGGAAGCGGCCGGATGCCGGCGAAGCGGTAGACGATCTCCGGCCGGTCGACCTTGATGGTCGGGAACACGTGCGAGACGAGCTCGAAGAAGTAGTCGACCTCCTCCTCTGTGCAGACCGCTGGCACGGTCGGGTCCGCGTCGAGGTCGGTGGTGCCGACCATGACCCTGCCCTTGATCGGCTGGATGAGCACGATCCGACCGTCATTGTTCTCGAAGAAGATCTCACGGTCGTCGCACGCGTCGAAGAGCTCCTGGTGCTCGAGCACGATGTGCGAGCCCTTCGTGCCGCCCATGAGGGTCGTTGCGTGCCCGATGGCGTCGTTGGTGAGGTCGGTCCACGGTCCCGATGCGTTCACGATGACCTTCGCCGTGAACGGGAACTCCTCGCCAGACTCGACGTCGCGCAGGAGGATGCCGCCCTCGGCCTGGCCAGCCGCCTCGACGTAGTTGGATGCACGCGCGCTGGAGGCGTACTCGTGAGAGGCGCGCGCACTCGCGGCCCCCGCCTTGCCCGCGCCCGCGGCGATCGCGTCGGCCAGGACATCCAGCCCAAGGCGCTCAGGCTCGTGCACCGACGCATCGAAATACGTCGCCGTGTACTTCAGCGTCGGGTTCAGCTTCGGCAGCTCGGCGAGCGACTTCTTCCGCCCGTGGAACTGGTGCCGCGGCACCGACCCTCCATCACGGGAGAAGGAGTCGTAGAGCACGAGCCCGATCTTGATGAGCGCCGCGCCGCGCTCCTTCGGCTTGCCTTGCCTGTGGGTCAGCAACCGCAGCGGTGCGGACAGGATGCCGGAGAAGGTCGAGTAGATCGGGATGGTCGTCTGCAGCGGACGTACGTAGTGTGGCGCATTCCTGATCAGCCGGTTGCGCTCGTGCACCGACTCGTTGACGAGACGGAACTCGCCGTTCTCGAGGTAGCGGATGCCGCCGTGGATCATGTGCGACGAAGCCGAGGATGCGCCGGAGAGGTAGTCGCCCCGCTCGACGAGCGCGACATCCACTCCCTGCAGGGCGAGGTCACGGAAGGTCGCGATGCCGTTGATGCCGCCGCCGATGATGAGCACGTCGGCGGACGGACGGTCGCGAAGCGTGGCAACCGACTGGCGTAATGCCGGTTGTGACTGTCGTTTCCTGCTGTTCACGTGCGCCGTCTAACCTTCCGGGTGAAGCGTGTTTGGTATGAGGTTCCTGTGACAGTCTGAGCGCCTTTACACATTTGGGCAAGGGCGTTGAACATATGTGCAGCGGGGGCGTATTGTTGCCGCATGGTAACCATCGACGACAGCGGATTCTCGGTGACCGAGCTCGCTTCCGCCG
>Ga0247779_1000599_pt1 | contig 21238 bp, 24 predicted proteins | sample UWRJL221509R5_FD_179925 | JGI IMG/M metagenome (GOLD analysis project Ga0247779, IMG submission 179925) | Plant litter microbial communities from Arlington Agricultural Research Station in Wisconsin, United States - UWRJ-L221-509R-5 | ecosystem: Environmental > Terrestrial > Plant litter >... | reverse complement strand
CAAGGAGAGGGTGGGTGGGAAAGAGAAATTGAGGGCGAAGAACAAGAGTAAGAGAGAATCTGCTAGGGATGAGCTGGCGGTTTTTTGCTTTCGAGCTTGTGAGGTGAAGGGCGAAAGCAAAGAGAGAAAAAAGTAGAAATGTGGTATATATTGCAAGAAATTTAATTTATCAGAGCAAATAGCGGGTGAGCAAATACGAGGAGGACGAGGAGTTACTCCCAATGTACCATAGCTTCATCTTATCTTATCCGTAGATAAGAGCGTCCCTTCGGGACGCCCTCTTATCGCGGAACACACTCGGACAAAAGTCTGACAGACTCAAAAACTATCCTCAATTAAATTTCTAAATATAAAAAGACAGGCAAATTAGGTATATGTGAGATAGTCACATGGTCAATAAACGGGTCGGAGGCACAGCACAAGGAGACACATTAATCCCTAGACGGAATCTGGAAAAGGACACTAGATTCAAGTTGCGAAGGGCTTTGAGATGGCAATTGTGTACTTCTTCTCATTGGAGAAGGGCGTGTAAAATATATGGGACTGGTGCGCAAATTATTTTAGAAATATGAGAAAATTCATGCAAGAGTTTTTCCTTCTACCTTGCAAAGGCCAACTCAGGTACTTGGCTTTTCTTTAGGATGGGCGATCGTGGGTCAATATCATCATAAGCGGCTGTTGGATCTAAAAAAAGGTTGAAAAAGGTGAGTGGATTGTGTTAATGCAAGGGAATTTAAATACCTAGGGTTCTACCCGTTCCGAGAGGCGAACCGGAGGGTGAACGGACAGGAGATAATCCAAGTCGCTCTAATTTGCAGCCAGGAGCATCATCTATATTGACCATATTCGAACTAAAACTGTTCAAATGGATTTCTGCGCTGTTCAGTGGCGATAATGAATCGAAATTAGACTGGTGGTTTCGAGGATAAGATGCTAGCCACGAAGGAGTCTTCACCACGACTCGTGAGGATTGAGAGGAAGACGACCACTTGCTTGGTGACGAAGAAGAATTGCGGCTAGTTCTTGAACATGGAGTAGAAGATTGAACACTCTGAGTGGGGCTTGTCCCAGCCTCGGTTCCAATATCCCTCTTGTAATCATGTCTCGAATCGTACACCATTTTCATGGCTCGGAGACGACGGTAACTGGCAAGGCTTGGGTCAGAAGGAGTTCCAGAGACATGGCTCAAGTTATAGGTATCTAAGGAAGGGAATGAGGATTGCTTTGAAGAGTTTCCAATTGCTCTAGGTGTCCCATGGGTGTTCTGAGAGAAATGACGTTGCATATTTGAGACATTTTTGAGCGAAGCGACATTGCTAGGTCGATGATTAAAGTCAGTTGAGGGATGAGGTGGCTCGGTTCTCGTAGTTGTACTAGTAGAGCGCTTCTGGGAGTCGGTTTTCTCACTCTTCACGACCTTCGTATTTCCTTTAGCCTGTTCCTGAAGAAATACACAATAGGCTTCTTCCTTAGTGGAGAAACTTTGGTGCAAAGCTTCCGGTACTCCCTTTACTAGTTGACCTGCTTCCAACCTAGAAGCTAGAATCAACTCAAGATATGGAAAATTTTCGTTTCTGCGCTTGAAACTTACCAGGTAGAAAATACCCCAACTTCCCGGCCAACAGTGACAACATACCACTTTTGCTTCACCATGGTTTTTCAAGATTATAGAAGAAGTATTCCAATCCAGAAGGCAAAGTTCGACGTTATTAAAAGTTCGATGTACGCTCAAGTCAGATTTGAGGCTCAAGAAAACCTGCTAGCCATACAGGTAGCGGAGAAAGAGAGGCGCTCGACAAAAGTTGCAGGGTTGACTCATTCCGAGGCCCTTGCCTAAAATAGACAGGAATATGCCCAAACACATATATTTAGATATCGGCTCCGTATGAAATTGAAATTAAGCAAAAGCACATTCTACAGAAGTTTCTGATTATATTATACGTGAATACGCTCTAAATCCTGAAAGCAATGTGATAGCGCAGTACTACTACTAAGTTGTAACCAAACGTGATTTATACTTTTACACCGCAATATATCCCCCTCGACTAGAAGTTCTCCGGGGCCGTACGTTCGAGCAAAGATGGGAAACAACATCGCTAAGCATATAAGGAACTTCCTTCCAAAAATCGCGGTGGCTAGTAACAAACAATTTTGTGAGACTAGTCTATACAATGAAACGGTGAAGATTGGAAACTCACGGTATCAAGTCAAGTCCTGAAGCACCATACGTAGAGTAATTATAGTATGCGCCCAATCCAAAGTACGCCAGAAATGCGAGAAGCAGGCTACGGTTGAAACGTCAACGAGATTTTATAGTGAGAGGAGAATCGATTTATGCATACACCAAGAAAAACCAGCCTATTCCGCTACCCACGTTCTTCTCTTCCTCTGCACCATCTTTAGGCTTGTCACTGTGGTCTCCATCTTTGTCGTCTCCCTTGTCTTTGCCACCTCCTTCGTCTTCTCTGAGGGGACAACCTGCTGGAGAGTTCCATTCAATGTCGACTCTAGCGCCGTCATATGCTATAAATTTGGCTTCTTCGGAGCCTTCAGGTGTGCATATCACAGTGAGATTTAAGGATTGTCGAATAGGTGAAGGACTGCCTAATATTGGGTATTCTGCACCATGTAGAATGATGTTCACAGACTTGGGCGCTAGTAATGTATGGTCACTGGTTGTTGTCAACGAAGCCAGTTGTTGAAATGAATGACGCACTTGAGCTTGTTGTGACTAAAGGTTCCAAGTTATTTGACTGTGCAACCGGGATAACAGCAGAAATAAGGTCAGGATGTTCGCTTTTCTTGATAATTTTTGTTAAACAAGCTTTGGTCCCGGCTGGACACTGAAAACAGGTGAATAAAGGAGCAAGTCGATCTTTTGAATAACTGGCTACGCTACCTGGTCATGTTCTGGAAACCCTGTAATGGGTTTCAGCTCCCCGCATAAATCGAATCTTAATGAGTCGACTATGCTGCTTGGGGGAGTTTCACGAGTACGGTTGACAATATGCTCTCCAGAGAGAGATGTCAGGTCGAACTTTGTGCGGTCATCAAGTGTTAAATGGCAGTCAAATGGATTTGTGTCTAAGGCAGCTATGTGGGCGGCAAAACATAGGAGAAACGAGAGAGTGAAGAAGAAGTCCAAGTGAAAGTACCGGAGAATCATAGTAGAAAACGAGGATGTCAGGAAGTTATGAAGAATTGAAAGCACAGAGTCTAAGTACGCCTGACGTCCTTGCAAGCCCAGTTAGGAAAGCCACGCTCTTGTGACAATGACGTTTGTCACAGTAAGTAACGTTTGTGGTATGTACTTAGACTCATTCCTTGTAGCGTCTGCTTTCTGAGAGTTAGAGGGCCCACCGAGACACTGCAATGGTACTTATTCTTATTATCAAAATATTATGACAAATGCTACTTTACTTGAGTATGGTATAATGGTTCATTGCAATTGATTAGAAAATGGAATTTATAAAAAACGCTGCCATTCATAGGAATTCAAGGCAAGCATGCGCTCACGTCTTCTGATATCATCAAGTGTGATACGAGATAGTCCTTCAATAAAACTGGCCTTTCTCTTCAAGGATTTACAGACGTTGTAATCCGGAGATATGACCCTGGTCCCCCCGGTGACGTCCATGACGGAGGAAAGACATGGCCCTGGGGTAGATAAACAACTGCCCAAGCTGCCATGGTCAAGATCGACATGATCCTGGGGTGTTTCCGAGTCGCTGATGGCACCCTCGTAATCATCAGATGTTGTTGACCCATCGGTGGCGTGGTCAATCGAAGCTTGGAACGCTTTCAGAAAAAAGGCTCGTATGTCGAAAGTATGAAAGTCTTCGTTGCAATCTTCTTCCAAAGGGTACTCGTCCTCAAAGGTGTCTTTACTTTTACTTTTACCCTTCCCACTTTCCTCCATTGAACAAAATTTAAATTTAGCCGGACCAGTAGCTAAATCGTCTTGTCTCGGATATGTGATATTTGAGTGTTGAATAAGACTTGAAAACGACAAGCTTTTCGAACTTGATTTCTATGATAAGAAACTTAGTGCAAGAAAAGAGAAAGTCACCAATCAAAACTTACACCGTAATCATTGTAATCCAAATCGCGAACCGAGGTTTTAGTTAAGGAGATACCCACTTCAGAGTTCATGGTACCCTCCGATAGTTCGTGGTCGACATCGTGTTCGTTGGAGTTAAGCGTTTCGGTGGCGTCCAGCGATGTCGTTAACTGCTCGATGATATTGACCTCGCTGCGGGACAAAGATCCAAGCTCGGGCTCGAAGGGATTGAATGATTGAATGAGAGAAGAGTCCGTCATTTTTTCAAGACAAGCACGAGATAACGAGGGCAGTGAGGAGGAGAGTTGAACTGGAGCGTGTGTTTTATAGTAATCCCCTCAAGTAAACATGAAAATAGGCGAAGATCATCAAGGTACCATACATGTAAAAGAGCTCCGTGAGGTCTGAAAACGAGGAGAAACATGCTTCGTCAGGTGGAAAAACAGTCAAGTCATTTTGAAGGAAATGAGGCAGGGTTGGTGGTCAGTGGAAGAGGAAAGGCCCTAAAATAAAGAAGATTAGGGTTCGGTCACGGCTCGTATTTACTTATCATATTCAGGCTAGACGCGTCGCCTCCTTAATTACCACTCTCCTCTTACAGCCACCACACCTTCAGGGCTCTGGAAAATTCAACGTTTTCTACTCTTTTCTTCTTCTTTCAACGATATGGCGGGACTTCAACCATTAATTCCGTATATTTATCATGAAAAACAACAAGAAGGATCTATGCTCTGTGCTCAGCACGCGCTAAACTCTCTTTTGCGTAAGTTAATGTTTTTGTTGAAGATATCTTGGTCGATGGTCGTACGCTTAAGACCCATTTTTGCAGAAGGAAATTATGTATGTCCCTGTTCATTCGGTTCATTCAGATGCTGATCTCTTCCTCCCCATCGGTCACAACACTGTCAGTTCACCCCGCCAGATCTTTCTCACATCGCCCGTGAACTCGATGATCTTGAAGAAAGTTACGATGATAACAATGCAGGAAATTCCAGTACAAATATGGACGATACGGGTATGCTAACATGTCCTATAAAAATTGTCTTTATTGAGTGTCTGCAGGGTTTTTCTCCGTCCAAGTTCTTGACAATGCCTTGAAGGTTTGGGGCCTGAAGTAATAGTCGTTTTTTCTTGAATCATCTTTTTCCGTATAGCTAAAAAAAGAGCGTTGTTAGTCTGACTAGGTGGCGCGGAGAGGAAATGCGCCCCTACCAGGATCAGCCACAGTAAGCACCCTCTCTTTTATCGGTAGCAAATACTTCAACGCAAGATATAGAACACAACTTGCATTTATCTTGAATTTGCAACAGCACTGGTTCACACTGCGTCGCTTTGGGCATGCGAACTCGAACATAGACTTAGACAATGGAAATGGTCATTGGTTCAACCTGAATTCGTTCCATGCAGAGCCAGAGTGGGTTGGAAAGCTATATTTAGGAATGGTCCTTCAACAAGCAGAAGCAGAAGGTGAACCAAATTCAAGAGGCGATTTGTCGAGATCCTAAACTATCTTTCAATTTCCAGGCTATTCGGTGTTTGCAGTCACCCAGGCTGACCCTGATGCACCGTTAGGTCTTCCTCGCACTGAAGCCGACATGATTGCAGCTACATTACCAGAACCTACATCAGCTTCTAGCGCGTCTCATAGTGCCAAGATGAACGCGGAGATGACTTCTATGGGTGCCAATTCCGAACAAATGGGAATTGATTTTGCAGATGAAGATCTAGAGTTACAAGCTGCGCTGCAGGCATCACTGATGTCTGGAGAGTACAGTCCAACTTCATTGTCGAACGATCCTACTCCTTTGGCATCCTCTTCTCAGCCGGATATCTTTGAACGTTCGTCATCCAGGTCGCAAACACCATCATTCGTCCAACCTTCTACGACTACCTCGACCAACTTTGGTCTAGGACATGCCGATGTGGATCCTGTTACGGCTAGTATGGAGAGGAACAAAGTTCTACTTAAACGGATGAGGGAGCAGCAAGAATTTGCTCAGCGAGAAATGTGGTCAGAAGAAGATTTGACACCCGAGGAACAGGCTGCTTTAAATGAAAGGAGAGAACGGAGAAGAAGAGAGGAAGAAGAAGAAGAAAGAGAACTACAAAGGGCTATAGAAGAAAGTGAAGCCCTTGCAAAGCATCATCACTTGGAGAGGGCCAAGGAATCAGATGGTCAACAAACTACCACAGCGAGCACCTCACACACCGTAGCCCACAATGAAGACGAGGATGCAGAGCTTCAGGCTGCTCTCAGGGCTTCTTTACAGTATTCCAATGCACTTTCTCAAGAGGTGACAGATAGTGATGACACAAGTTCTATGTTGTCCGATACAACTAACCCTGTAGAAGACTCCTTCACAAGTCCCCCCTCGGCGATCGCACCTAGTCTAGATGAGATACGACAACGTCGCCTAGCTCGATTCGGCTGATATGCACTTATTCATATTTGCATCGATATTCATGAATACCGGATCCCGGTGCTAAATAGTTATTGATTTTGGCGGTATAAAGATCAGAACCTATATAATAGATAAACCACAAAAATATGCGTGAAAGAAAGAAAGGGAGGTACTACTAAGGGCACATATACATACATGGACATGATATTACTAGAAATAGTATACAGACTACAGAATGGTGTACAAAACTTGAGAAACATGCAAAAATGAACAAAATGACTAGATGGTATGAAAGACGGAGAGGTATTTTATGCTCCAGGATAAATGGATGTTTCTGGGGCTGTGGGCATGTATGGGTCGGTGGGATCTTGTTCATCACCCCGCCTTCGATACTGTCGTCGACGGTGTGCAAACCGCAAATAACGAGAGAATCGACCTGTATTGGATTGCAAAGGTTGATGATTTGCAATGTTTTCGGCCGTGGCTTCTTCATCTTCTTCGTCGTCTGGATGGCCCGATAACATGTTCTCCAGTGCAAGAAAGTCTAAGAACGTATGAGCTGATAAGAAAAAGATGGTAGACGGAGGTTAAGGTCTCACCGTGTCTACATATAGGACATGAGCTGGACAACTTGAGAAGCCATGGGTCAACACAAGCTTGATGGAAGCAGTGCTTCCCTTCACAGGGTAATACACGAAGGTCGTCACCTTCTTCAAAATCGACGATACAGATGGGGCAAGTTTCCCGCCCGATAGAAGCTGGAACTAAGTCATCTTGTCGAGGTCGAGTTGGAGAAACCGTGGGGATGTCTCTAGAGGAGCCTTCACCAAGGTCTGGTGTCGGTATACTGGCCGAACCATCACTAGAAATGGGGGATACATGACGCGGTTGGGTGCCGCGTTCTGGAGAATCGGTCTCGTTTACTTGATTTACTTCCTCATGCTGATAAGAGGGGCTTGCGGGGTCGGATTCAGGCGGTGCACTGGTCGACTTCACAGAGTCAGCAGGGATGTCAGAGTCATTAGAATTCATTTTGCCCATTTCCATCCGATTCTCACTACTGCGTAAAGTCGCATCCTTGTCCGGAAGTATACCCAATGCTTGCTGGCTAGGGGAAGTCTGTATTCCACCGAACTTCACGACAGGGAAGGTGTCAAGAATGGCACGAGTTAAACCTCTCGCGCGACTTTGAGCAAGGCCTCCATCTATAGCCAGTCTGGCGCGAGGACCATATCGCTCAGGGTGCCGAATGGCTCTTACGGCCTGTATATTGTTAGCTCTTAGCGCAAATTCCTCAAGATGCTAGAAAACATACCCCTGATATGATGACTATGAGAAACAGGGCAGATACACAACCTGTAATGGCGTATAGAATAATCCTACGTACAATTAGACCTCAGACAGAAAAGGTTGAGAAATTTGGCATTTACATGGCAAGAGCCGTATTGGGAGAACGACTTGCAGAAGGAGGGGTGCTCGCATCTGTGTTTGTTGTCGTAGGTCCAGGACCTTCGTCTGTGGAGTTGTAGGCTCTCAAGGACGCCAATAGATAGCCCCCAGATACAGGCGATCCACTAAGTACTGATGAAACAATGTCAGCCCTAGAGTTATTCAGTTTGGCAGAGTCGTATGCCCAAAGGCTCTTATTCGGTGAGCCAAGCTGACCAAATTGGTACTCAATCAGATGTGAGGTTGTCAAGCTTTGGGTAGAGAATATATCAAACACTTTATCAAACGTGTTTGGGTCAGAGTATTCAGGATTGATGACACAAGCAGTTGAATCCATCGAGTACAATAACTGGACGTGCCTTCAGGAACAGAAAATAAAATATGCGGACACTGTATGCGTACCGCTGAGACGGCACCTTTATCTCTTGCTAGTGTAAATATATCTTCTTCCATTGACGCATTCGTAGCATTTTTATCACACGAGACCAAAGCTATCCAAGGAGTCAAAGCTGACAAAACTATGAGCACATCTTTGAGACTCTCATCACACATAAGTGACTCACTTGGTGCAGTCAGGTTATCTGCCATATCTTCGGAGAAGTGAACCAATACGCCTTTGGTTAGTCCATTACTCCCATTGCCTGCTAACTGGTACGAAACGTGAATCGCGTAGGAGCTACAGACAACAGTCAATGCTCCTGTCAACACATCAAGAAAGATTTAGAACACACCCATTAGAGTACCATTGCATCTGAAGACTGGATATATCTGTAACGTTGAGACCACCAGCAATCGCATCATGCGTAGAGTTTGTAGCAGAGGCAGGAATATAGGAGAAGACTGGGAAAGGGAGGCTAAGAGCGACGGCGAACAGAAAACCAAACAATAACATGGTATAGGAAAGAAAGTGAGAGAGCGTGCGGAATGTAGGAGGAGCCTGGGAGATGGACGGTCTCACCCTCCCAGTGAGGGACTGATAAAGTGTGTACGACGGGCGTGGAAGGTAATAATTAGCAATGGCATGCGGAAGCAGACTCTCGCTCTTATTACGTCAACGGTCACGTGAAATAGTCAAGTTAAAAATAGATTACCGGATGGGGGAAAAACTAGAATAACAGAGGTATGTAATCTAGTGTATTTAAGTTATCCACTACTGCCTCTCTTCAAGCTCTGCATCATCTGTGCAAACGACATGCGATTAGAGGATCCAGCCCCTTCTTGTTGATGCATTGCTTCCGCATATCTTGAAATATGGTTAATCCGAGAAGCCTCATAGACCGCCATAATTGATAACGTACAGTAGCTTATACCGCACCAGTTCTTGCTCCAACTCTTCATTTTTGAGTCTTTGTTTTACCAACTCATTCTAGTGAGATTAGTTTTGGTACATTAGCATTTCCGATGGTTCGGACGGCTCGTGGGACTAACCAAAACTTCGACGTGCTCAACGTTTAGCGTTGCAAGATTGTGTTCGAGTGTTTTCCTGTAGGTAAGTTCTCGGTCAGCTCCTGGGGATCTGTGAGGCTGACTGGTGGCTTACACTTGACTCGAAAGCGCGCGGTTGCCTGTCCGTAATTCGTCAATTTGTATCGCGTGTTTATTGGCTTCGCGCTTGAGATTATTTGATGAGTTTCGATCATACCGTCCATCGATTAGCGTTCAAAGCGTACCACGATGTCTTCGTATTCGTGTCGGTAGCTGTCGAGCATAAACGGCGTTATGTGCAGCGATGTAGCATCCGTTACAAACTCATCCACTCTGTATTTCGGTGTCGGCTGGTTGTCGCCCTCCAGCTTTGGCGAAGTAAGATGCCTTGTCTCTATAATACATGGAAAAACGAGCGTACCATGTAACAGTCAAATAATTTCGTGTTCAAAAACGACAATATCTCATCGAATTTCAAAGATAAAAGTTTCTCTTCGTTTTTCTTCAATAACGTAACACTGAAGCCAAAGATGGCTTCAATGCCATTCGCCAGACAGTTGTCGTATATCCGGAACACAATCTCAAGAGGGAATCTGGAAGTAACCTCAATTCAAGTTCGTTTCAAATCAAGTATAACAATTACCTATAACTAAACAGCGTTAAAAACCATTGCGAACAGAACATGCTTGACTTGATTCCCTGACGCAGAAAATGAACATGGAGAACCGGTAATAACTCCTCTAGAAGGCGGTCAAACTGGAATTTATGAGTTATGGCAAATAAATTAAGAATCGACGTTGCCTACTTGAAACTGAATGAACACCAGTCAACGAATGCACTTCAAAAGAATGAAAGGGCTCACGAGACGTAGTTGTAACTTGGGCATTTCTGGAAGAAAATGACCTTGAAGATCGTACACAGTCATCATTCGGACTAGTAACGAGAATGCTTCTTCATCTGGCATCTTTACGCGTTATATCAGCACAATTCTTCCTGTGGCATGCAAAAATACGTTTACATTTAAGAGAAGGATGGCGACAATGAATGGGAGTCCTTGACAGTAACCAACTAATGGATCATATCTGGAAGGACATTATAGTCAGGACAGAGTTCAACGCGCAATGTAAGTGCATTAACAGACAGAGAATATGCTTTTAAAACATTGAACAGATTCTCTTGCCCGATGCCTTGCCCATCAGTAAAAAAATCATGATGAGGAAAAGTCCTATGGAAAGATCAAGTTTTCATACTCGCATCATACGTGTGAGTTACTATCTCACCTCCCGAGATCTCTTGTGATGGCTTTCTCATGCGGACTAGTTTCTTTGAGGAGCCTCAAATAGGTCGCTTCAAGCTCGAGGTCTTTAGAAGCTGCCCTATATGCAGATTGAGGTGTTTAAAAAGAAACATAGCGCTTAATCAAGAGATATTTACATATGCTGCCACATCATTCCTCTGAGAGTTGCAGGAATGCCCTTCTGAATAGCTTGGGCCAGCTCCGCGGGACGCTCTGATGCAAAACTGCCATAGTCTGCGCGAGGAAGATGAGCCACGGCGGTACGCCCTTTTTATGGCATGAAATACCGGATATTACTGCGCCCCAGAAGTCTAAAATGCAAGCAATGGTGTGAAAAGAAGATGGATAATAGCATGACGGCGCTTACTCACCCCAATCAATCCCCCCTTCCGCAACAATATTTCGTTCCTTTGTCTCCCTTTCTTGCAATCGCGCGAACTCCTCCTGTAACTTTAGCTGGCCGTCGACGCTGCCTCTCGATCTCGCACCATCGTCTTGCAAGTCTAGACGGCTCATAAAGAGTGACAGCCCTGGTTCATGCACGGAGCGTATCGTAGTAGTCGACGCCGTTTTCCTATGACCCTTGACTGCAGGGAAAGAAGGTGGCTGAGATGAGGAAAAGGAAGCGCTTCTAGGCCGGCTGGAAACATCTTCCCCAGGTCGGGACTGAGAAGGAGTGCCTTCCGTTTCCTCTGAGTCTGGTTCTGGTTCCGGGAGGTCTGTTCGAGCCGTTAGAGCTATCGGAGAAAAAGATTCGTCGTCGAGCGCAATGTCCTTGAATTCGGTGGTTGCGATGGAGTCGCGACCAGGATGCTTGTCATTGAAGGACTGATTGACCTGTGGAGAACGTAAAGACTCAAGTGGATCTGGCATCGTACTATGTGCAGCTACCACAGGCGGGAGCTTGAAGGCTGTTTGACTTGTTGTCGTCATCGAGACCTCATGGAAATGTGATCGGTGTCGCTGCTGAAGATGATATTAGCAGATAAGTAGACAATGCAATGAAGACCGGCTTCAACCTCGATGCACTACTCGGCTTCTGTTGCTAGATCCTTTTACTCTGCTTTCTGCACTTGATCTCACAATTATGTAATTCCATTATATTCTTGCACACCTGCATACGCTTTCTAACGAGAAATGAGGAAACCACTTGTGTCTAAATTGTACAGAAAAAAGGGTATCGAAATGAGGTATAATACAGAGAAGGAAAAAGAAAAGCGGTTATAAGTTAGGTTTGATATCGTACAGATACTAGCATGTGTCCTTGATAGAGTAGTTATAGCCCGATGTTGATTTGAATGAAAATAGAGACACTTTTGAAAGTGTTCTTTCAGAAGCTGCAATCAGATGATCCAGAACCTGATCCCGTCGATGTTCGTCGCGATGTGGGGACGACTCCATCCGACTGAGAGTAGAGATGCTCAAGTTCCAGGAGACAATGCCCGTCCTTCCACGATTCTGAGCTTTCGTGGGCACGCACGATCTTCCAGCCTAGGTAGAAAGAACATATGGCACAGGTGATTTCCTGCATAGTGTGCGCCCCAGTGGCCATAAGCTGTACTCCCGGTTTGGCGAGAATGACGTTCTGCCTAAAGACTTTATGAGGGGCATGGTCTCGAACAGAGTAAAAGAAAGACTCACGTCTCCGTAAATAAGGAAGCTTTGCCCGAAAAGCCCCTGAAAGTACGCGAATCTGGAGGAATCTGAAGAGCACGGTAAGACACAGTGGCGAGAGAAGAACATTGATACACAGACCGCTGACTGAGGGAGAAGGAAATTGTCAGAGGTTATGCATGTATTGCACTGCTTGCAAGCGAGAGGCCGAGCAAGCTGGGGAATTTTAGGCAGTGGACGGGAAATGCGCTTTGACTCCGGCGTCGGAGGAAGAGGTAGTCTGCGGGGCATCGACTGAGATGGCGGTCTGCTCGAGGCTACTGTTTGCATCTCTGATTCATAGAAATACGAATCATGAGGGGCGGTGTCAACAATGGCCTTGTATTTTTCCTGTCGCCCCTGATGCACCCACGATCACACATGTTTCAGAGCGCTCGCTCGTCCGACGCGCTTTCCGGCCCTGGATTTATTATCGCGTTTTGTTCCTTATCTATCATGGCTCGCTTTCTTCTCTGCACAGGCTCACATTTCCTGCTGCCTGGCGCAGACCACTTGGGCCCTGCATCAATTCTTATAGACAAGTCATCTGGCAAAATCATCCAGGTCCAACAGGGGGAACTGTCCCCTGATCAGCTTGGATTAGAAGTGCTGTCCGTAGAGTGGATCCAAGCTGGTCCAAATGTTGTTCTTCCTGGGCTCGTCGAGTAAGTTACTTGCAAATGACCGAACACCATTCCATTCATCGTTACTTAGTGCGCATGTACATCTAAATGAACCAGGACGCACCGACTGGGAAGGCTTCTGGACAGGAACAAGGGCAGCAGCTTCAGGTGGTATCACGACGTTAGTCGATATGCCTCTGAACTCTCTTCCACCCACTACTACAGTGGCCAATCTCGAGATTAAGCGACAGGCCGCTAAAGGGCAATGTCATACGGATGTCGCATTCTGGGGTGGTGTTATTCCTGGCAATCAGGTGCGCCCATTGGAGTCTTGCAATTGGGGTAATTCCTTCAATTGATGGCTTTCTGTAGGAGCACTTGAAACCTTTGGTGGAAGCAGGCGTTCGTGGCTTCAAATGTTTCCTCATGGAAAGTGGGGTCGAAGTGCGAAGATGATTTTTTTGACATAAAATTTGCGTCTCACAAGACCGATAGGAATTTCCCTGTATATCAGGGGGCGAGTTGCCATCGTCGATGAAAGAACTGGAGGCAGGTCTTTACTTAACCCTTATTAACATATATGTTGATCACGTCAACGTAATGGGCGCTCTATACAGGAAGCCGGCAGTATGCTTCTATTTCACGCCGAATTAGAAAGTCATTCCATTGAGACTAGCCATCTGAGTCCAAAAGAATATGCGACATTTTTGACCTCGCGCCCTCAAGAACTGGAGACTAATGCCATCTCACTCGTGGTGGAATTGCAAAAAAGGTTTCCCAAGTTGCGCTGTCATATCGTTCACCTCTCTGCTGCTTCTGCTCTTCCTATCATACGAGAAGCGAAAGAGGCGGGTCTACCTCTCACGGTGGAAACATGCTTTCATTATCTTTGCCTCAATGCAGAGGATATCCCTGCCGGGCACGCAGAATTCAAATGTTGTCCTCCTGTTCGAGAAGCATCCAACAGGGATAAGCTCTGGGAGGCGCTGAAGGAAGGTGTGATTGACTGTGTTGTGTCAGATCATAGTCCTTGTGTTGTCTCTCTTAAAAGGCCTGAAGATGGGGACCTCATGGCTGCATGGGGAGGAATCAGTACTCTTGGTTTGGGCTTGAGTTTATTGTGGACCGAAGGTCAGAAGAGGGGCGCCAGTTTAAGCCAAGTCGTTAATTGGACGAGCAAGCAACCTGCAGCTCATGCAAGCCTTGAAGCCTTGAAAGGTCGGTTACAAACAGGTTACGATGGAGATTTTGTATTATGGGATCCAGAGGTAGAATTTGAGGTATGTCGAACAATAGTAGGACCCTTTTCCTGTAGTACTCAAATGGCTACGACATCAGGTTACGAAAGATCTTCTCCAGTACAAGAATAAAATATCACCGTATGAAGGAATGAAGTTGCGAGGTAGAGTAGTACAGACTTATTTGCGAGGTGAAAAGATATACGATCATGCAGTTGGATTTGACGGACTCCCGCCAGTTGGAAAGCTGATTTAAATGTACACATAAACATATGAACATAACGATTTAGTTTATTTCGTAGGAAACTGAGAACGGTAAAAGTACTTGCGCTGTGCCATCGTCCACATATAAATAGCAAGGGTCGTCATCAACTTAGTCAAATTTCCCACCATTACCACCCTTCATGTACGTGCATCATGCTGCCGATCCGACATTGGCTCCCTCATCTTCATGCAAGTCATTTTTTATGCCTCAGTAGGGGGACACGGGTCGTGCAAAAACGATGCATGAGATCAACCAAAGCTTCTCCATCATTCTCACAAAGCGATAACAGCCATAGAACCAGGTTCAGAACCGAACCTTGGATTTTTTACCCCACTTGCGCGGTAATAATCGGTGCCGCGTGTTTTGTTACCTATCAGACCTCACAACCTTTTAGGCATACTGTTCTCGCCGTCGTAAGGTGCTCTAGAGTGGCCAGTAAGTTTGACTTATCTGCAATGGCTACAAACTAATTGATCGCTTTGTGACTTTGTAGATGCAGCTATACTCAGTGCGGTGGACTACAAATGGACAATGGCCAAAACTTACGACCAGATCTCTGAGGAGGATAAAGCATATTCAGAATGCCATAAGCGTAGCGCGCAAAGAGTCCTAAATGCATTGCTTGCTAATGGAGGTGCGTACGGATATTTCTTGAAATTATCGACCACCATTGTCATGCCAATTCGCGTTCTCGTCCATTTTATACAGGGGTATTCATAAAAATGGGTCAGCATATGGCCTCGCTCTTTATTCTTCCAGTAGAATGGACAAGCACAATGCGAGTGCTGCAAGACAAATGCGAGCCTACGGCGTATGAAGATTTGGAAACCTTGTTTCTCAACGACATGGGGGCACCGATTGCCGAACTATTCGATGACCTTTCTCCTGTACCCATAGGAGTGGCCAGTCTAGCTCAAGTCCATGTGGGCTACCATAGGGCATCAGGAAAGCAGGTTGCGGTAAAGGTATGAAAGAGAAGTTATCATTTTCATTCAACATTCTTTTTATCGACGTCGGACAGCTACAACACAACACCCCCACCTGGCAGAATTTTGCAATATAGATATCGAAATGGTCGATGCAACACTTGGTTCGTGGATCCCGCCCCTTTTCTGTATATTGTATTGATAGTCTACATGACTATGTGGCCATAGGCTGGATCAAATACTGGTTTCCCGAATTTGAGTTCACGTGGCTAGGAGTATGTTTCCTGAGAGAAAGATTTCCGGATCGCTGACGATCAGTAACTTCTAGGAAGAAATGCGTGCAAATTTGCCCAAAGAGATGGACTTCGTCCATGAAGCAGACAATGCGGCACGCACGACCATTGATTTTGCCAATGAACGAACGTCATTATATATCCCCAAAGTTATAGTTGCGACCAAGAGAGTCTTGATTATGGAATATATTCAAGGAGGACGCGTGGATGATCTGGAATACCTTGCCAGCTGTAACATCGACCGCAACAAGGTTGCGATAGAACTGTCGAGGATTTTTAGTCAAATGGTGTTCGTGAATGGCTGGTTTCATGCGGTTTGTGGTTCTATCACATTCTCTAGTAGTCACTGGCGTATCTCACCCTTTTCAGGACCCTCATCCTGGTAATCTACTCATAAGGCCAGCCGCTAAAAACTCCAAGTCGCCATATAACTTTGAGATCGTACTTTTGGATCATGGTTTATATTTCGATTTGGATTCTACATTACGGGTAAACTACGCAAAACTTTGGTTGTCCTTGATTGCACCTGCTTCCCAGTCCACAATAACCGACCGACGGAAGTATGCGGCCCTAGTAGGAAATATAGGAGCTGACCTAGTGGGTTACTTTGTTGAACATCCTGCAACCTGTACTCATTTCTGTCTAGTATCCCGTATTCGAGGCAGCTATTACAGGTCGGGTCGCTCTTGAGGGCAGCTGGGAGGAAAGAGATGACAGGGCGTTCAAACGGGCATCTAGCATGATTGATATGGTCCCACAGACAGAAGAAGAGAAAGACGCCATCCGAAATGCTGTCATGCAACAGGATGGTATCTTGCTGTCTGTATTCGATTTATTGCGTCGCATACCGAGGCGTGTCCTAATGGTTCTGAAACTGAATGATTTGACTCGGTAAATATCTCTTTTTATTTAATTTTAATTTTTACTGCTGGAACTCAAGGATTATTTTAGGAGTTTGGATTACGCACTCATGACCACACATTCAAATGTGAGATTTTCAAAGTCTTAACCAAGAAGGGTTTTAATGGTCTCAACCACTATAGGTGCGGATATTCCTCGTCACCGCCAAATATTGCACATCGGCCGTCTGGTTTGACGATAGAAAGCGGCTCTTTGACACAATACGAGACAGAGGATCAATTTCTTTTACTCTTCTTTGCGATTACTTTTCTTGTTGGTGGTGAGTATAAGCTAATTATGTCTTCAAAAACTAACAAGGAGTTGATTATGGTTTCCGCAGGAGTTATGAATTTCAGTTCATGAAACTGACAATTATCGAGTTGCTAATGGATTCCCAAGCTCAGTTTAAGCGACGGAAAGCATGGCTATCTGGTTTATGGCGAAAAGGACTCAGCGGCGCTCACGACGCGTCTTTCGGACTGTCAATATAATTTATACATATACAAGCATCCCATGGAACCACCCTAAGTATAAGTACTGTCAGTTTCACACTATAATTTCATTTCATTTTCTTTTGATCGGTGAAGAGCTGATCAATGATATTCATCCTTTCTCTCAGTACATCCCACTGTGGTGATATAAGTTTAGATCGAACGAATGAAGTAATAGCAGACTTACCTGTTCCAGAGTGAGGGATATGCCCTTTTTCCCCGGCTTTTCTTGCCCTTCTGTGCCATAGAACTCCCGTATGTCAAGTAGTGGGACACCTTTGAACGATCTGACGGTTGCTCTCTTTTTCTTCCCCAAGTCGATGTACTTCTCGCCGTCTGCATTAATCTTAAATAAGACCTTTTCAGTTTTAGAGTCATTTCCAGCTGGCTCCTAAAAGATCAAGTGTATTAAGGTGAATGTAAGCGAATCGAATGCCAATGAGGTGCTTACTGATGAAGATGCCACATCCTTCGGTCTCAGCTTTTTGGTAACGGTTATCTTAGTAGTAGTCTATCTCCATTTTAATTTAATGAGCTCTTCACAGGCTAGTATCTATCATCACATACCTTTTGTTTCTTCTTGGTATATTTTGACTTCTCTTCACCACTCTCAGACTCTGAGACTGAAGCTTCAGTTTCTTCAACGTCGCCACTGGAGTTATCTTTATAGTCGTTCTCTTCAGAGCCTGATATCTTTCTCTTAGGCATAATAGCGACAGAATGCGTAGTAATGCGTAAAATTGAGTATAGATTGTATAGAACGTGTGTGAAGATGCCGGTGAAATCAGGACGCGTTCAAATGTTTGACGCGTCAGTTCATATGTGCGTGACATGTTATGATTGTGTGACAACGCGTTATGCTCAGTATGAGCAAATTGCGTCAGCACATCTTACTTACTGCCGAGTGAAGGCAGAGGACCTTGCACGCTTTTGAACCCCAACCCTTGTTAATTAATATTCATTCACTTGCACTTTGCTTGTCACTACTTTCTGGAAATCAAACTTCAAGGCGGATATCTCAACTTTCTCCTCTGGCGTAGCCGAGGAAAATGAAGATCCTTCCTAAATCAAAGAAAGCGATTTCTCCAGTTCGTTTGTCCTTTTTACGCGCGTATATCGTACTGACTTGATGTGATCCAGCCATCTCAGGTCGTGGAACTGATATCGAAGCTTCTTAATGCTTCAAACGAACAGCTGGTAGAGATATTGAAAGGCATAGATTCTTGGAAATGGCCACGGTCCGATCTGAATGCCTGGATAAAGGTCCTCAACAAATTCGACGACATTATGGATGAAATAATCCGCGAATACAATGTGGAGAAACTACAACTGCAGCCATTCAGCTCTTTTTCGAAAGATCTCCTCTCTGAAGTGCTTCGTTTTGAGAGACTGCTTCTTGAGAATTCCACCAATCGCAAGACGTTTAGCTCGTACGATGTATGTCGCTCCTCCAGTATCATTACGTTCGGCATCTGATATCTTCTCCAGCGGCTAAATAGCCTGTTATCTACATCGGATTTAGACGTACTAATACTAGCGTTAAACCTTCTCCTTCGGCCATCTCAACAATATTCAGAGCAACCTGCTGTTTCACACGCACTTAGCATCTCCACCACCCGTTTGCAGTCCTTAGCGAAAAGATGGCCTCACTTACGCGAAAATGGGATTGGTCTTGTGGATTTGGTAGGAAATAAAAACGATGGCGATCTTGAAGGTGTTCCACCAGAAGCCCGAGAAGTAAACTTCAGCTTCTACAGGACAGAACCATTGGCAACAACTGGGAATGACAATAAGGCAGAAGAAAATGTCGAAAGCTCGAATATGTCTCCTAGGAAGGTACAAACAGTGACTCCTGCAAATGTCACCTCCAGTGCAGTGCAACTGCGACTCGACGAAACCACCATTCTAGCACAACCTGCAGTCAATGTTCTCGCTGATGCCATTCAAACGTATGCGGTGCCAGAGAGTGAAACATACGAACTTTTGTGTCGCATCCGGTCAGCGACATCAATATCTCCTGGCAGAAAGCATGAAAGAGAAAAATTGATTGTCATTCGCTTGCTTGCCATTGCGATCTACGGACATACTCATTCGGAATCACAAGCCACTTCAGCCTTATTCCTTTACGAACCTGATTTAATTGCTCATATTGCGGAGTTGCTTCAAGTTGACCAAGGGATTCCTGTCAGTGTTCAAACATCTGCTATTGCAGCATTGGACGCTCTCGCCCGATATAAGAGCAAAATCCAGGAGGTTCTGACCTCCGTAAATGCAGGCGTAAACCACGGCATTCTTATGGCTCTACTTCGCAAAATGGTGTCAGAAGTCGCCAATCCCGAGTCTAAACTTCCTCATGCCTTCGTCGAAGCTTTACTCTCGTTCATAACATATATTGCGTCTCATGCTTCAGGAGGCAACATGGTCGTCGGAGCTGGCCTCGTACCCCTTCTTATCCAGATCATGGAGAATAGGTCCCCATTGAGGCTTCCTGTCATATCGAAGACGATGCAACTAGTCGACAATGTTCTTTACAGTTTTACCAATGCCTTTAGTCTTTTTTGTGCATCTCGCGGAGTTGATATTCTGGTGGACAGAATCGAAGTATGTGCACACTTTTGTATTGCGTCCAGCTTTACTTACCCGTGGTTTCATAGTTTGAAATTGACTTCGATATCAAGGAATATGCTACCAAGCATCAATCCTGTGCTTTATCTGGAATTGGTAAGCTAGTCCCTATAGTTGAAAGATGGCATATCAACCTTCTTGTGTAGGAGAACTTCCGATACAGAGAACAGCGGTCCTTAAACACATTTTACGTTCCATGCATCGAATGATGCAATCTTCGGGCACTGCAGAAGGGCTTCGAGGTCTGATCGACATGTCACTGTTGAAGTCCATCAAAAAAATCTTGGAATATCGCGGTCTTTTTGGGCCAAATATTTTCCCATTGGGTAAATAACCCTTTTCTTATTTTGTCTCACTAGTCCTGACACTATCTAGCCATCAATATAATGTCTACTTTTGTTCACAACGAACCCACGTCTCTCGCCATTATTCAAGAAGCAGGCTTACCTGAGATGTTTTACAAGGCCATAGAAATCGGGATCGAACCCGCTATCGAAGTAAGAATTTTTTAGGTCTCAAAAAATTAACACTAATTCATTTTTGTAGGTTGTGCAGGCCGTTACAAATGCTATTGGTGCTTTGTGTCTTAATGAATCGGGGCAAGCCTTGTTGGAGAAAAGACCCAGTATTATCCCGACCATTTTTTCTATCTTTACTTCAGAGAAACACCTGAAGGTCTTGATCGATAAAGAGAACGCTGTCATCGTTGGCACCGCCGTTGATGAACTCATCCGCCACCATCCATTCTTGAAAGGCGCCATTTTCGAAGCGCTAAAATCTACTTTTAGCCACATTGAATCTTTGGGGATGAGTTACTTACCACCGTCAAATATCAGACATTGGTACCAGCTTGTCCCAGTAAACTCTAAGGATGACGGAGATGATGATGTTGCAATGCAAGATGCAGCATCTTCATCTATTAAAGCCGAGCAGAGTACCGAGCCATCTGCGGAGACTCCCGAACAGGACCAAGAGGAGGACGATGAAAATGTGAAAAATCATAACAATACTATTGTCTCATACATTGATATCATTGGTCGAGTACGTTCTCCATCTTAACTGGTGCAACATCATACTTATCCATCGCAAAGTTTTTGGAAGGGTTTTTCCAGCACCCACCTCACTGCAGAGATTTTGTTACGACAACAGACGGCTTGGAAAGGTTTGGACGATTGACAGGGCTCCCGTGTCTCCCCTACGATTTTGCGAACAGTGTATCTTCCGATTCAATGGTTCAGGTCCTACGCACAATGACGGAAGTAGCAACAAAAGAAACTTTGGTTCATTTGTCTGATATCGTTAATGCATCACTTGATGATACTAAATTTTTTTGGGACTCCATCCAGGAGTCTTCAAAGCTTCTCTCATTTGTTGAGCTCCCTGGTGACTATTCTACAACTTGTCCAAGACGCAACACTGACTAATATTTTGCTTTTAGTAGATGAACTTGAGCTAGCCAACCAAAAATTCAGAAGCTTGGTAATTCTTCATATAAGAATAACTTTACTTTCAGACGTTTTTGCCACAACGGGTCATTCACAAGGGAGGGCTGCTATAGGTCTATTGCAGACTTTAATGAACAATACGCCAT